>ERZ827108.3885-NODE-3885-length-11809-cov-3.964012_pt1 | contig 11809 bp, 14 predicted proteins | sample MGYA00519921_ERZ827108 | MGnify/ENA primary metagenome ERZ827108 (study PRJEB31778, sample SAMEA3449258) | human gut metagenome | biome: human gut; feature: human-associated habitat; material: faeces | place: United Kingdom | collected 2010/2012 ... | reverse complement strand
GCGGGGGCAGCGCTCATACAGAGCCTTTGCTTCCTCCGCAGTCTCAGCAGACATGATTTCCTGTGCCCATAACATCGCCATCATAAATACCAACCTTTCTAGTCTTTTGTAACATTTACGCATAGACAGTCTCGCTCATCTCAAGCAGACACTGTTTCAGCATCTCGTTTTCCTTTTGCAAAGTAGCCAGTGTTTCAGGCAGCTGCGCCATCTGGGTCTGGGCGCTCTCCACCGTAGCAAGCCGCTCCTCAAGTGTAGGGGTCGGCTTCGGTGCATCGGCAGGATCTGGCTGCGTGCCTGCTTCCACCACAACGTAGGCCTCCGGCTGGTCGTCCATGCTCCACAGGGCCTCGCCCACGGCAGCCGCTGCATTGTGGGCGGTAATGGCATCCACAACGGCAGAATAGGCATCGCACTCTTCCTGCGTGATAACAGGCTTCAGGATTTTTGTTCCGGGTTTAATTTCCATTTACGTTCACCTCACCACCAGCGGCCAACAGCAACGCTATAACATGTTGTATCGTTTGTTCCAGGTAGTGTGCATGATGTCGTGCTTTTGTTCTTACAAACAAACGATAAAAATGAGATAGGGCAGCCAACAACAGAATATGCCGTATTAGAAAATGCCACCGGAAATGACCATGTATAATCGTTTCCGTCTGAATTGATGGAGTACCAGCAGATCTGTGTTCCGTCTGAAAATCTTACCCAGTTACTGCCGCTTGCTGCTACCGCCGAAGCACCCGCCGGGCCTTGTGGGCCGGTAGCACCTGTTGCGCCTCTGGCTCCCGTTGCACCGGTGGGCCCTTGCGGCCCCTGCGGGCCGGTAGCCCCGGTAGCACCCCTGGGGCCCTGCGCACCGGTATCTCCTTTGTCGCCCTTTGCGCCTTTCAGGCTGGCAATCCATGCGGCTTCACTGCCCGTGTATCCCAGCTGAACAGCCAGCGCATAGGCCGACTGGCCATCAAAGGTTCCGGCTTCTTTGGCCTGCTTCACGGCATTGGTGGCCGCATTGGCCGCGTTGGTGCTGGCTTTCTCTGCCCGGTCAGCATCAGCCTTCGCAGCCCCCGCACTGGTGGATGCCTCTCCAGCCTTGGCGGTGGCGGTGGAAGCGCTCCCCGCAGCGGCATTCATATTGGCGGTGACCGTTTTCACCGCGTTCTGCGTATCCGTCAGGATCTGCTTGGCGTTCTTCTCGCTGGCGGCGGACTTGGTCTCGCTGCTCTTGGCTGCCTCCGCGCTGTCCTTGGCAGCGGCAGCACTGCTGGTAGCTTTCTCCTCCAGTGCGTTGATGCGCTCCCTGGCAGCGGCCAGCAGCTCGTCGGTGGGGATGCCGGTCACACCGTCCCGCACGATGCCGCAGAGCGCCTCGTCCAGCCGGGTGTCGGTGATCTGGCCCGTAGAGATGCTGGTGGAGCCTGCCGGGCGGGTGATCTCGGCAAGGCAGAGATCGTAGATCAGCTCGGTGCGGGAGATGGCGGGGGCCGTGGGTGTGCTGGATGCCGTGCCCTGCAGCACCTGCAGGCTGGCGGCTCTGGCACCGGCATCATAGCGCATGACGATGCGGTCGATGCGGGGGAGAGACGGGTCGGCCAGCGGCATGGTCAGGGTGTCGGCCTCCCGCTTGGTGATGGAGTAGCCGGTGAATCGGCTGGGGTGCACCCAGCCACGGCCCGCCCCCACGGTGACCTTCAGCCCGCCTGCGGCTGTCACCGGGAAGTCCTCAGCTCCGCTGAACACACCCGAGGTGAGGCCCGCAAGGTATGCTGCCACATCTGCGGCATCGAAGTCGTAGCCGTTGGCGGGATATAAAACGATTTTGCTCAAAAGATCACTCCTTACAGCTTGCGCCAGACCGGCGTGCCCAGCCGCACGGTGCGGGTGGTGCTGTCGCTCTGGCTTTGGGTGATGACATCGGCCACCCGGACGGTGGCCTTGTAGCCCAGCTCCGGGATGGTGCAGTAGGCCACGTCACCGGGGGAAAGGCCCTCAGCATCGATGGTCAGCTCGATGGAGCCGGTACGGAGCTGCTCCAGCAGTTTATTCGTGCCCCGGGCCATGAGCCGTTCGAGGTAGGCTTGGCTTTTGGTAGTCTCGCCCTTTTCCTCGTCCGGCTGCACGTCCCGGGCATCGACGTAAAGCTCCCGCCGGTCGGCACCGGTGGCATCCGTCAGGCCCACGGTGACGGTGGCGCGGTTCTCGCCCTCGCCAGCACCCTGCACCACGGCCACGTTGGCGTAGTCGCTGTCACCAAAGGCCCACGCAGCCTGCTGCAGGTTGCCCCACTTGGTGGAAAAACGGTTGTTTGGGTCAGCGGTGGGCCGGTAGACCTCGAACAGTAGTTTTTTCTGGTCGTTTTTACCACTGAGCCGCACCCGGAAGCCCAGGTCACAGGCCGCGCCGATGGTCATCAGGTAGTCCATGATGCTGCCGCCGGAGGTCTGTGCAGTGTAGGTGGTGTCAAAGCCCACCAGCGTGCCCAGCTCCAGCTTGGGCCACGGCTGCATTGCACTGACCAGCCTGCGCATGGCGGCTTCGGCGTTCTCGTTCTTCACGATGGCGGTACAGACTCGCTTTGTGAAGACCCACGTCCCCGGGAAGCCGGTGACCACTAAGTTGCTGTCGGTGTTCTCGTTGCTCCGGTGGCAGATGCGCATGGGCACATCGCTGTCACTGCGGCGCAGCCAGCGGCCCTCCCGGAGAAGGGACAGGTTCTCCTCGGTGGGGCGCACCTCCAACGTGAACTCTCCCTCGGTGTTGTAGGGCTCGTCCCAGTAAAGGCTCACCCACACCTCCACCCGGCCCAGCCGGGCGAGGGTCAGTTCATCCAAAACATCCAGTGTCACGAGATCACCTCCGGCAGAATACCGCTCACCATGGGATAGAAGCGCACTGTCACCTGCAGGCTGGTCTCGCCGCTGTCGGCGGTGGCCTTGAGCAGGTTGTCTCCCGGGGCCAGCTCCAGCAGGTCAGAATCTTCATCCAGCAAAGAAAAGATATTCTCTTCCGTGCCGTCCTCTGTCCGCTTGACTGCCAGCTTGTCGGTGGTGGTGCGGTAGATCTCGATGATCTGCCCGGGGGTCAGGGTGGTCAGGATGCGGATGCTCTGACCCGTGATGATGTTCAGCACACACGGGTTGACCACCGCACCGTCGCTCTTGAGGGTGGCCGTGAAGGGCACCGCCAGCGCCCCGGGGTTATAGGCATTCAGCCAGCCGATTGAAGTGCGCACGCCGAACCGGTGGGGCTTGGAGTAATTCACCGGCAGCCTGAAGCTGGGCACAAAGCCGTTGATGCAGAAGCTCTGAGCCTGCAAGTTGTACCAGAAGGGCTTGGGGCAGAAGAGCATGAAATCCAGCACCGGGTAGGGGTGGATGCTCTTTGTGTAGGGGGTCTTGGAAAGCACAAAACGGCAGAAGAATCTATCCTCGAAGTACATTGTGCCGCTGGTGAAGTAGGGCAGCTTTTCCAGCAGCAGGGCGGCATCTGCGTCGCCGTGGGGGCTGTGGCAGTGGATGATGAGCTCACGGCTCACCCCGGCCACACTCTGGCGCTCCACGCTCACGCCCACCTGGTTCACGCCCTGAGCGGTCTGCACGTCCACGTCCACGCCGTTGATGGGGTCAAGGGAGTAGGGCGTGCCGTAGTCCCACCCGATGTCGAGAGTGGCCCCGGCATCCGTGACCAGCTGCAAATGGTCTTTGCGAAATGGCATTGTGGAGCCCTCCTTTCATCGTTTCTGGGCCTTGGCCCGGTCGGCTTCCCAGCGTGCTTCCCGCTGGAGGTCTGCCGCCGTCTGGGCCTTCGAGTGGATGTTCTGGATGATGGTGGTATCGCCCTCGCGGTGGTAGCTGCTGGCGGCTGCGGCCACCTGTGCCGTGCCGGAAGCGGCCACAGACCGGCTGATGGCCATGTTGTCCGACAGCACCAGAGAATTGGCCTGCCGCACCATCTCGGCCAGCTTTGCGTTTGCGGCCAGCAGGGCCTCGGTGTTGGCCTCCACAGCGTCGGTCAGGTCTTTGTCCGGGGCGGGGGCCGTCGGCGTGGTGGAGCCGGGCTTTGTGCCTGTGGTGGTCTTGGCGATGTCATCCAAACTGCGTTCCACCTTGGTCTGGATGCCGTCCACATAGGTGGTCACGGTCTTGTAGGAGCGCTCCACGCCGTCCACCAGTTTGGTACCTGCCTCGGTGACGGTCTTGGTCACCCTCTGGGTGATCTTGCCGGTCTCGTCCTTCAGCTTCTCGGTGAGCACTTTGGTGGTCACGGTGCTGCCGTCTGCATTGGTGGTCTTGCTGGTGTCGGTCATGCTCTCGATGACCTTCTGGGAGTTGGTGGAAGTGCCGGAGCTGCTGGGGTTGTTGGCAGCTTCCTGCTGCTTTTTTCGCTCGGCCTGCCGGGCCTTGCGGTCGGCAGCGATCTTGTTGGCGTAGTCCCAGGCCGGGTTGCTGATGTAGTCTATGGTGCCGCCATAGAGCCACGCGACACTGTTATACGCGCCGATGAGGCCGTTGATGAGGATGATAAAGCCTTCGATGCCCGCCGCCACGATGCGCATCAGGCCCTCGAAGAGGTAGCTCATAAAGTCCTCAACGCCCGCCCAGACATTCTGGAAAGCGTTGGCCACATCCTTGTTTTTGCCGGAGAAGTTCAGCAGGGCACCCACCAGCATCCCGATGAGGGAGATGACAAAGAGGATGGGGTTTGCGTCCATGGCGGTGTTCAGGGCGATCTGGCCCGTGGTTGCGCTGGCTGCGGCGGGCACGAACTTTGCCACCAGCCCCATGGCCAGTTGGCTCAGGCTCCCGAACACGCCGCTCAAAGCGCTGCCCAGCTGGTTCAGGGCCCCCATGGCTACGGCCTGAATCTGGGTCTGCTGCTCCTTGGTGCAGGCCTGCCAGAAATAGCTGGCCGCCCACAGACCCAGGCTCTCGAGGTCGCCATCCTTGAGGGCCGTTGCCAGCGTCTCGATGGCCCCCAGCGCATCCGTCTGGATGTCAGACTGGATCTGTTCCCAGCCCTCGGTGAGCTTGGTGCGGAACTGGGTGGTCAGCAGCTCACCCACGCTGCCGTACTGGGGCCCGGCATCCTCGATGGTTTTTGCCACAGTCTGTGTGCCGTCGGCGGCGATGGTGGTCACGGTCTTGACCGTGTGCTGCACGCCCTCGATGACCTCAGTGCCGGTGCTGGTGATGACCCGCTTGACCTGCTCGCTGCCGTCTGCCAGCGTCTCGGTGGTGGTCTGGGTGGTGACCTTGGCCCCGTCCACGAGGGCCGTCTGGGTCGCGGTGACCGTAGAAACTACGTCACGAACGGTCTCGATGCTCTGCGTGACCTTCTTTGTGCCATCTGCCGCTGTAGTGGTGATGGTCTTAACGTCCGAGAGGACCCCGTCCACCATCTGACGGCTGGTTTCGGTGACGGTCTGCTTCTGCTGTTTCGTGCCGTTTTTCAGGGTCTCATGGACCGTTTCGGTGGTACGGGTGACCCCGTTCTCAATCTGCGTGCTGGTGGAGGTAATGGAGTTCACTACCTCAGATGCAGCCTTTTTGGCGGAAGAACTGGCCTTTTTCGAGGATGCGGAAACAGCACTGGCCGCTTGCTCAGTGGTCTTTTGTGCAGCTTTGGCCTCTTCTTGCAGTTCCGTCCAGCTCTTGGTGCTGATGCCTTGCTCGGCCTGGGCTGCCTTGTGCCGGGCCTCCCGGTTGGCTTTGGAAGTGGCCGCTGCAGCCTGTGCATCCTTGTCTGCTTTGTAGTCATCGTAGCTGGAAAAGCCGGTATACCCATCCTTCCCGAGAAAGCTGTTCAGCTTGTAACTGAGCTTGTCAAGCCAGCCGATGGCCGCCCCAATGGCGCTCTTTGCGATGTTCGCCACAGCCTGAAAGGCCCCGTTCACGATGTTCCGGAAGGTCTCACTGGTCTGATAGGCAGTCACAAGGGCCGTTGCCAGAGCGGCCAGAACTGAAACTACAAGCCCGATGGGATTGGCTTTCAGGACAGCGTTCAATCCGGCCTGTGCTACAGCTAGACCGGTTACCCCACTTTCGGCAGCCTTATGTGCAGCGGCAAGGGCTGTGGTGGCTGCCGTCTGTACTACAGTGACGGCAGAGGTGGCGGTCAGGTAGCCTTTGTAGGTCAGAAATGCCACGCCGACAGAGGTAACGACGGTGATGACCAGACCAATGGTGTCTTTCAGTTTGGCCAGCTTCTGGTCATCCTCCGTGATGGAGACCACCAGCTCGTTGGCCTTGACGATGAGGTCGCCGAGAGCCGAGAACAGGCCGTCAGTCAGTTTGCCGGTAAGGGCAGCCACGTTGTCCTGCAGGGTAGACAACCGCCCGCTGAAGGTCTGGCTGGCTTCCAGCATACCGTTATAGAACTGCCCGCCTTCACTGGTGGCAGCTTCCACAGCGGCCTGCAATTCCTCAAAGCCCACCTTGCCGGCCGAGATGCGCTTGTACAGGTCGGACATGGATTCACCGGTGGCCTCGCAGATCTGATTGAGCGGGTTGAAGCCCGCGTCGATCATCATGTTCACGTTTTCCAGCGTGACCTTCTGGGCGCTGGACATCTTGCCATAGGCCCGGACAAGGGTCTGCATCTTGTCTGCGTTGCCCAGAGAAATGTCGCCCAGCATCTGCAGCACATTGGTGGTGTCGTCTGCCGCAATGTCGAATTGCAGCAGGGTCTGGGTGCCCTCAGTCAGATCAGACAGGGTGAAGGGTGTGGATGCTGCCATTTTGCGGATCTCTTCCAGCTTTTCGGCGGCAAGCTGTTCGTCACCCAGCATGACCTTGAAATTGGTGAGGTAGCTCTCCATGTCCCGGTTGTAGGACAGACCGCTCTTCACCACGCTCATCAGGGCATCGGCGGCTTTCCGCGCGAAATCGGCGATCATCTGCCCGGCGGCTACCGTCCATTTATTGACGCTCTGCTCTGCCGGGTCGCTGTTCAGCCGGACATCACCCGTAATACTGAAATCAGCCATTGGGGGCGCTCACCTCCTCATCATCGCCATGCCTGAGCCGCTGCAGGAAGGCGGCATTGTGGTCGGCCACCGTGACTGCCGTCCGGGTGTGCCGCAGTTCTTTGGGCAGGGCAAAGGTCTCCTTCAGGTCCTCGTACTGCTGGCGCTGCCTGCCCTCCATGCCGGAGGTGTCCATCGTGCGCCAGGACATGATCTTCGCCATGGTGGTTTCCTCCGGCAGCCCCCGCAGCAGAGCCAGAAACCGCCACCAGTGGATGCGCTCTGCCGTAAGGTCGATGTGGTAAGCCTGCTGAAAAGCTGCGGTCAGATAGTCCGCGTCACAGGCAAAATCCATGGCAAGCTCACCGGAACCGCTGCCTTTTCCGCCGGAACGTCCGGGCGGGTCGGCCCCGTGGTAAAAGCGCAGAAGGCTTTCATAGGCCTCCGGGGCCAGTTGGGGAGGAATCGGCTCCCGGTAGAAGCGCCGGAACGCTTCCCGCGCAAGGGCGATGGTATCCTTTTTCTCCCGCTTGCGCTGATACTGGTTCGACAGCCAGACCATGGGCCGAAAGTCCGAGTCGATAGCGCGGCCCTCCCACTCGGTAGGCAGTGGTTCCAGCAGGATGTCAGCCATGATGACGGCGGCGCTTTGCCTTGCGCCGCTGCTCACGGTTCAGCTGAGGAGCCAGAAGGCTGGGGTCAAACTTCTGCTTTTCCTGATTGGCAGCCCGGGTCAGTTCGGTCATCACGGTCAGGGCCTTGCCCAGGTCATTGCCGTCCAGCCCCAGAGCTGCCGCAGACCCTTTGCCCAGCACATCATCGACAAACGCTTCCACGATGCGGCACTGGCCGCGGATACCCTCGGCATAACTCATGTTAGGGGTCTGCTGTGCACGCTGACGCTCGGCCTCCTCGGCCTTTTCCAGCTTTGCCTTTGCCTGCTCCAGCCGCTCGATATCGTTGGCGTTCAGGCTGGAAAACGCAAATTCCTTATCAAAGATCTTCATGGTCGTCTCCTATCAAAAAAGCCCTCGCCGGTCAGGACGAGGGCACAGAGCTACGGGCAGGATCAGCCTGCCGCAGCGGTAGAATAGTCGAACTTGGCAGGGGTGCCGATGCCCTTTACATCGCAGGCAAAGGTGGCGATTGCGCCGGCAGAGCCGCCCACGTCGCTGGTGACGATGAATGCGGCTTCGCCCTTCTCGCCCTTGCCGGTGCGCAGGGAGAAATAGACGTAGGGCAGGATGACGCTCTGGCCGAAACCATAGATCATCTCGTGGCCCAGAATGAAGTCCTGGAACGCATCGCCCTTGCAGCGGTCGCCGTTGATGGCGAGAGTGCGCTGAACGCTGCCCTTGGTGGTAACGGGGCCGGTGCGGATGTAGGTATTGTCAGAGGTGGAAGCGTTCAGTGCGCCGCTGTGCTCCCGCACATGGTCGGCACAGACGGTCCAGTCCTTAACAGCATCCTTCTTGCTGGCCTCGGTGCAGATGGCCAGCACAAAGTCATCGGTGTTTTCGATGCCCTTGTAGTCGGCGCTGGGGGTGATGCCGGAGGCGGTAACAGCTTCAGTAACAGTCATGTTGAAACTCCTTTCGGTTGGTAATAAACGAGCCGGAGCTGCATCTGCATTTTGCAGCTTCCGGCGCTGCTGGTAACGATATAGCCCGATGCGGTGACCGATACGCTGAGGGGCTGCTTTGGGGCTTCCAGCTGGGGCAGGTCATGCCGGTCATTCTGGGCAAGCACCCAGTCGGTCAGCTGCTCAAAAAAGCCGCTGTTGGCAATCTGGGTGCTCTGAGCCTCGCTGTATTCCCGGCGGCTCAGGAATACATAGCTTTTGGCCATGTTCCTGCCGGAGAAATAAGTGGTCAGCACCGGGTCTGTGGGGGAATCCTCAATGGAAAACTCGGCCACCGGCTCCGGGGAAAGCCCGGAGATACGGAATGCTGCCCCGTTCTCGGTCTGCTCTTCGGCGATGAGAGGGCAGGTCTTGAGCCACTCCCGCATGGCCGTGATGGTGGCTTTCTCGCTCATAAGTGGCCCATCCCTCCCCAGAACATAGTAACGGCACGGGTCGCATAAAGGGCCAGATGCTCTCCCATGTCTGCAAGTGCTCGCTGGCCCCAGTAGGAGCCGCGCAGACCTTTGTACTTGTCGGCTTCCTGCCCACGTTCTTTGTTTCCCATGAAAGTGTGCAGGCCGCTGCCCTCGGCGTGCAGGTAATACTGCTTGCGGGCGTAGGTGGTGTTGTAGACCAAAAGGCCCTCGTCATACTTGGAAGCAGTCTGCACGCTATTTTTCAGTGTGCCGGTGTCCAGCGGAACATAACTGTCGATGAGCCGGGCCGCTTCCTGTGCCATGGCATACTGCGCTTTTTGCAGGGCAGCAGTCTTTTCGGCACCGAAGTCAGGCCGCCAGGAAAGCTGCATCTGAACGCCGTCCACCTTGTAGCGCAGGCCGTAGGGTTGATCAAAAACAGGCTTGCTCATTTCCTCAGCTCCCCTCTACATGAAAATGCGGCAGCAGCGGTTCCCGGTTGTCGGAGACCGCCGCCACCGTGCAGCAGATGTGTGTTTTCTCGAGGGCAGCATACTCGGCCTCGGTCAGGCTGCGGACAGCGCCGCAGATGAGCTTGCCGCCCCGCTTGAGCGTCCAGTGTGCCGCCTTTTCCCCGGGCGGGAGCTTTGCCCACTGGAAATAGGGCAGATACCCGGCGGCAGGGGGCAGCCGGATGTGCACCGTTCGCTGGGGGTCGCCGCCGGAGGTGTCCAACTTCTCCCGCCAGCTGCACCCGGGGATGACGTGGCAGACAGGCCGGTCGGTCTCAGTGGCGGAGTCGTGGATGAGGTTCACCACAGTTACGCTACACTGCATCAGAAGCACCCCCGATACAGCAGGCCGTGAGGGTCGCTGCCCAGCGCGTTGGAGAGGATGCTCTGCGCTTCCGCTGCAAGCCGCTCGGAAAGCGCCCCGCTGGCGAAGGTGACAGAGTAGCCATCGTTGGACACGCTGGAAGCTCCGGGCACGGCACAGGCGCTCTGTGCGGCGCTCATGGCATCGACGATCTGGACGCAGGCATCGGCCAGCAGGGCGGCGCACCCGGCACAGGCCCTGGCGTGGGGCTCTGCCCGGCCAAAGGTGTGCCGGTCGATGAGCCGGGAAGCCCGGGCGCACAGCGTGTCAAAGGCAGCCTCGTCCAGCGCTCCGCCCGCTGTCTGGTACTGTTCGTAAGTGCAGTAAAGCATGGCGGCCTCCTTATGCTGCGACCTTCTTCTTAACAAGAATGGTCTGGCCTTTGGTGACCTTGTAGGCGTAGACTTTGCGGCCCTGCACGGCAGATGCGCCGATGAAATCGCCAGAGCCGGAGAGATCCTGCAGGTGGACGGGAACGGCCCACTCATCGATGACGGCGAACCAGTTGGGATGACCGGCCACATATTCCACGTTCTCGCCCAGGGTGGAATCCTCGAACACGGTGTAGCCTGCGATCTTGCCCACAGCGCCGGTCTGGACGACCGCGTCGCCCAGGTCGGAAGCCTTGATGAACTCGGGGCTCTTCAGGAGCAGGCCGTAGGTGTCCGGGGAGACCAGCAGCCAGCGGCCTGCGGTGGGCACGCCGATGGAGGACTGCTGAGTGCGTGCATCCACGATGTTGGCGTAGATGGTCTTTTCGGTCAGAGCGGTGGTATTGCCGAAGGCAGTGCCTGCGGTGGTCAGCTCCACGGAGCCGTCAGAATCCATCTGCAGGCCCAGAGAGTAACCGGCGCTGTCCAGGCGGTCAGCCACCAGATTGCCGGGAACGCTCTCTGCATCGAAACCATCGATGATCTCATTCACGGCCTTGTCGTGGTCGATGTTGACGGTGAGGTAGGTGGTGTCACCGCTGGTCTGCTTTGCACCCTTGGCCTTGTCGTAGTCGTTCACCACCACCTCGGTGTCGCGGACGGGAACCTTGACGGAACCTGCCTTGGGGCTGCCCTCGTAGCGGTTGTTGCAGATCACGCCGACTTTCTTCACCAGCGTCTTGCGCAGCTTGAGGTCGACCAGATTGGAGTAGCGGACCTGTGCTTCATGTGCCATAAGAATATCCTTTCTCTCATTCAATGTTGATATCGGGGTTCATCGCCTTGAAGGCAACGGTCACGGGGTCAATGTCACCGGCGGGCGGGGTGCCGTGCTCTTTGCCGCTGGAAACGTGAACGGAACCAGCGCCGCCCTCTTCCGCCTCGCCAAAGGCCCAGGGGTTCGCCTTGGCGGCTTCTTCCAGAGCCTTGGAGATATCGGTGGAACGGTCCTTGGAGCCCTTGAGGGCATCCAGATCCAGCAGTGCCCGGACCGCCTTGACGCTACGGCCCTTGGCTCCCAGAATGGCGGTGTTCAGGGCATTGTCAAAGGCAAAGCCCTCAGCCTGTGCCTGCATATCGCCCTTGAGTTTGGCAATGTCTGCCTCGTATTCCTCAGGCTTCTTCTTGCCGTCAAAGGCGGCAAGGCCGTCCTGGGCGGTCTTGAGCTGAGCCTGGGTGTTTTCCAGCTGGGTCTTGTACTGCTCGGCGGCAGTCTTTTCCCGGTTGACATCGTTGCCGTTCTCGGCCATGATCCAGTTGAGCTGTTCCTCGGTAATGCCGGGGATCTTGTTCTTCACGTCTTCACGCTTCATGGTGGAAAAACTCCTTTCTGTTGGTGAAACCACGGTTTGGTGACACGGTTCTCCGTCCGTGTTCGGTTGTGGGCAGGGTACGCACTGACCTCTGCGATGGCACCGTCTGGAGGCATCGAACCTCCCGCTTCCGGTTTTGGAGACCGGCGCTCTTCCAGAATGAGCTAAGACGGCATGAAAAAAGC
>ERZ827108.3884-NODE-3884-length-11813-cov-2.568294_pt1 | contig 11813 bp, 7 predicted proteins | sample MGYA00519921_ERZ827108 | MGnify/ENA primary metagenome ERZ827108 (study PRJEB31778, sample SAMEA3449258) | human gut metagenome | biome: human gut; feature: human-associated habitat; material: faeces | place: United Kingdom | collected 2010/2012 ... | reverse complement strand
CTTTCCGTTCGCCGCCTCCCTGATCCAGTAGGTACAGCCTTCCGAGTCCACTGCCCCGCCTTCCGGACCCCAGGGAACTATCACGGCGGTTCCCAGGCATCCGTCATTCTTCCGGGGCCTGCTCCATGCCGTCATCAAGCCGCCGTCCTCCCGGTCCTTCGTGACCGTTTCATAATCATTCCTGCCCTTTCCGGTATCCATTCCCACGCCGGCCTTCACCGTTTCCGCCCCCCGGATGGTCAAGGTGCTGCGGACTTTGGAAAAACGGCTTCCTGCGTCCAGAGCCACCCTCCGCGTCTCCGCCACGCGTACGCCGCCGCCAATGTCCCACGGCGCATAAACCACCTCAAAAGCGGTCTGGACCGGACCGTTGTACAATGCCCGCGCGCTGGCCCAGTTTCCGGATGCATGCGGTTTCCCATCCCTGAACACGGCAATGCCGCCGCAGCCCCGTCCCGGCCCTACGTTGTACATGTCCAGTCCCCTGCCATGATCCCGGTGGTAATCCCCCCGCTTGTAGAATTCATTGATGACGGGAGCACCCGCGCGCTTGCTCCATACATCCGTTCCGCTGGAAACCAGGCCCTCCCCCTCAGGGGCCGGCCTGGCAACGGCCGGACCGTAAATCCGGTGCGCCGTAAGATCGTTCTCCCACGCGAAATCATCCAGGCGTTCCGGGACCAGGCGGCTGAAACAGACGTCCGCGGAAGGAGCCGCCTTCAGGGAGGAATCGTTCAGAATCCAGAAATCACGGGCCGTTCCGGGCCGGAAATTGCTCTGGAACAAAAGAGTATCCGTCCTTCCGTCTCCATCCGTATCCGCCAGTTGGTGCGGGATGACGCGCCCGTGGCGGACGTCAAACACGCGAAGGGCGGCGGCATTCCCGGAAGTTCCGGACGTCCAGGGCACCGACACGGTTTCAGCAGGACGGAACTTGGCCAGTGGGTTCGTGACGGTTACAGTCTTTCTCTGCGGATGGTCCCGGCCAATGACGTATTTGCGCAGTTCGGTGCCGGCCATCAGGTAGGCGCCCGCGCCGTATGCTTCCGTATCCTCCCCGGAATAATGGCCCGGCTTGTCGGCAATGGGCTGCACCCAGCCCAGCGCGCCTTCCGCGTTGACGGAATCACAGGCGGCCTTCCACGCCCTGCGGATGACGGGAAGATATTCATCCGCATCCAGATACCCCTGGTTCACCCCCCACAGCATCCCGTACATGATAAAGAGGGTGCCGCTCATCTCCTTCAAGGGGGGCTCTTCCGGGTCCAGCAGGCTGGCGTGCCAGGAACCGTCGGGCGACTGGCATTTTTTCAGGGATGCCGCCATACGCTTGAGCAGATCCTCATAAAAGGGGCGGGAAGGCCAGTCCGCGGGCATGTCCTGAAGAATAAGCGGCAGTCCGGCAATCACCCAGCCGTTGCCCCGGCTCCAGAACATCTTTTTCCCATTAGCCGCCGGAATGGTGAAGTAACGGGAATCACGGAAAAACAGCCCTTCCTTCCGGTCAAAAAGATAGTCGCAGGTGAGCTTGTATTCCCTGTCCATGAATTCCAGATACCGGCGGTCTCCGGTATAGGCCGCCAGCTTCACGAACACGGGAGGGGACATGAACAGGGCGTCCGACCAGCTCCAGCGGTCCTGGCAGCCGGGAGTCCCGAACTGGAGGGAAGCGGAGGAGGGCCGGTTCATCACCCCGTCCAGCACGGCGCGTATTTTCTCCGCCGCAGCGGTATTTCCGTCTTCCATCGCCATCTCCATCCAGGCGTGGCCCACGGCGTGATCGTCCGCATGGTAATGCCGTTTCAGGGTTCTCCATTCCTGTTCCCCTCCTGTTTTCCTCAGCAGCGGCAATCCCGGCCCTTCCGGGACGGCCAGGCCATACTGCACCAGGCCGGAATAAAAGGCGCCGTAGGTCCAGTGCAGCGGCGAGCGTTTTCTGGGATGCTCCGCCTGCCATTTCGCCACCAGGCGGAGATTATCCCGGATGGTCTTTTCATTCCAGTCCGCGGGAGCGCCGGAAGCGGGGCTCCCCGCAGAAAGCGCGGGAAGAACCAGCAGCAGGAAGGATTTACGCCATCCGTTTTTTGAAAAGGAAAAGAAATTCATTTGACTGGTACGGAAAAAGCCGCGCTGAAATTTCTCCGTGAGGAATGAATCTTCCCTTTTCGGCCTGTCCCGTTTTCCCCCGGTCCCCGGAAAGGGGAGGCAAGGGCACATATGGTGCCATGACGGAAGGGAATGCCGCGTTATCAACCATTCCCTGCAGCATATATACAACATATTGTATCATTATAAATATTTAATACATTATTTATACATTTTCCTTGCGGGGGCTCTCTTTCTGTGGTTCATTGCGTTTCAGCGCAGGTAACGGAAGACGGTGAAAATCCGTCGCGGACGCGCCGCTGTAACCGGTAGACGATGGACCGGACACTGACTGCCAGCAGTCGGGAAGTCCCCATCACATGTCGCACCGGAAGCCAGAAGACGACCTGATGCCCCCGTATCCCATCCCGCGGACAGGATGAACATACGCACAGGTCCTCATCGTGCCCCTTGTTAAAAATGCACGCATGCGGCGGCCCCTGCCTATGATTTTTCCAGGCTTTTGCCCAGGCTCGCGGATGAGCGGTCATCATCCCTTCCAAGCGAGACACCCACCATGGCAACAAGCATCATCAAGCGTTCCGGAAAAAAGGAACAATACCAGGGCTACAAAATTGAGGAAGCCGTCAAGAACGCGTTCCACAGCTCCGGCACCGCCTACAACCGTTCCATTTACGAAGAAGTGGAAGCCAAGCTGAGCCATCAGGACTGCGCGCATGTGGAAGAAATCCAGGACATGATAGAACGCGCCCTGTTCCGCTGCGGATACTTTGACACGGCCAAGACCTTCATCACCTACCGCTTCCTGCACAAAATGCAGCGCGAACAGCTCGGGGGCCTCTATTCCGGCAACACGTACGTGGACTGCAAGCAGACGGTGGAGGAATACATCGGCCAGAGCGACTGGCGCATCGCCGCCAACTCCAACACCACGTATTCCAACGCCGGCCTCATCAATAACACGGCGGGAAAGGTGATTGCCAACTACTGGCTGGACCAGGTTTATTCCGCACGGGAGGGGGCCGCCCACCGGGAAGGGGACTACCACATTCATGACCTGGACTGCCTGACCGGGTACTGCGCCGGGTGGAGCCTCCGCAACCTGCTCAACGAAGGATTCAACGGCGTGCGCAGCCGCGTGAACAGCAGGCCGCCGCGCCACTTCCGGGAAGCACTGGGCCAGATGGCCAACTTTCTGGGCATTCTGCAAAACGAATGGGCCGGAGCCCAGGCCTTCAGCTCCTTTGACACCTTCCTGGCGCCTTACGCCTTCAAGGACCAGGCGGATTTCACGCGCATCAAGAAGGACATCCGCAGCTTCGTCTACAACCTGAACGTGCCCTCCCGCTGGGGGCAGTCCCCCTTCACCAACGTCACGATCGACTGGACCGTGCCGCGGGACCTGCGGGACCAGGCCCCCTTCAGCGGCGGGGAGCACCTCTTTGAAGGGGTGGAGGACCCGGGCCTGCTCTCCCTGGCGCGGGAACGCGGCGTGAACAAGCTGACAGAGCTGACCTACAAGCATTTCCAGAAGGAAATGAACCTGATCAACAAGGCCTTTTACGAGGTGCTCACGGAAGGGGACAGCACCGGGCAGCCCTTCACCTTCCCCATCCCCACCGTCAACATCACGGAAGACTTTGACTGGGAAGGGGAAAACGTGCCGCTCCTGTTTGAAAACGCCGCCAAGATCGGCTCCTCCTACTTCCAGAACTTCATCGGCAGCCAGTACACCGTGAATGAAAACGGGGAACGCGTGCCGGACGAACGGGCCTACAAGCCGGACGCCGTGCGCTCCATGTGCTGCCGCCTCCAGCTGGACCTGCGGGAGCTGCTCAAGCGCGGCGGCGGCCTCTTCGGCTCCGCGGAAATGACCGGCTCCATCGGCGTGGTGACCATCAACCTGGCCCGGCTGGGCTACCTGTTCAAGCAGAACCGGGAAGCACTGTTCGCCCGGCTGGGGGAACTGCTGGACCTGGCCAAATCCTGCCTGGAAAAGAAAAGAACCTTCGTCCAGGAAATGTACGACCGCGGCCTGTACCCCTACACCAGGCGCTACCTGCCCACCTTCCGCAACCACTTCTCCACCATCGGGGTCAACGGCATGAACGAACTGCTGCGCAACTTCTCCAACGACTCGATGGACATCACCTCCGAGGAAGGCAGGACCTTTGCGGAGGAAATCCTGGAATTCATCCGCCTGCGCATGCAGGAGTACCAGGAGGAAACCGGCAACCTGTACAACCTGGAAGCCACCCCTGCGGAAGGCACCACCCACCGCTTTGCCCGGGAGGACCAGAAGCGCTATCCGGACATCCTCCAGGCCGGGCCCGTGGGGCAGCGTTACTACACGAACAGCTCCCAGCTCCCCGTGGACCACACGAGCGACCTGTTCCGTGCGCTCCAGCTCCAGGACGAACTCCAGTGCTGCTACACGGGGGGAACCGTCTTCCACATGTACATGAATGAAGCCATCAGCTCCCCGGAAGCCTGCCGGGACATCGTCCGCAAGGTGCTGACCCGCTTCCGCATGCCGTACCTGACCGTCACCCCGCTCTTCTCCGTCTGCGACAAGCACGGCTACCTGCGCGGGGAGCACCAGTACTGCCCCTTCTGTGATGAAGAGCTGCTCCACATCCACAGGCATGAATAACCCTTTTCAACCAGCCGCCTCGTTTCAAAACCCAGCCATCAATACGACAATGACCAAACAGGAAATATTAAGCAAATACGCACAGGACCGTACCCGCTGCACCGTTTACACGCGCGTCATGGGCTATCACCGCCCTGTGGAAACCTTTAACGCCGGCAAACAGGGCGAATTCCACGACCGCGTCCACTTCGTGGAACCGGACCGTCCCTGCTCCTGCTCCGCCCAAACGGAACAGCCGCGGTAATTTTCCCAATAACATATGCGAAGTCAATGGGAACGGGCCGGGGCATAGCGGACATCACGCCGCTCACCTTGCTGGATTTTCCAAACAAGGTGGCCTGCATCTTCTGGCTGAGAGGCTGTAACTTGTTTTGTCAGTACTGTTACAACGTCTCCCTGGTCAGAGGAACGGGCTCTCCTGCCGGAGACCGGACGGACTACCTTGATTTCCTCAGAGATCGGGTGGGATTTCTGGACGGGGTAGTCCTGTCCGGCGGCGAGTGCACGCTGTGTCCCGACCTTATCCCCATCTGCCGCGAGATACGGCAGCTAGGCTTCGCGATTAAAATAGACACCAACGGCACGAGGCCCGGCGTGGTGAAAGCGCTGGTGGAAGAGGGGCTTTGCGACTACATCGCCCTGGACTACAAGGCGCCCCCCGAACAATACGGCGCCGTCACCGGCAGGCCCGACCTTTTCCCCTCCTTTTCCGCAACTCTGGACTACCTGATCGCCTCCCAAACCGCCTTTGAAGTCAGAACCACCGTCCATCCCGATTTATTGACGGAAGATCACGTCAACAACATCATACGCGACTTGACAAAGCGCGGGTATGGGGGCAACTACTTCGTGCAAAATTTCTACCTGACCAAACAAACACTCAACTCTCTCCCCGCGCCGAGCCGGTTGTTTGACCGGACCAGGCTGGAGCCGGCCTCCATCCCCGTCCACTTCCGCAACTTCGAGTTCGCTCCGGGCAAAGTCTGACCCAGCCGACCATGTTCGACATCCTGCTCAACCACAACACCCTGGTTCTCTTCGGAATCATCTTCTTTGGCATCGCCCTCGGCAGCATTAAAATATACGGCCTGAACCTCGGCCTCTCCGGCGTTCTCTTCGTAGCGCTGGCCGCCGGCCACTACCGCCTGGCCATCCCCAACGGCGTGGGCCAGCTGGGCCTGGCGCTCTTTGTGTACTGCGTGGGCCTGAGCGCGGGCAACCGCTTCTTCTCCGCCATCGCCAAGCAGGGAAGCAAGCTCGCGGTCATGTCCGCCGTGATTGTAGGCGTTTCAGCCCTCTTCACCTGCCTCTTCGGCATCTGGTTCAATGTTCCCGCGGGGATTTCCTCCGGCATCTTCGCCGGCGCGTGCACCAGCACCCCGGCCCTGGCGGCAGCCACGGAAAGCCTGCCGGGAGCCTCCGGAAGCGGCGTCAGCATCGGCTACGGCATTGCCTACCCGTTCGGCGTGGTGGGCGTGGTCCTCTTCGTCCAGCTTCTCCCGCGCCTGCTGCACTTTGACCTGAACAAGGAGGCCAAGGCCATGCACTCCAAGCAGGAGGCCAGCATCATCTCACGCTTGGTCCGCGTCACGCAGCCCAACCTGATCGGCCAGAACATTGCGGACTGCAAGCTGCTGGACGGCCTGCACTGCATGGTCACCCGCGTGGTGCGCAACGACAGGCTGATGCCGCTGACGCCGGAAGACACGTTCCGGGAGGGAACGGAAGTCCTCATCGTGGGCAACAGCGACACCATGCCGCATGACGTCGCTTTCCTGGGGGAAGTATGCGACAACCCCTACCCCATGGACTCCCAGAAGGAGCGCCGCAAGCTGATCCTGACCAACAAGAACTACGCCGGGCGCAAACTCCGCGATCTGAAAACCCTGCGAACGGACGGCGTGATCATCTCCCGCATCTCCCGCCTGGGCTTCACCTTCGTCCCCACGGGGGACACCACGCTGGAGCGCAATGACGTGCTGACCGTGGTGGGTTCTCCGGAAAACCTCACCAAGTACGGGGACAAAATCGGCCACCGCAGCCAGGACATGAACCAGACGGACCTTCTTTCCCTCGGGTTCGGCCTCTCGCTCGGTATCATTCTGGGGCTGGTCAACTTCAGTCTGGGTAACGGCCTGGGCATCTCCCTAGGGATTGCCGGCGGCCCGCTGATTGTGGCCCTGCTGCTCGGCCACTTCGGGCGCCTGGGCCCCATCGTGGGTTACATCCCGCGCCCCACCCGACTTCTTTTGCAGGACCTGGGCCTGGTCTTCTTCCTGGCTGACGCCGGCATCAAGGGCGGCGCGGACCTGGTCACCACCGTAGCCACGCACGGCGCGGCCGTGTTCATCATGGGCGTCATCGTCACCTGCTCCGGCATGTTCGCCGGTTACTTCGTGGGCATGAAGGTCTTCAAGATGAACATCCTGGAATGCCTGGGCGGCATCTGCGGTGGCATGACCTCCACCCCGGCCCTGGGCGCCATCGCCAGCAAGACGGACTCCCAGGCTCCCGTGGTCAGCTACGCCACCGCCTACCCCGTGGCCCTCATCCTGATGACTATCATCGCGAAAGTCATCATCCAGACCATCGGCGGCGTGGTGGGCGTTTAGCCCAAGGCGCAAACTTCACCACCCGGAAAGACCGCGTCTCCGGCGGTTCTCTCCGGGCGCCATGCTTCACGGAAAAAGGAATATCGATTGCGGATCAGCGCCGTTTACCTCCTTGCCACCAGCCGGAAGTTTAAGACCCCGTTTCCGTCACTTCCATGCAGACGGACTGGAAGGCATTTTTCCAGTTGATGCGGATTCCGAAGTCCATCAGAAAATCACCACCAAGCACCCGTTCATGGACGTTGGCCAGGGGGCCGTTTTCATCCAGGTTGATCTCCCTGACCAGGTATCTGGCGGCAGGATTCAAGCCTTTCAGGCGCAGGGGCGGCGGGGAATCCGCCAGCCATTTGTCCATTAGCCAGGCGAAGACGACGGCCCTTTTTTCATGCACGTACATCAGGGAGGCCACCCGGCTTTCATACGGGGAAGATAGTCGGTACAGGTCCCCGAACTGGACCACGGGGCGGATGCGCTTATATTCCGCCAGCGCCCGTTTGGAAAATTCCACTTCCTCCTTCGTCATGTCACAGGGCTGAAGCTCGAATCCCAGACGGCCCGACATGGCGACGTCAAAACGGAATTTGAGCGGCGTGACGCGCTTCGTCTGATGGTTGGGGGAGGCCGTCACATGGGCGGCCATGGTAATGGCCGGGAACAAATGGCCTATGCCCCACTGCATGAACACGCGTTCACAGGCGTCCGTATTGTCGGACGTCCAGAATTCATGATGCCTCCGCATGGTCCCGTAGTCGGCGCGGCCTCCGCCGGAGGAGCAGGCCTGAAACGTCACGTCCGGAAATTCCGCCGCCAGCGCATCAAGAATGGCTTCATAGCCGCGCACGTAGTCAATGGACAGGTTCCCCTGATGGCTGGCGTCCAGCCAGGGGGAGCCGGGATCGGAAATCTTGCGGTTGCAGTCCCATTTCACGTAGGAAATGCCCGGATGTCCTCCCAACAGTTTCCGCATGGCTTCAAGAATGTATGCGCGCACGTCCGGATTGCTCAAATCCAGCAGGTACTGGCTGCGTTCCAGCCTGTTTTCCCGGTGCGGAAGGCCGATGACCCATTCCGGATGCTTCTGATAAAGTTCCGAGCAGGGGTTCACCATTTCCGGCTCCACCCAGATGCCGAAGCGTATCCCCAGCTTTTCCGCCTGGCGGATCAGGCCTTCCAGCCCATGGGGCAGTTTAGCACGGTTTACCTGCCAGTCCCCCAGACCGGCCCGGGCGTCATTGCGCGGGAATTGTCCGCCAAACCAGCCGTCATCCAGCACGAAAAGCTCTATTCCCAAGTCCGCCGCACGTTTCATCATGCCGTGCAGCACTTTTTCCGTGAAGGTAAAGTACACTCCCTCCCATGAGTTCAGCAAGGTCAGCCGCTCCGTGCCGCCGCTGCGCAGGCCGTAGCGTCGCGCCCAGCGGTGGATGCGCCGGGAGGCTTCCCCCTTGCCGTTTCCACTGTGCGCCAGAATGAGGGGAGGCGTTTCAAACACTCCGCCGCCGTCCAGCAGATAGGGAGCGGGGGCCACGTCCAGCCCCGCTCCCGCAAAGAGGTAGTGATACGGGCTGTGGCGGAACCATATCCGGTAGTTGCCGGGCCACGCCAGCGCTCCCAGCACCACTTCCCCGGAGTCCTCCCGCGCCGGACCATCCAGGGAGATGACGAAGCCGGGGCTTCCCTCCTGGGCGGCGCGGGTTCCGGTGCCGGAAACCAGGGCAAGTTCATGCCCCCGCGCCACTTCCTCCTCGCTCATCAGGGATTCCCCGCCCCATGTGCCGCGGAAGCTGGTGACAAAGTAACGTTCCGCTCGCAAATTCAGTTGCGCGGACGCCGCGCGGTGCAGGCGGATGCCTTCCCTCCCCTCGTTCCGTATCACCGCCCATTGAAGGAAGGCGTCCGATTCCCGGTGGGAGCGAACATGAATTTCCACCCGCACGGGGTAGGAAGGGTCTTTCCCATAGAAGACGGCTTCTTCCCGGTCGTCATCCAGTTCCAGCACTTCCCATCCCTGGCATTCCAGGCGCAGAGAAAGAGTTCCGTCCGCCTGGGTCGCGCAAATGCAGTATTCATCCGACGCATTGGGAAGCCCCGTCACGGAGTCCGCCAGGGCGGAATACAGAAGAGGCGCATCCGCGGCGCTTTCCAGGGCATCCTCCGGTTCACGCAGCCGCGGTCCGTAATAGGCGCGGCGCACGCGGCCCTGTTCATCCCTGAACAGGATCATCTGGGAGGAACGGGTCAGCAAATGAACGGAATCCGGAGTCATGGTCGGCAAATGGGGAAAGGGTAGGTCATTTTTTCCGGGCAGGCGCACGGCCGCCCCTGCCTTGTCCATTAATCCCTGCCCCGGACAGGGAAGTCAATGGCAAAATGGCAGGAGAGCCCGGGCGTTTCTCCTACTTTTTCCACAAACGGGAGGAAGGCCGGAATTTCATGGTGCTTGATTCATGCACAAACAGTTTGCTGCCGTTTTCCGGATGGCGTACCACGCGGGCACGCCGCCGCTTGATGCTGAACGAACCAAAGCCGCGGAATTTGACCAGTGAGCGCCTCAGGACCGACCGGGCAATCGTGTCCAGCACCGCGTCCAGCGCACGTTCCGCCTGCCTGGGGGTAACGCCGTCCCCCAGCTCCCGCTGAAGTTCCCTGACGAATTGTGTTTTATTCATAGGCCGCCCAGCATGATATGCCCCGTTCTCCCGGTAAAGCGGAGAAGGGGCGCAGGCATTCCTGCCACCAGCCCCATACGGGGATGCCCTTCCGTTCCGGGCTGCAAGTTTCATCCTTGCCCCCCTCCGGCGGACCCATTAAGGTTCAGGGAAGATGCCTTCCCCCGCCGCCGATGCTCCATTCCCGGAACGAGCTTTCAACGTGACCGCGTTGAAATGGAATACCTGCGCCTGGCTTCTGCTGCCCGTCCTGGTGTTCATGGCCTGGTGGATGCACTGGTATGTCTCTATCCCCCTCGCGGCCCTGATGGCCGCGGGACTGGCTCCCGGAAGGCGCAAGGAACTACCGGAAAGGGAATCCCTCCCCTCTTTTCCCCTGTTCAACCGATCCTCGTTTCTTGTCCTGGGCGCATTCATCGCCCTGATGGTCCTGTCCGGATGGGGGGAATGGGTCAATCAGCACCCGGACCACATCGTCAGGAACGCCTGCCTTCGTGAATTGGTCGCCAGCCCGTGGCCCGTCGTTTTTCCGGACGGAGACGTCTTGATCTACAACACAGGGTTCTGGCTGGTTCCGGCCCTGGCAGGCAAAGTGGCTGGGCTGGAAGTTGCCCGGGCATTTGTCGTGCTGTGGGGTGCATGGGGCCTGTTTCTTGCCTGGCTGTGGCTCTGCGTTTTCTCCGGCCGCCGTTCCCTGCTGCTCGCCCTGCTGATGGTAATGTTCGGCTCCCTTCTGAATTTCCAATGCTGGCTGGGGCTGGATCTGTTCCGCCTGCATTACTTCGGCACGGCGGAACAGGTCATGTGCAGCGCAAACGCATCCATTCCTGTTCTGCTCTTTTTCATCTTCCTGGCTTCGGGACGCATGCCCCCGCACTGGATGCCCCTTTTGTTCGCGGCCACGGCCTTTTATTCTCCCCTCGCGGCTCTAGGGGGGCTGCCCCTGGCGGTCTGCCAGTGGCTCCGGCAATGGAAAGGCAGCCGCTCCCCCCGGCGCAGCCTGCTTCATCCCTCCTTTCCGGCAGCCGTCATGCTGGGGGCGTGCTTCCTTCTTTATTATGCGGCGGTAAACGCGCCGTCCTCCCATATGGGCTGGCGGCCTTTTTATACGCGGCCGGGGGATTTTCTGCTGGCAGGGACCTCCTTCCTGCTGTACGCCCTGTTCTGCTGGCGGGATTTCCGGCGGAATTCCCTCTTTATCTGTACGCTGGCAACCGGACTGCTGCTGCCCTTCTTTTACGTCAACGGAGACGTCAACGACCTGCTCTGCAAGGGGAGCGTTCCGGCGATGGCCTGCCTGCTCGCCTTTCTGGCCTTCACCTGGGCGCGGCATCCCCGTCTCCGGATATGGATATGGCTTCTGCTGGCGCTCGGATTGGCGCCCCGGTTCAATGTTCCCTATTACTGCTGTTCTTCCAGCGCCCTCCAGGCATTTCTGACGCCTTGCGCCTCATGCACGGAGCCTTCCTCCTTTCCCTGCCGGGAATGGCGGCAGCTCACCTATGCGCCGCAGGCACGCCACCAGGATGAATGGGGCCGCACCATGCACCACCCCGGACACCGGTGGCATCCCTATTATTCCGGCACGCCGCGCCCATGGTTGCGCTTCATTTACCGTTTTTGACGTAAAGAAAACAGTTGCGGGAAAAACGCCCGGGAAATGAACATTCCGGATTCACTCCTTTCTTCATGGGAGGGGTCCGAATGCTCAGGCGGTCTTTTGACCTTCCTTCTGGAAGTTTTTCCAGCATTCCTCGATAACCGCGGGCAGGG
>ERZ827108.3879-NODE-3879-length-11826-cov-9.097953_pt1 | contig 11826 bp, 7 predicted proteins | sample MGYA00519921_ERZ827108 | MGnify/ENA primary metagenome ERZ827108 (study PRJEB31778, sample SAMEA3449258) | human gut metagenome | biome: human gut; feature: human-associated habitat; material: faeces | place: United Kingdom | collected 2010/2012 ... | reverse complement strand
TGGCCTTCGTCTTGCGCAGGACTGTAGAGCAGCAAACTTAATGCCCGGCCCGCCGGGGCCACGCGTCCCTAATTGTTCAGCATGCGGTCGAAGCTTCCCGAGTCGCCATCCCGATAGTCTGCGGTCATCAGAATCTCCTGCGGAATGCGCCCGCCTTCACGCAGCACGTTGCGGAACTGCACGCGCGTAACCATGGGCAGATCCTTGATCGTCGCTGCCAGGTTCTGCGGCACGCCCTGGTTGGCAGCCGCGGGCTCGCACTCGCCGCCGGCCTTCACGCGACGCTTATGCTCGGCGAGCATGGCGCGGTACATGCCGGCATGCAGGCGAATCTCAACCACATTGGCATTGCGAGCCTGCTCGACGATGCGCGCGCCCTCGCGATCGATATCGCCCACGTAGTAGACGTAGTTAAAGCGATAGCCAATCTCAGCCAGATAATCATCCAGTGCGTGCGAGACGCTCGCCTTGCAGCCGCCGCCAAAAATCACGCCGCCCACCTTGGTACCAAAGAGCTTGGCATGTTTGCGTCCGCGCAGGAGCTTGACGATCTCGTCGTAGGTATCCAGGTTCTCGACCATAATGAACGGCTTGTCGGCACCCAGCGTAAAGAAGCCCGTAAAGTGCACGGGGCGATTGGGGGCGACCTTGATCGCCTGCATGCTAATGCCCTTTTCGGTCATACGTCTGATCAGGCGCTCACCGTGCTTGCCGTCAAAAGCCTTCTCGTCGTTAAAGATCTGGTAGGCACGCTGGCGGCGCGAGGCAACCGGCGTATCGGCACCTCGGTTCTGCTCGATCCAAGCCTGAATGATTGCGATTTCCTCGGCAATCTTGCGGTTGGACATCTCGTTGTGCTGAGTGCGCTGCGGAGCCTTTTTGCCGTCCTTGCCCTCGACCTTTACGATCTGTGTCTGCTGCTCCTTGATCTTAGAGAGCGCCGTAGGCGTAGGGACAACTTTGAGCAGCTGCCTGCCTAAAACGCGGGCAAGGGCAAACGCCGAGACCTCGCCGTGGACTGCCGACTTGGGCTGCTGGGCAGCAGTATCTGCTGCGGCAGACTCCGGCTTCTTCTGAGACTTGCGCTTAGAATCGCCTTGGGAATTGCGCTCGCGCTTCGGCATAGGCGCCTGCTTCTGCGGACGATTGGACTTGCTCTCCTTCGCCGGCTGGCGCTTAGGCTGCCCCGAAGAAACCTCGACCTTCGCATCCTCGTCCTGCGGCGTGGTCTTCTCGGCTGCAGTCTCGGCATGGGAACTGCGGCCCCCACGATGGCGACGGCGGCGAGGCTTGCTCGACGCGCCCTGCTCCGTCTGCTCATCAGTAGGCTGCTGACCCTTGGCCTCGGCATCAACCTCAAGCTGCGGCTCAACAGGCTTCTGTTCGCGAGCCGCCGGCTCAACGGCCTTCTCGTCCTGAGTGGTCGAAGCCGGCTCGCTCTTCTCCTGACGCCTTACGGGATACGCGCGTCCCGCAAAACCGCGGCCGGGACGACACGAACCCGGAGCCTTCTTGACCGGTTCATCGGACGCGTCAGCAGCCTCGACGGAATCCTGGACCTCGCATGCAATACCTCGCTGCTCGGCCTTAAAGTGGGCACCGCGGCGACGCTTGGGCTCCTGGATCTCAGCATGCTCTTGAGTGCGAGTCGGCTCCTGTATCCCGACGGACTTTTCCTCGACGGTCTCAGCATCCGTCTCACCTTTTTGAGCAACGGCGCGACGGAAGCGCTCCTGCTGGGCACGGCGCTGAGCATCGCGCTTGCCGCCCCCGCCAAAACCGCCGCGTCCTGCCTTGGCCGTAAAGGCGCGCACGACGTTCTCATCGAGCAACTCATCGGTATCGACATGCTCACGCGGAGCAGCTTCTTCCACAGCAGGCACGTCAGCGGAATCCTCGACGACAAAATCCTCGACGGACTCGGCAGGTTGCTCCTGGGCATCGCGAATCTCGGCATTGATGGTATAGAACGCCGGGCGCCCGTTAATGCCGCTACCCTCGATCTTGGTCACGATATTTGCCGCGATAAGCTCATCGCGCATCGCCTTGGTGTCACATTCCTTATCGACGGAGCGGAAAATCTGCGCCAGCGCACTCGACTTAATCTTGAGCGCCTTGCGGCAGAGCAGGTCGTAGGCAACCAGCTTGGCACGCTCGGCAGAAAGCGACGTCTGGCTGCTCAGACGTTCAGCCAGGGCATCGACATTATTTTGGTTATCGGAATATACCGTCTTGGCCACGGGGCCCCTTTCATATGTACACATATACGTCTATATGGTACAACGCGCGCCCTTATCCACGCAAAACATCTGCGAGAACACTCGAGCGTCACCCGCTTTTGCATGAAAAAAGGACCGAGCCCGCGAAGTCGCGGACCCGGTCTTTCCGAGTCATATAGATGTGACGTTCAACTCGTCAGGTCGACTAAGCCTTGGCGGCCTCGGCGTCGGCAGGAGCCTCAGCGGCAGCGGCGCGGCCGTACTCGGCCTTGCCCATCTCGGACCACTCGGGCTCCTCGTCGGGCATGGAACCGGCCTCCTTGCCGAAGAGCTCCTTGAGGCAGTTGACGGCGACGATGAGGCCCAGGACCATCAGCAGGACGGCGAAGACAAGCTGCAGGCCCTTGGTGGCGGCGACGGAGACGGCGGCCGTGGTGGCGGTAGCCGGGATGGTGCCGAAGAAGCCGTAAGCCTGGACAGCGGCCATGCAGCCCATGGCGCTCTGGACCAGCGAGGTGAAGGTGCAGCAGAGCAGGAAGACGACGGGCACGTAGAGCATCCAGCCCTTGCGGCCGGTGCACTTGCAGAACACGGCGAGGGTGATCATGGTCATGCCGCCGAGCAGCTGGTTGGAAGCACCAAAGAGCGGCCAGATGTTGGCATAGCCACCAAAAGCGAGGGCGAGACCGGGAAGCAGGGTGACGACCGTGGCGAACCAGGGGTTGCCGAGGACCTTCATGTAGCCGGCCTTGGACTCGATGGCCAGGGCATCGTTGGTCTGGGCAAAGAACTCGGAGAACGAAGTGCGGGCGATGCGGGCGACGGCGTCGAGCGAGGTCAGGGCCAGAGCGGAGACGTTCATGGTCATAAAGACGGTAGCGAGCGTGCCGTCAACACCGAAGGCCTGCATACCGCGGGAGATGCCAGCGGCGAAGATCTGGAACGGGGTAGAAGCGACACCGGCGTTGAGGGCGCCGGTACCGGCGGTGTTCATGTCGGAGAACATGATGCCGGCGACGATGATGGCAAGGATGCCGACGAAGGACTCGACGATCATGGCGCCGTAACCGACCTTGACGGCGTCCTGCTCCTTCTCGACCTGCTTAGAAGAGGTGCCGGAAGAAACGAGACTGTGGAAACCGGAGAGAGCACCGCAAGCGACGGAGACGAACAGGACCGGGAACATCATGCCGGAGGCAGTGGAGAAGCCGGTGAAGACCGGAGCGGTGATAGTGGCCTGACCGTTGACGCCCAGGACGACGATGCCGAGGACAGCGCAGACGATCATGACGATCATCATGATGGAAGTGAGGTAGTCACGCGGGGTCTTGAGCATCTGGATGGGCATAGCGCCAGCGAAGACCAGGTAGACCATGACGACGGCGAACCACTGGAACTTATCCAGGTAGACCGGGAACTGCATACCGACGGCGAACATGAGAACCATGAGGACCACGCCGGTGACGAACTCGGCAGCGCCGGTGAGGTTGAACTTCTTCTGGGCCCAACCAAAGGCGATAGCGACGAAGGTGAACAGGATGGAGATGGTACCAGCGCAGCCGGCGGCATAGGACTTGGTGAAGTCGATGGCACCGGTAGCAGCACCAGAAGCGTCAACGGCCGGGGTGAACATGAACGTCTTGCAGACCATGTCGGTGAAAGCGGCGATGACGATGATGCAGAACAGCCAGCAGAACAGCAGGAACAGGCGACGGCCGGTCTTGCCGATGTACTTCTCGATGAGCTGAGCGAGCGACTTGCCGTTGTTCTTCATCGAAGCGTACAGGGCACCAAAGTCGTGGACGGCACCAAAGAAGATGCCGCCGACGAGGACCCAGAGCACGACGGGCAGCCAGCCAAAGGCCATGGCGACGATCGTACCCGTGACAGGGCCAGCACCGCAGATCGAGCTGAACTGGTGCGAGAACGCGGTGAAGGCGGAGACGGGCGAGAAGCTCTTGCCGTCCTTCATGCGCTTGGCCGGCGTGAGGGCCTCTTTGTCAACGCCCCACTTGTTGGCCAGCCAGCGGCCGTAGCCCAGATAGCCGCAGGCGAGCACCGCCGCGGCCACAACCATGAGCAAAACTCCGTTCATTACATTTCCTCCTCTAAAAAGAACTTCCTAGACATAAAAAATGAGGGCCGTCGGTTGCGCTCGACGGCCCTCATCTTCATCAGCCGCCCGTTATCGTACGGGCTAGCTGTATGTGCTAACCCGCATCAGATAATTACTACGCTGATAATGTTTAGCTGATGCGTGAACATGTCTAAGAAATCCTCTTCAATCATGATGCGAACGATCCGTGCGTGTTCACATCCCCCAGTGGTTGAAAAGGAGTATGAAACTTTAGTTACCTAAAGTCAACGCAAATTTGTAATGAATTTTCAGCTTTTTTTGAAATTCTCGGTATAAAACGCCACTGACCTCGGACTTTACCCCACGACAGTTTTTGCATGAGAGATGCCCCTGAGAGCCGCGGGAGCCGGGCGGAGGGGCCGGATATAAGGTTTATCGCGAGTTCCGCACGCAAAGAAGGCCACTTAATGTGGCCTTCGTCTTGCGCAGGACTGTAGAGCAGGAAACCTTATATCCGGCCCCTCCGTCCGGGGACCGCGCCGTACCAGCTACAGCGTCATGTTTGGATCGGCGTCGACGTCGAACGGCGAGATTTCACCTCGGTCGAATTTACGGCGAGCGACCTCCGCAATCATGGCTGCGTTATCGGTACAGGCAGACAAGGGCGGCACCGTTACGCGAATCCCCTGACGCCCAAGCTTCTTGATCATCATCTCGCGCAGATGCGGGTTGGCCGAGACGCCGCCACCGATGCAGTATTCCTTGCATCCGCTAGCGTGCAATGCGTTTTTGGCCTTCTTGTACTGCACGTCAAAGACAGCTGCCTCAAACGAAGCTGCCAGATCGGGCAGGTGAATCGTGCGCCCGGCCTTGGTCTCCTGTTCAATGTAGAGCGTCACAGCGGTTTTAAGGCCCGAAAGCGAGAAGCGATAGTCTCCTCTGCTGTTAAGCGCACGGGGGAAATCGATCGCCTTGGGGTTGCCCGTCTCGGCCAGCTTGGAAATGATGGGGCCACCGGGATAGCCCAGACCCAACGCCTTGGCTACCTTGTCGAAGGCCTCGCCCACAGCGTCGTCGAGCGTCTCACCGAGCACCTCGTAGTCGCCCCACGCCTTCACGTGCACGAGCATGGTGTGCCCGCCCGAGACAAGCGTGAAGATAAACGGCGGTTTGAGGTCGGGTTGCGCCAGCAGGTTGGCAAACAGATGACCCTCAAGATGATTGACGCACACGAGCGGCTTGCCGGCAGCGTAGGCAAAGCCCTTGGCGAAGGCGACGCCAACCACGAGCGCGCCCACCAGGCCCGGACCCTGTGTCACGCCCACGGCGGCAAGCTCGCTGGGGGCAATGGCTCCGCCCGTAAGGCCCAGCGATGCTGCGGCATCCTCGAGCGCCGCATCCACGACACTCACAATCACCTCAACGTGCTTGCGCGAGGCGATTTCGGGCACCACGCCGCCAAAGCGGGCATGGAAATCAATCTGTGTCGACACCTGGTTGGCCAGCATATTGCCATCCGCATCGATAATCGCCACGGCCGTCTCGTCGCAGGAACTCTCGATAGCGAGCACTAGGCGGCGGCGCTCAATTTCGGCACGCTCTCCCTCGGAGCGCCCAGGCGCAGGCAGCGGCCATACGCGCTGCTCTGCCGCCGTCGGCTCGGGCGAAGCATTGTCGACCGGAAGCACCAGGGGCAGCGGGGCCGTCATGACGATGGCATCCTTGCCGGCACCATAGTAGCCGCGGCGCCGTCCTGCCTCGGTAAAGCCCAGAGCGTTATAGAGCGCAATCGCGCCCTCATTGCCGTCCTCGACCTCGAGCGAAGCCGTGGTGCAGCCGAGCATCTGGGCATCATAGCTCACATGCGACAGCAGCTTGCGGGCAATGCCCTCACGGCGATGTGCCGGATCGACGGCGACATCCAGAATCTGCACATCACCGTCCACGACCATACCGCCGGCAAGGCCCAGTAGCTTGCCGTCGTCGTGTGCCACCCACCAACTACGCGGCGCAGCGACGTCCTCGCCCAGTTCGGACAGGAACATGCCCGGCGTCCACGCCTCGTGTCCGGCACCTTCAAAGCAGGCAGCCTCCAGCGCGCTCGCGCCCTCGGCATCCGCCGCGCCCATGGGACGGAACTGCAGATGACGACCGGCGAGCTCATCGGCAACGCCCGTAATTCCGCTCTGCGCACTCTCGGCAAGACCAAGACGCTTGCGCTCGTTTTCCTCGGCATCCGAAAGGCGCGTGTAAATCGGCAGGACGCGGGCCGGATCGCCGTCACCCGCAGCGTGCGCGAGCAGCAAGCCCTCGCCCGAAGGCCACCACAGGTCGCGCTCCACGCAGCGGGCGGTCTCGTCCTCACCCAGCAGCTTGCCATAGCGCACGAGACCGTCACCGGTCAGCTGAACCTGGTCCCAGTCCGCTGCTCGGCGCCACTCATCGAGCGCCACGGCGGCCTTGACCACGTGTTCGCGCTCAAATTGACGCTCGGGACCCTCATCGACCAGCATATACAGCGCCGGATATACCTCACCGCGCATAGCATCGGCCAAGATACCAAGCTTGCCGCGCACGCCAGCCTTCCACGCCGTCCAAGCGCAAGCGTCGAGCGTCGACACGCCCAGCAGCGGAACATTGGCACCACGCGCGAGGCCCTTGGCAGTGGAGATGCCGATGCGCACACCCGTAAAGGACCCCGGGCCGCGACCGACCACATAGCAACCAACATCGCTGCGATCCAGACCGGCTTGAGCCAGCACGCCATCAACGGTATTCACGAGCTCAACGTTGGCGTGACGGCGACACATGTGGTCGCCACTCACGAGCTTCGTCTCGCCCGTCTGCCCATCAATCCAGCTTGCCGCGCAGGCAAGCATGTCGGTCGAGGTATCGAGCGCCACCACCAGCGCGTTGTCGTTATGCAAGCTCATCTTGTACAGCCTTATCAATCAAATGGGAAAGCTCCATTGCGCGGTCACCGTGCGCCTCGAGCGTTATCGTTCGCACATCGCTGTCGCCCTCATCACGGTTGAGCGTCACCGAAAGATACTCATCCGTCAGCTCGTCCTGGAATTGTTCGCCCCATTCCAGCAGGCAAGCACCCTCATAGCCCAGCACATCGAAAATGCCCGTATCCTCGAGCTCGTAGGCATGCTCCAGGCGGTATAGATCAAAGTGAAACAGCGGAATACGACCTTGATCGTGAACGGCCATGAGCGCAAACGTAGGGCTCGTAACCATATGCCCATCGCCCAGCCCGCGCGAGACGCCCTTGGTAAAGTGAGTTTTTCCCACTCCCAGGCCACCGGTCAGGATGAGCACATCGCCGTCCTCAAGGCACGGTGCAATTAGCTCGCCAAAGTACTCCGTATCGGCAGCGCAAGTCGTTTTGTAAGTACCTACCCCCAGGCGCTCCAGGGACATATATGCTCCTTATTATTCCGAGGCGTCCTCTGGTGCGGGATGTCGCTCCAGATAATCGCCCAGCATCTTAAAGTCTTCCTCCAGCAGTTCCTGCCACGCCGGATTGCGCAGCGCCGCTGCCGGATGAAAAGTGGGCATTACTACAAAATGCCCCATCTGGTGGAACCTGCCGCGCAGCTTAGTAATGCCAATCTCGGTCTTAAGCACAAAGTGCGTCGCGGGGTTGCCGAGCGTCACGATAACATCGGGCCAGATGCTTCGAATCTGCTCACGCAAAAACGGCGAGCAGGCCAGCACTTCCTCGGGACGCGGATTGCGGTTTCCCGGCGGGCGGCACTTAAGCACGTTGGCAATGTAGACGTCTTCGCGTTTGAGCCCCGCCAGCGACAAAATGCCGTTGAGGTCCTCGCCTGCCGCCCCCACAAAAGGCTCGCCCTGCAAATCCTCATTGCGGCCCGGCGCCTCACCAATAAACATCACGCGAGCGCGGGGGTTTCCCACGCCAAACACGATATTGTGACGCGACTGGTAGAGCTGGCAGAGGTGACAATCGCCCAGAACGGCCTCAATTTCCTCGAGTGCGACCTCACGTGGTGCCTGATGGGTATGGCCGGGGATGTGCATGACGCCCATAGCGGCTCCTACACGTAGACCTTGTCGAGACGCATGCCAAAGCCGCAGGCGACCTCGTAGTTAATCGTTCCGCGCAGTCGGGCCATCTCGTCCATAGTGATCTCGGCATCGCCATCGCGGCCGACAATGATCATCTCGTCACCATACTCGGCCTCGGGAATCTCGTGTGCCGGGTTGGACTGAATGGCGACCATAAACTGGTCCATGCAGATATTGCCAACCTGATGCACGCGCTCGCCGCGATACAGCACATCCATACGATTGGAAAGCGTACGCGATAGGCCATCGGCATAACCGATCGGCAGCGTGCAGATCTGAACGCGCGTACGCGGTACGCGGTAGGTAAAACCGTAGCCCACGCCCTCACCCATCGCAGGGTGTGCCACGCGCGTCACACGCGCATGGACGCTCATAACGGGATCAAGCTGCATCACGCGGCCACTCAGCTCGCACGGCTGCATGCCATACAAGCCAACGCCGGCGCGGATCATATCAAAATGCATCGAGGGGTCGAGCATCGAGGACGGCGTGTTGGCGCAGTGCACGATACCGCACTCAAAACCCGCATCCTTAATGGCCTGAACGGCCTCGGTAAAGCGCTGACACTGCAGCTTGTAGTCCCAGCCCGAAGGTTCATCGGCCGTGGCGAAGTGCGTAAATACGCCGTCGCACTGAATACCGCGATGGAAATTTATACCGCGGACAAAGTCGAGCACCTGCGTGTAGTGAACGCCGATACGATTCATGCCCGTCTCGATGGCGAGATGATACTTGCCCACTTTGCCCGCCGCGACGGCACATTCGCCATACGCAAGAGCAAAGTCAGACGTATAGACCGAGGGCATGATATCAAACTCGAGCAACGTCGGAATGGCCTCGATAGGCGGCTCGCTTAGGATGAGGATGGGTTTCGTAATCCCGCCCTGTCGGAGCTCAACGCCCTCGTTAACCGTCGCCACGGCAAACATGTCGGCACCGACCGAATACATGATCTTGGCGCACTCAACAGCTCCATGACCATAAGCATCGGCCTTGACCACGCAGCACAGGCGCTGACGTGGATTCAGCAAGTTCTTATAGGCCCTCGTGTTGCGACGGAGCGCCCCGCGGTCGATCTCGACCCAGGACCAGCGCGTCAAATCGGCTTTATTCATGATTAGTCATCCGACCCTTCGTCCATGATTCCCAGATCTTCGAGCGCATCCTTTGCCGCCAGTTCCATGGCAGGACCGATCAAGTCGATAAGATCGGTCGCGATGACGCTCTTCTCACCATACTCCGTCGCCGCGGCAAAACCGGCGTAGCTGTGAAGTGCGACGGCGTACGAATACAGCAACTCCCAACGATCCATCTCGTCGCGCATGGTGGCAAGCGTGCCGGCCAAAATACCCGCGAGAACATCACCCGAACCGGCAGTTGCCAGAGAAGCCGGACCCGAGAGCGGCAGCAGCACACGCTCAACGCCACAGATAGCCGTCGTCGGCCCCTTGGCAATGACCACCAGATTGTCGGAGCCTGCAGCCCAGACAACCTTCTGCGCGGCCGCAATCGCGGTACCAAGGTCGTTCACCTCGTCACCGGCAACCAGACGCGAAAGCTCACGATAGTGCGGCGTCATAACCAACGGCTGCTCGCGACGATACATCTCGGGATTACTATCAATACCGTCAATGGCAATCTTAGCAAGGCAGTTGAGTGCATCGGCGTCCAAAATAAGCGGCACATCAAGCTCGAGCAAGCCCGAAACCACCTGCATAGCGCCGGCAGATGTCGTCATACCGGGACCGCACAGTACACAGCTGTACTTCTTTGCAATCTCGCACACAGTCATGCGCGCAGCGGCGCCAAAGGAGCCGCGGGAATCAGACGGAATAGCAAAGACGGGAATCGAAGGAAGTGCCATGCGAATAAGATTGGCGCAGGCGTCAGGAGCCGCGACTGCCACGTAACCAGCACCCGCGCGAGCTGCAGACTTGGCCGCCATAATGGCAGCACCAGGATATTGCGCAGATCCGGCGACAATAAGCACAGAGCCACGGGAATACTTATCGATATTCGTAGGTAGTGGAGCAAAGTAATCAACTAAGTCACCGGGCTCGACAATCTCGGCGGCGTGGTCGACATCATCGATGACCTCGTCAAGACGGTCGTAAAGATTGCCGCAGATCAAATCGCCAGCATACTCAGGGCCATCAGCGCTATACAGACCAATCTTGGGCGCAATCATCGTCACCGTATGCTCGGCACGAATGCAGTCGTCATCAACAACGCCCGTCTCGGCATTCAGGCCCGAGGGGACATCAATGGATACGACACAATCGGCACATTCATTGACCGTAGGAATCCAGATGGAGAACGGCGCACGCAGATTCCCGTGGAAACCGGTACCAAAAATGGCATCGACAACAACATCGGCCTTATCGATCAAAACCTCGAGTTCGTCACGCGAGGGGCCGACGCAAACGTGCACATCGCGGCCGGCAGTACGACGAGCAACATGACGTGCCAGAGCAGCAGGAATCTCATCCGGCTCAACCGGCGAAACGATATCGACGTCCACACCCTTATGGCTCAGAATATCGGCGGCAACCCAACCGTCGCCGCCATTATTACCAAAACCGACCAGAACGAGAACCCGATCGGGATTGAGCTTCAAGACCTCGTTGGCGGCAAACTCACCCGCTAGCTCCATAAGCTCGGCCTTCGAAGTCCCTTCGCGTTCGATGATGTCCTCGAGACGAACGACTTCTTCGGTACTCAAAACCGGTTTCATCTATGCTCCTAGCGTATCTTGCGAAGCATCGCCCAGGTGCTCCGTCAATGCTGAATTCTGCAGCTGCTCAAGCTCATCTAAAACAGAGCGAGCCTCTTTAAATGTCTGCGCTACGCGTTTCTTGGTACTCACCTTTTCCTCTTTTGGCTTAGGCCGAGCATCTTCGGTAATCGCGATGGCATTCGCAACGGCTAAGTCTCCTGTAAGCGTAATGGAAAGAGCGACCTCAACAACACCCAGCTCTTGAGCGATCTCGAGAGCACGGCCCGAAAGCAGCGCTTTCGGTTTGCCGAGTTTATCACGCGTAACCGAAACATCCTTGCGACCAACGCCTTGACTAAAACCCGTGCCGAGAGCTTTAAGTACCGCCTCGCGCGAAGCAAAGCGGCTGGCATAGTGAGCAGCGGGACGCGATGATGCATCACAATACGCACGCTCTTCTTCGGTAAACACACGCCGAGCAAACGACGGCGTCTTTTCAAGAATTGATTTCATACGGGAAATCTCGACGATATCAACGCCGATACCAGCTTCAGCCATGTTCACCTCCATATCGCACAGACTAAGTTATTGTAGCCCGTTCACAGAAGATGCGACAAACGAGGGTTATAAAACACAGCTACTATGTGAGACAAAAGCCCGTAAACGCAAAAAAGGGGGAGGCCGCGAGGCCTCCCCCTTCCAAGTTCGATGACGGC
>ERZ827108.3876-NODE-3876-length-11838-cov-14.544683_pt1 | contig 11838 bp, 12 predicted proteins | sample MGYA00519921_ERZ827108 | MGnify/ENA primary metagenome ERZ827108 (study PRJEB31778, sample SAMEA3449258) | human gut metagenome | biome: human gut; feature: human-associated habitat; material: faeces | place: United Kingdom | collected 2010/2012 ... | reverse complement strand
CTAGTCTATTTGACATTAATGATGTCTATATCCTGTTTTATTAAATGTGTCTTTGGCTTTAAAAAGTCAAAAGAATTTTTTGTGATATTTACAATTTTGAATTGATTGCTTACACTATATGAACTTTTTAGGAGGCATTTAAATGTACTACGGAAATATAAAAAAGAATGATATCGCAAATGGTAAAGGCGTACGTGTAACACTATTTGTATCAGGGTGTACAAATCATTGCAAGAATTGTTTCCAGCCAGAAACATGGAACTTTGATTATGGTAAGCCTTATACAAAGAAAACGGAAGATGAAATTATTGATGCTTTAAAACCAAGTCATATTGCAGGTTTGACATTGCTTGGTGGTGAACCGTTTGAACCAGAAAATCAAAGGGAACTTGTGAAACTTCTTCGTCGTGTTCGTAAAGAATTACCTGAAAAGAATATTTGGTCGTTTACTGGATTTATTTTGGATCAAGACTTGTTAGATGGAGGAAGAAAACATTGTGAAGTCACAGATGAAATGTTGTCTTTATTAGATGTATTAGTGGACGGTCCTTTTAAGGAAGAAGAAAAAGATATCGCCTTGGCATTTCGTGGTTCAAGAAATCAAAGGGTTATTGATATGAAGAAATCTTTGGAGGAACAAGAGGTTGTATTATATTTGGAATAATTATTAATGGTTAAATGAATAAGATACTTGTATTTGTACGATGCAAGTATCTTTTTTTTACTTTTAAGTTAATAATTTTGTGTTTTTTGACAATTAGTAGTGAAGATAAATGAAAGGAGCTGATATTAAAATGAATAAAAAGAGTACAAATAAAGATATTATAACATATAAAGAAATGTTAAATAGACTATTAAAAGTGTTCGTAAAGTAACTGTTATAAGGAACTTACAATGGAATAATTTGTTGATAAACTTTTCTTAGATAAAGAAAGGCCGCAGGGCTTAGGAGGAAATGATTATGAACAAAAAATATAAAGCACTTTTAGATTTAGCAAGAAAAGTATGTGAAGGAGTGATGAATTATTATGATTCAAAAGATGAATTAGAGAAACAAAAAATATATATGTTTCTTTGGGAACAAGTATATTTGTTGGCACAACTATGTTCAGAAACAATTCGCTATGTTGAAACGAGTAAGTCGGATGAAGCTTCTGGAAAGAAGTTTGTGACTACAGATGCCACCGTTTGTATGCATTCAAAGGATGTAGTGGATTCGATTGGTTGTATGCAGGAATGCATTCATAAAGCGGTTGAAACATTCTTGAAGAAGCTTGTTGAGCATAAGATTAAAGTTGCCGATGAATATGCAGAGGCAAAGATGATTCGTTATGTGAAGGCTTTGATTGCAGGTAATTTAAATAATGCGGCAAGACAAGCTGAAAAAGATGGTTTTAAATATAGTAATCCAGCACAAACGCTTGTTTTTGAAGAGCGTATGAAATCGGATAAGGATTCTAAAAAAGAGGATATACCGACAAATGCTTCTTTTTTAAGGGACGAAAAGGCGGAACAAGAAGTGGAAGAGGCAGAATTATTGGATGATGTCATCTTAGAATTTCTAGATATTTTATATGCACATATTGAAAATCATCCGGAAGATGAAATCTTTATTCGTGAGAGATATTTGGAAGTGCTTGAAAACCATAAAAAAATCAAGAAAGGAAAAGAGATAGCTGAAACTATGCATATTTCTGGTGCTGCGATTTCTAAAAAGATTGCGAAGTATGATGCGTATTTCGCACAATTGTTAAAAGAACGCCTAAAACAATGGCGATAGAATGGAGGAATTTAAATGAAAAAATTTTATACAATTATTGGTCAACAACATATTGGAAAGGTGAATTATGGTCATAAAAATATGACTTTAAAGTGCATGTTTCCTATTACTGCCCATATTTCGACTGTGATTAAAGAAGGTGAAAAGTTTGAAGTAGTGGCAGTAGAATCATTTGATACAATGGATAGTCATAAGAATGTGGAATTATTAAAAGAGGAATTGCAAGAATCTTTTAATAATGATTTTGAATTTCATTATGTGAATGCTCATTTTGAACATGAACAAAAATCACAGATTCAAACGTTTATGCGTTTGTATGAAACATTTAAAGAAAATGATCAAGTTTATTTTGATATTACGTTTGGACTTAAACCAACACCGATGACTGTATTTGTATCTTGTAATTATGCACAAAAATTCATACCTGGACTTAAAATATGTGATGTTGTATATGCACATTATACTTTTGGAATGGATGAGAATTATGTGCATCCAATTGTGGATGTCACAAGTTTATTTTTGTTGAATAACTTAATTGAAAGTATTTCTAGATTTGAAGAAAAGGATCCAATGAAATTTTTAAAAACAATTTTTAATTTTGATGAAATGTAAAAAGAAGAGTTATTGTTTTAACTCTTCTTCTAATTGTGAAATTATTGAATTATAGTTATTGATTATTTTTTGAGCAGAGATGAGTTGCGATTGTTTAAAACTATTGTCATTTAAAATAATCGCATGTTCTCCAAAACGTTTGAAATATGTGTAGCTTTGGAATTTTGATCCATATACTTTATAAATTGTATATTCACGAATTTGTTTGATTGGTTCAATGTGTGTAGGTTTAAAAGTATAGATTGCATCTAATAAGCCAACTCCAGTTGAAGTTAAAGCTACAAGTATATGTTCACCAGGTTCTTGTTGAGCAGATGAAGGGCTGTTTGAAATAGATTCATCTAAAGCTTGTTTTTGTATTTCGGTGATTTCAAATGGTGAATTTGAAAGTTTGATGGTATCTCCAATATTATCAATACGATAAGAAATGCACATTGTGATGATATTACCTGGATTGTTTCTATCTTCTGTTTTTTCCACACACAACAAGTAGTTATGGCTTTCTTCAACAGATTGAACAATTTTGTATGGGAATACATTTCGATAGTTCTTATCCTTCTTATATTTCATGTGAATGGTTTTACCCTCTTCATTATATTTTCTTAAATCTTTGAACTTCTTTTTAAATATGATTTGTTCACGAAGGTATTGAGGAAGTTTAAAGAAAGATTGGAACATAGAATAATAGAATTCACTAATAGATGATATAGAGTTATTAAAGAATTTATTATATTGAATATCATCATAAATATTTTCGTTCATATTTGTTTTCTTAAGCTTGATGATAATCTTTTTATTTCGAATCTTTTCACTAGCCAAAGTATCCATACCAGCCATGATACAAGAAGCAATACGATTTGTAGATACATCTTTAAGAAGTGGAATATTCTGTTTTAAAGTATCCACAATGACATTCTTCTTTTGTTCTTCTTCTACATTGAATTCATCATAATAATTTTTCATGATCGCAGAAATAAAGGCGTTTCTATTTGGAGAATGTGCATTTCCATTTTTGTTTCGAACAAACCCAAATTCAACCGCATCCTGGTCCAACTTCTTACACATCTCTTCATCTACATATATATTTGTGGTGTCATTTCCACTATAGTAATTTTGTGAATTCTGTTTTTCCTCTACATACTTATCATTCAATTCACTATCAACAATATCTTTATATTGAAACCGTTCAAGTTTAATTTTACTAGAACAATAAGGACATTTTATTGTTGCCATATTAGGTACCTCCTTGTGATTACTTATATTTAAAGTGTAAACAATATTCTTATATAATTCAAACAAGAGTTTAAAATATTAATACATGGTTATACATTCACAACCAGAATATGACTAAATTTTCGACCATCACCTTAATTTGAGCTAATTTAAGCATAAAAAATAGTCGAAAAACAGGAGATGTTCGAAAAATATATGCCAAAATCAGCTATTTTTCAACATTTTTATCAATCAAAGTCAAAAATATGCTATATTTAGTAAGGGAAATATGATACTTATAAAGGATCGACACACAGAAATTTTGTTATTTCCCTTCCATCTGTTTTTGAGGGAAATATGATACTTATAAAGGATCGACACTGATGATTTCTTTTCAATTCTAAATACGACATAATGGGAAATATGATACTTATAAAGGATCGACGCTAGTAACTGTTACCGGCCATTGGATTAACTATATTTGGAAACTATGCTACTTATAAGAAGTGATTTTTGGAGGCTTGGCCTCCATTTTTTTATTATTGTTTTTACGTGAATTTATTTTAGGATGAAATATATGCTGCTTTATGTGCAGAAGTATGTTGTGTTGTAATGATGTCAGTAAGAACATGGGGTTATAGATTTTTTGTTAAATGAATAATTGTGATTGTAATTGAAAATGCTATCTAGATTGATTGGATAGTGTTTTTTTATTTGTCTAAATTCATAATTTTTTTATTCTTAGTTAATTCAATGAAATATCAAGACATATAAGGGATGGAGGTAGAAAAAAGAAGCGTATTCATATAAAAAGTGTTCGTAAATTAACTTAAATAGCTGTTTAATACATTGAAATAGAATGTGAAAGGGTATCTTTGTTTAACGATATTGAACATCGTTGAAAACATGGATTCGATTTATTATATAAGAGGTTCAAGAAAGAACCTCTTAACTGTTCTTTGACAAATGAATATCAACTATTAGGTCTTGACCTTATGTGTTGAGCTAGTTCACTACTGCGCCATGATCGTAGAAATACGGGAGCGATACAACTTTAGAATGACAAGCAATCTAGCCAATTGTGCCATGACGATGCATAAGGATGATGATACTTCTAGCGGTAGGTCCAAACGTAAGATGGGCTGGTAAGCCATTGATCTGAAAAGGTCAATGGAACTCCAATGAGAGGCTTTAGGCAAAAGTCTCACCTAATAGGATCCTAGCTTTCAGGTATATAGGAAAGTAGAAGGCAAAAAAATTATAGAAAGAAAGAGGAAAATAAATTATGAAAACTTTAAAAACTTTATTAACAACATTAGCAGCAGGAATTATGACATTAAGCCCAGTTATTACACTTGTACAAGCCGTAGAAAAAACACCTACGGACTCTGTGAAAGAAGATGAAACATTAGATGTTTTAAAATCAGAAGTGGATAGAAAAAAAGAAGAAATGGAAAAGGCAAAAGCTAAATTAGATGAAGCAACACCTGTTATGGAAGAAGTATCTAAGAATTTAGAAACGGCCAAGACTTCTTATGATTTGGCAAATACTGGATTTAATAGTGCAAACCAAGAATTAAATGCTTATGTGACAAAAGAAATTACGTTAAATCAGGCTACTGTGGATGAGGCAAAAAAAGAATTGGAGGCTTTAAAAAATGAAAAGGAACGCTTGGAAAAGAAAACGGCAGATTCACAAGCAGAAAAAAATCGTTTAGAAGCAGAATACAAAGATATGCAAGCTAAATACGATGCTTTAGTAAGTGATGGAACTGTTGAAGATTTAAATGGACAAATTGAATCTCAACAACAGGCAGTTGAAATCGCAAAACAAGAATTGGCGCAAGTACAATCAAAATATGATGAAGAGGTATCTAAATACAATGCATTAACTTCAGAAATTTCATCTTTAGAAGCTAACATTAGTCAACAACAGACAAAGGTTGATGCATTAAATGTTCAATTATCGCAAAAATTAGATTCTTTACAAAATGCTCAAGCCGTGTTGGATCAGGCACAACAAGCTTATGATGCAGCAACGGATGAAACGGCCAAAGCCCAACTTCAAAATCGTTTAGAAGAAGCTAAAACAAATTTTGAAAATGAATCTTTAGTTTATGAAAAGGCTAAATCAAGTTTGGAAGAGGAAGAGAAAGCTTTAACACAGGCTGAATTGGATATCAAAGATGCTGAATATAATCTTCAAAATTCAATTGAAAATTTAAACAATACTAAAAATGCATTGGCTAAAAATCAACAAAAGTTAAACCAGGCTCAAAATATTATTGATGCAAAACAACAATTGTTGGATGAGGCAAATAAAAATATTGAGGAGGCGAAAAAAGAAGTCGAAGCAAAAAAATCACAGTTAGATGCGTTTGGAAAAACAACAAAAGATTTAACAGATTTAGTACAAGCCACAAAAGCAGCCTATGATGCAGTTTTAGCACAATGGAATCAAGGAAGTCTAGGATTCTATGAAAGTATTGATGATAAGCAAGCTGTAGATATTATTCAAGAAGGTGTTTTACTTGGAACAACGCATTTAGGTTCAGAATTTGATGCGACATCATTAGATGGTATGAAAAGAAGTATTCCATTGTTGTTAGAATGTAATAGATTACGTAAATTAAATGGGGTCTCCGAATTAAAAACAAGCGCGCTTATGATGGCAATTTCCCAAGTGAAAATCAATCATTCCTATAACCGAGAAGGAGAATTTGATTCACCACACACTCATTTATATGGTGGTGGAGAAAATATCGCTGCAGGATTTACTTGGGATCTAGAATCTCAAGGTCCTGGAAATACAGATGGAGGAAGAGGACCATTTGTTGGCTGGTATAGCTGGGAAAAACAATTCTTGGAAGATTTCTATAATGAACATCCAGAAGAGAAAGATAAGAACATTTGGGAATCCATTGGAAAATATCCAGATTTATATAACAAAATCGGACATTATTTAAACATGTTGTCAGATGGTTACACCGTTACAGGAGCGGCTTATCTTCAAAGAAATGAATATGATAAGCAATGGACAACAGGTGAATTTGCCCAAGAATTCATGTCCGATACTAAGTATTTTGAACAGGGCTATGGCGTACAATCTGAGATTGATGAAAACAAAGTCTACAATACTTGTGCTGGACAAATGAGTGTTGAAGAATTCCAGAAATTATTTGATGCTTATTATGCAAACTTAAAGCAAGAATTACGAGACAAGAAAGTTGCTTATGAAGCTGCAAAAGAAGCATTAGAAAAGCATTCAAATGACAAAGATTCATTGGAAATGCAAGAGATAATGCAAGCTTATGACTTGGCTTTGACAAAGCTAGAAAATGCACAAGATGCTAAAAAGGCTACACAAGCTAAGATTGAAAAGGCAGTTCGTGAAGCAAGATATGCAAAAGATAATATTGAAGGTCTTGAGTATAATCTTGCCTTGTACCAACAAGATGTTGTCGAACAAACAAAGAGTATAGAACAAGCAAGAAAAGAAGTTGAAAAACAACGACAGGCTTTGGATATGAAAACTCAAAACATAAAGAGTATGAAAAATAATGTGGATAATGCAAAAAACAAGGTGGATGCATTATCAGCAATTATTGAGAATACGAAAAATACAGAAATGCAATTGAAGAATGAATTGAATCAAGCTAAGGATTTAGTGCAAAAGACTAAACTTGATTATGATTCATCTTCATCTCAATACAGTAAAGCCTATGAAGATTTAAAAACGCTTTATGAAAACAAGGCAGTCAAAGAGAATGTGCGTAATGATTTGGATTCAAGGTTAGCTGATTTAGAATCAAATAAAAATCAAGCATCAGTTAATGTAGAAAATCTAAATCAATTCATTGCAGATTTGAAAACAAAAAAATCTGAGATTGAAACAGTAAAGGATACTTTAGATATAAAACAAGAAATGTTGCATGCATTAACAACAGATTTAAATTCTGATTTACAGGCTTTAGGTGTAAATAAAGAGAAGTTTGAATCTAAATCTTTGGATATGAAAGAATTCGAAGCAGAAGCATCTCGACTACAAGAAGTCATGTCTATATATCATTCAATTGTGGATGGTGTATTGGCAGCACAAATGGATGGTGTGACATTCACTGGTGAAGAGCTTGCATTATTTGAAAACTTAAAATCAGCTATTGTGACATTGGACGATGCACAAAAAGTATTGAGTGAAGCCCAAGCATCCTATAATTCACAAAAACAATCTTATGCTGATTTGAAGTTGGCACTTGTAAATGCGAAACAAGCTTATAGTGAAGCTAAAAACGCATTGAATCAGTATTTACATTTAGAACAGGTAGTAGTCGTTCCAGAAAAGAGCGAAAGTGAAAATGTAGTTGCAGTTTCAAAGAGTGGCAAGGTAAATACGGGTGTTGATTTGAATACAGAATTGTATTTAGGAACATTGGTTGTAGCTGGAGCAACTTATGTGTTAATCAAGAAAAAAGAAAAGGAGGTGAAAAAATAAAAGCGTGATGTTATAAAAAAGTGTTCGTATATGTTGATGAATATGAATAAAACGGCTTAAACAAGGAGGTGAATGTGGCTTTTTATAAATTGTTTTTGAACATCGTTGAAAACATGGATTCGATTTAATATATAAGAGGTTCAAGAAAGAACCTCTTAACTGTTCTTTGACAAATGAATATCAACTATTAGGTCTTGACCTTATGTGTTGAGCTAGTTCACTACTGCGCCATGATCGTAGAAATACGGGAGCGATACAACTTTAGAATGACAAGCAATCTAGCCAATTGTGCCATGACGATGCATAAGGATGATGATACTTCTAGCGGTAGGTCCAAACGTAAGATGGGCTGGTAAGCCATTGATCTGAAAAGGTCAATGGAACTCCAATGAGAGGCTTTAGGCAAAAGTCTCACCTAATAGGATCCTAGCTTTCGGGTACATAGGAAAATAGAAAGCAAATATTTTAAAGGGACCTTTTATTGTGCTGCAACATATTTAATGTTGTAAGATTTGTGGATTTTGTAATTTGGAATGTTGTAGAAACAAAAAAATAGAAAGGTAAATTATGGAAAATAAAACTAATGATAAAAACAATATAGAAGATTTTTTGGGAAGTGTCTTTTTTGAAGATGATACGAAGGATGTGTTTGAAGAAAGCAGAAGACGATTGAGAGAAATCAGTGTTGATAGGTTTAATGTTTGTGAATTCAAGAAAAGAATGAAAACAAGCATTGTTCATCAAGATGATTATATTAATGAAATCGCTAATGCACTTTATATTTTGACACAAGTTCAAGATGAGCAGATTGATCCATCTTTAAAACCTGTGATTTTAGCGGTTGGTCCAAGTGGATGTGGTAAAACATACAGTTGGCAAGTTGCAGCTAAAAAGATGGGAGTTAAAGTTGAGATTTTAGATTGTAGTCAAGTAACTCCTAAAGGATATAAAGGAAAAGAATTATCGGATTTATTAAGAGTATCTATGGAAGCTTTAAACAATAAGGGCGTTATTATCATTGATGAAGTCGATAAATTGCTTGAGTTTGGAGATGGCCAGATTCCAACAAGTCTGTATGAATTGTTGAGAGTGATTGAAGATACAGAAACGTATAAAGATGTTTTGTTTGCTTTTACTGGTAGTTTTATGATTGTGGAAAAATATTTAAAGAAGAAATATAGTAATCCATACAATTTTACAGAAAAGAAGTTTAATATGTATGACCACTTAGAAATAGATGATTTTATTCATTGTGGAGTTCCAGTTGAATTTATGGGAAGAATCACAAATATCGTGAGATTGAATGCTTTAACCATGGACGATTATATGGATATGTTGAATAAAGATAATTCAGCATTGCATCTATATAAACAACATTTTTTGGAACATGGAATAAAGCTTGATTTTGATGAAGAAGTGAAAAGAGAAATTGTTAAAAAATCTCTAAATTCATGTATTGGTGGACGCATTATTAAAAATGAATTGACAAGGCTGATGATGCCTGTGATTGAAAAAGTCTCATCATGTAAAGAATTGAGTAGTGTTCATATATTTATGAAAGAACATAGAGTGGAATATAAGTTTGAATATTTCAAATCTAAACAGGATGAAATTGAATTTTAAGAAAAAGGAGAAATAAATGAAAATAGAAGATTATGGAAGAATTATTAATTTATGGGGTGAAGTCACTCCAGAAATGAGTTTATATGTTGTTACAAGATTGCAAGAGTTAAATGCAAAAAATCATGACCCAATTACGATACAGATTCATAGACCAGGTGGATCCTTACGAGATGGGATGATTATTATCGATATGATGGAAGCAATCCAGTCACCTGTATATACTATGGCTTTAGGAAATGCGATGTCTATGGCATCTTTAATTTTGGCTGCTGGAGACAAGGGTCATAGAAAAGCCTTGAAACATTCTACAATTATGGTTCATCAAGGCTCTACAATTTGCGAAGGTAAATTCAGTGATATAAAATCTGGAGCTAAACGCATGGTAGAGACAGAAGAAATGATTGAAGAATTATATGTTAAATATACTGGAAAAACAAAGCGTAAAATCCATGCAGATTTACAAATGGATTTATTTTTGTCAAGTGATAAAGCTGTTGAATATGGCTTGATTGATGAAGTTGTTGAATAGGAGGAAAAATTTAATATGGAAAAATCACAACCAAAATATGGAGAATATGTTTATAAATATATGTTTGAACATGATGAACAAGGCAATACCATTTATTGTGGAAAAGAAAAAATGCATGTGAAATTTAGAACTAATTTTGCAGTTTGGGCTATGGAAGATGGGCATGAAGCTTATTTTAACAGACCACAAATGATTAGAAACAGAATGATTCAAACTGATTTGGAGGAAATTATTCCAAAAAGTATGCCTGTTTTTGATGATGAGGAAAGACAATCGATGAGCAGGTCGTCTTGTGAGGAATATAGTTTTGAGTGCTTTTCTGACAAAGAGATTCTTTATATGCTGCAAGAAATAAATTGTCGATCTCAAATGGAATATTGGCAGGGTAAAAGAAATGCAGTAAAGTCAGAAATCAAATGTTTAAAAGAAGAGATGTTAGCTTGTACTCGGCAATTAGCGAAAGTAGAAAAATTGTGTCAAACATTGAAGGAGGAATTGTGATGAAGAAAGAATTTAAAGAAATTTATATTTATTGTTTTGTGACAGATAGTTTTGGTACTTTAAATTATCAAGAAAAATATAAAACAAAATTAGTATATAAAGATGCATATACTTCATGGTATGCAACAGAAGGAAAGAATGGATTATGCTTTCCTAGACAACGTAATGTTCAAAACTTCGCCTTAGATTTAAGAAGCATGATTAATTATGCGACAGATGATTTGCATCATGTATGGGAAGGATGGGAAAGTGAGAGTCGTATCGCAAGTCCATTTGAATTTTCTGAAGAGGAAATAAAAAAATATGTGGATGAATATAATAGAGAAACTATTAAAACAAGAATACATTATACGGTTTATTCACTTCAAAGTAGTATTGAGCAGTATGAAATAGAAATAAAAAAACAGACCAAGAAGCTTACAGAAATTGAAGAGCAAATTGCTAAATTAGAACCTTTGTGCAAAAAAATGGAGGATAGATGGTGATATTATGAAAAAAAGAGAAGAATTAGAACGATTGAATCATTTGTTGAGAAATTTAACTTTATTAGAAAATCAATATGATGAAGTAGTAGCTAAGGAAGTTGAATTGGATAAAATGGTTATTGATAAGTTTAAGAACAAGAAAATTATAAGCGCATTAATTCAAATTATGCAAAATAAAGATATTCCAGATTTAAAAAGTGCTCTTAATATGTATTTTTTTGGACAATGGCAGCTAGAATTGTTAAGTAAGATGGCAAATATGATGGAGGATATGAAAGCTGTTGAGGAAAAAATTAGTGGTATAGAAATTGGGCCTTACAATTATGACGTTTTAGCGAATATAAAATCAGATTTATTTTATGTCAACCAACATTTATGGGACGTAAGATCCGGCTTAGAACAAGCACAATGGGCTTGTGAAAGAGCGGAAAGTGAAGCTAGCGCAATGAGAACAGATGAAGAAAAAAGAAGGGATGGAGATTATTTATGGTAAATAATGATGTAAAACAATTAAAAAATATGGCTGAAAACATTCAAAGAAAAGAAGAGTGTCAACTCAAATTGAAAATGTCTCAAAAAAAGTAAATTATTAGCACCGAATTAA
>ERZ827108.3875-NODE-3875-length-11840-cov-2.599745_pt1 | contig 11840 bp, 8 predicted proteins | sample MGYA00519921_ERZ827108 | MGnify/ENA primary metagenome ERZ827108 (study PRJEB31778, sample SAMEA3449258) | human gut metagenome | biome: human gut; feature: human-associated habitat; material: faeces | place: United Kingdom | collected 2010/2012 ... | reverse complement strand
TGCTTCCGTTACGGGAATGCCGCTTGCAACCGTTCTTTCAAAATATCGCAGGGCAATCGCGAAGCTCCGCGAAAACCTTCAATAACAAAGGAGAGAAACAACCATGAAACACAACGAACAGGAAATCAAGGCGATGGTCAAAAAGGCATATTCGGCGGCAACCCCCGATGTGCTTGAGTCCGTACTCTCCGACTGCAAAAAACTGAAAGGAAGAGTCACACCCATGAAAAAGAAAAACTATCTCAAAAGCATCATTGCGGCGGCGGCCGCGGTAGTGTTCGTGCTTGCAGGCGTTATCGGCTTCGGCACATATCAAAAGGCAAACAAAGTCGTTTCAACCGTTGCACTGGACGTGAACCCCGGCATTGAGATCACAGTCAATGCAAAAGAAAAGGTGCTTGACGTTAAAGCGATGAACGATGACGCAAAAAAAGTTATCGGCGACATGAACTTTAAAGGCAGCGATCTGGATGTTGCCGTGAACGCGCTTATCGGCTCGATGCTGCGCTGCGGTTATCTGAGCGAAATCACAAACTCCATCCTTGTCAGCGTTGACAGCAGCGATGCGGCACAGGGTGAAGCCCTTCAAAAGCGGATTGCGGCTGAAATCGAGGCGATTCTGAATCAGAACGGCGGCGGTTCGGTTCTGAGCCAGACCGTGAGCCACGATGCAGAGCTTGAGAAGCTTGCGGCGGAATACGGAATCACCCTCGGCAAAGCGAAACTGATTCAGCAGATCACGAGCGCAAGCCCGCTGTATACCTTTGAATCCCTTGTTTCCCTTTCCATCAACGACCTGAACCTGCTCATGAACTCCGGCAAACTTAACCTTGGCGGAATTGACCGCAGCGGCACTCCCGCAAGCGGCGCATATATCGGCGAAGAAGCGGCAAAGCGCATTGCATTCGAACATGCGGGCGTTGCCGAAAGCGAAATCACCGAATATGAGTGCGAAATGGACTATGAGCACGGCAGAATGGTTTACGATATTGAGTTCAGCGGCAGCGACAGCACGAACGGCGGTTATATCGAATATGACTACCATATCGATGCCGAAAACGGTGAGATTCTGAAGTATGACTTTGAACACGATGATGACCATCATGCAACCCCCGCGCCCGGCAGCGAATACATCACAAGCGAAGAGGCGATCGCATTCGCTCTTGAACGCGCAGGTCTTGCACGCAATCAGGTAACGAACCTGAAAGCTGAATTTGAAACCGAACACGGCATTGCGTTGTACGAAGTTGAATTCGATGCAAACGGCTATGAATACGAAATCAAAGTTAATGCAGCGGACGGCAGCATACTGAAGTTTGACAGGGATTATGACGATGACCACAACCACGGCGGTCATCACGAAAACCCCACGGCAGCACCCACGGCAGCACCCACTCAGACTCCCTCCGAAAGCTATATAGGCACGGAGCGCGCAAAGCAGATCGCTTTCAACCGTGCAGGCGTTTCCGCAAGCCAGGTAAAGAACCTCAAGGTTAAGCTCGATACGGACGACGGCAGGGCGATTTACGAAATTGAGTTCGATGCGAACGGCTATGAATACGATGTTGATGTTGACGCAGTGAACGGCAATGTTGTTGACTTTGACAAGGATGCGATTGATGACGACGACGACGAACCCAAGCCCACTCCCGCACCCGCAGGCGATTATATCGGCACGGAGCGCGCAAAGCAGATCGCTTTCAACCGTGCAGGCGTTTCCGCAAGCCAGGTAAAGAACCTCAAGGTTAAGCTCGATACGGACGACGGCAGGGCGATTTACGAAATTGAGTTCGATGCGAACGGCTATGAATACGATGTTGATGTTGACGCAGTGAACGGCAATGTTGTTGACTTTGACAAGGATGCGATTGATGACGACGACGACGAACCCAAGCCCACTCCCGCACCCGCAGGCGATTATATCGGCGCGGAGCGTGCAAAGAAGATCGCTTTCAACCGTGCAGGCATTTCCGCAAGCCAAGCCGAAGAGCTTGAAGTTGAGCTTGAGCGAGAGGACGGCAGGATGGTTTATACCGTTGAGTTCAAGGCCGGCGGTTATGAGTATGAAGTTGAAATCGATGCGCTGACCGGTGAAATTCTTGACTATGACGTTGAAAGGGACTGATGCGGCAGGTTTTCGGATTAACGGAGCGGGAAGAATGACCCGAGCCGAAGCAGCAAAACAATAAGGATGCGTCAGTATGGAACGGCAAAGGCTGCCGAAGCGGCCGATGCCGTTCCGTTTTTTGCTGCAAATGCTCCGATGTGAATGCTCCGAATGATTATATGCGGTCAAATGCGGGGCACAATCACTTGAAAATAAACAAAGGCGGCGGAACGCTGTATAAAGAGAACGTTCCGCCGCCGGACAGTATTCAATTTTGATAAGTCGGGAACCGAACCCTCGCTGCGCGGCAGGTGTTCAGCCGGCGTAAAGCTTATCTGTCGGGTTCAATAAGGCCGAAGTTGCCGTCTTTTCTTGCATAAATGACGTTGATGCGATCGGTTTCGGCGTTGGTGAAAACGAAGAAGCTGTGTCCGAGAAGTTCAAGCTGAAGCATGGCTTCTTCAACACTCATGGGTTTCATGCTGAACCTTTTCACGCGGACAATATGCGGACCCTCGTCCTCATCGTCGTAATCATCGTATTCGGGGGAAGCGTCGTCATAGCGGAGAGATTTCTCAAGCCGCGTTTTGTGGCGGTGAATCTGCCTTTCAAGCTTTGCAATAACGTTGTCGATGGATGCATACATATCGCCGGTGGATTCTTCGCCGCGAATGATGCCGCCCTGATAGGGAATGGTAACCTCAACAATGTGACGGTTTTTTTCGACGGCCATGGTGATAAGAACCTCGGTATCCTCGGGAAAATAACGTTCGAGCTTTGCGATTTTTTTAAGAGCCAAATCACGCAGATATTCGGAAACCTCAATGTTTTTGCCTGTAATCGTGACCTTCATGGTAATGTACCTTCCTTTCAACGGATGCTGCCGCATACGCTGCAAAATGCTGCAATGTTTCTGCGGCTGCACACTCTTTTCTTGGAAATGCGTCGAACGAGTTGATTTTCGGGAAAAGAATTCGGGTTCGGGTTTGTTCGTGCCGTTTCCCTCGTTGACCTTCTCCTGAAAAGCAACCCTTACTCGGCATTTCCTTAGGTGCAGATATATTATACAGGAAGAATGCGAATTTGTACAGTACTTTTTTTGTATCTTTTGGCAAAAAAATGTGAATTATTCGGCTCATTCTCCGCAAAGCCGCAAAAATGGGAAAAAAAACGCCTGCCGGACTGCAAAAATCTTAATACGGACATTTTTTTGAAATTGCCCATATACGCTGCTGCGGCACAATGCGAGTGCTGTATATGAAACCTGCGGATAAGGACCGGTCACGGAAGCAGGCAAACCGAACATAATATATCAAATTAAATAAATTTTTTACGTCCGTCCTGTGTTGACTTTGATGTCTTGTGCAGTTATAATAAGATTAGTATGGGTCTTGCCGAAAAAGAAAACAAAGGTCTGTTAATTTAATGAAATTTCGCGTTAAAAGCACATTGAAATACTCAGTACAGAGAATGACTCCGACTAAGGCTGTTCGAATTGCGCTGCTTGTGATAAGCGATGCGCTGATACTTAATATTGCTTCTTTTTTGGCACTTTGGGTCAGGTTTGAATTCCATTTCGAACAGCTTGTCCGTGAGACGGAATATTTAAACAATATCCTCCGTTTTGCACCGTATTACACGGCGTTCGGACTTATTGTTTTTGCATTGTTCAAGCTTTACACAAGCCTTTGGCAGTTTGCTTCAATAGACGAATTTTTAAAAATAATCCTTGCGTGTTTTATTGTTGATGCCGGGGGCTATGCGGGAATGCATTTGATGCATCTCGGCATTCCGCGCAGTCATCCCGTGCTGAACGGAATATTCCTTGTAATAATGATAACCGGTGTGCGTTTTTCATACAGATTTATGCGCCAATACAGGCGGGCAAACAACAGCTGCAGGCGGACGATGATAATCGGCGCGGGGCAGGCAGCGACGGTTGCCCTGCGGGAGTTCCGCGCAAGCACACATTCCGAAAACAAAGTCGTTTGCCTTATCGACGATGACAAGTCAAAATGGGGACAATATCTTCTCGGCGTTAAGGTTGTCGGCGGACGCGGCGACATTCTCGGCGCTGTCAAAAAATACGATATTGACGAGATTATTATGGCAATGCCGTCGGCAAGCATCCGTATGCGCAGCGAAATTCTGGATATCTGCAAGGACACCCCGTGCAGGCTTAAAACGCTTCCGGGTATTTTTCAGCTTGCAAACGGCGAGGTCAGCATCAATAAAATCCGCAATGTTGAAATTGAGGATCTTCTCGGGCGCGAGCAGGTTCGCGTTGACCTTACCGATATTTGCGGCTATGTCGGAGGCAGAGTGGTCCTTGTTACGGGCGGAGGCGGCTCAATCGGAAGCGAATTGTGCAGGCAGCTTGCTGCGCATAATCCCAAAATGCTGATTATTTTTGATATTTATGAGAACAATGCGTACGATATTCAACAGGAGCTGCGTGCGGCGCATCCGGAGCTTGAGCTGATTGTTCTTATAGGTTCGGTTCGCGATAAACAGCGTGTCCGAGATATTTTTTCAAAATATCGTCCGGAGCTTGTTTTTCATGCAGCGGCGCACAAACACGTTCCTTTGATGGAAACAAGTCCGAATGAAGCTGTTAAAAACAATGTTTTCGGCACGCTGAATGTTGCGCTTGCGGCAGATGAATTCGGAGCGCGCCGAATGCTGCTTATCAGCACCGATAAGGCCGTTCGTCCGACGAATGTGATGGGCGCAAGCAAACGCATATGTGAAATGATAGTTCAGAATATCAATAACCATTCAAAAACGGAGTATGTTGCCGTTCGCTTCGGCAATGTTCTCGGCTCGAACGGTTCGGTGATTCCGCTCTTCAAAAAGCAGATTGAAAAAGGCGGACCCGTCACGGTCACGCACCGCGACATAATTCGCTATTTTATGACGATTCCTGAAGCGGTCGCGCTTGTTCTTCAAGCGGGCGCATACGCAAAGGGCGGAGAGATTTTTGTTCTTGACATGGGAAAACCCGTGCGCATTGACGATCTTGCACGGAACATGATACGCCTTTCCGGCTTTGAGCCGGAGCGCGATATTCAAATTGTCTACACCGGCCTGCGCCCGGGTGAAAAGCTTTACGAGGAACTGCTTCTGGATGAAGAGGGCATCAAAAAGACTGACAATGCACTTATATATATCGCAAAACCGATAGTGTTTGACGAGGAGGCTTTTGCCGAGGGCATGAAACGCCTGCGTGAAGCCTGCAATGCGGAAAACACGGGGAATGCGGCGGACATCCGCGTCATTGTGAAGTCAATTGTGCCGGAGTATCACGAGAACAAAATGCATTGATAAAACGGAATCGGAACAAAATTGAGCAATAACAAACAGAAACCCGAAAGTGTTAAATTCGGGTTTCTGTTTTCGGCATTAAATTTCTGTTATGCAGGCATTGATTTGAAAAAGCTCAGCTTCTCAGCACCTTTTCGATATAGGAGCGGAGCATATCGCAGTCGCTCTTCTGCACGGTTCGAGTCGTTTTGCCGCGTGCGAGAAGCTGATTGCCGCCGCCTTTTCCGTTCATGATGCAATTTACGGCGGTGCAAAGTTCGCGCATGCTGAGCTTTATCGCCGCATCTTCCGTGCATGCCATGCAGTAATCGGTTCCGCCGGCATTCGGCGCAAACAAAAGTGAAACGCAGGGCACGGTGCTGTCTTTTTTGCAAAGCTCGTCCGCCGTGAGCTTTAAATCGTTGGCGGTTGAGCCGTCCATAACGGAACATACCACGGCGATGCCTTTTATGCGTTCCGCCGTTGAAAGCAGACTGACGCTCTCGGCAGAGGCAAGACGGCGGCTTTTTTCGCGTAGCTCGCTTTTTGAAGATGCAAGCTCGTCTGCCTGTTTGCGAATTGCGGCGGGCAATTCCTCGCGTGAGGTTGAATACTGCTTTGCAAGCGCGGAAACGATGTTTTGAACCGTGCGCACTGCTGCGGTAGCTCTGCCTCCGCAAACGAACCAAAGCCGCGTTCCTCCCTTGTAATGCTGAGCATCGGTGAACAGGATCGTTCCGACACCGCCCGTTGCCGCAAGATGCGTGCCGCAGCAGGTGCAGGAATCGATTTTTCCGTTGTCGATATAAACAATTCGTACAGCTTTTGCGGGCGGCACGGGTTCGCAAATGTTATTTTGGGGTTTGTCGGATTTTTTATTCTTATCGTTTCCGACAGCTTTATCGGATTTTTTCCGCAGAGTGCGTGTTGACGCATCCTCCGGAGTCGTAACTTCCGTATGCACCGACAGATTTGCACGCACGGCAGCATTTGCAGCACGCTCAAGTTCCTCAAGCTGAGCCTGCTCAAGAGGAATATCGAAATCTATCGTGCAGTAATCCGCTGCCATGTGAAAACCAACGTTCACCGCACCGAACAGCTTGTTCGCAAGCCCGGAAACAATATGTTCTCCGGTGTGCTGCTGAGCATGGTCAAGGCGGGTGTCAACGTCAAGTACTACACGAACGATTGTTCCCGCAGGAATTTCAGCATCACAAAAATGAACAACGCTGCCGTTTTCGGTGCGGGCATCGGAAATGCGAACGGTCTGCTCCGCTGCGGAGTTGTCGGGCCTGAAAACAATCGAACCCCTGTCGGCAGGCTGCCCGCCGCCTTCGGGATAAATCATTGTTCTGTCAAGTATGATTTTGTATGCGCCGCTGCGCTCATCTTTTTCACAGGAGAGCACTGCCGCACCGCATTCGGTGATAATGGGAATCGAGTAATAAAGCAGTTCGGTCATTTTGAGTCACTTCCTTTAAGTTGGTAATATATAAAAATACTGTTAATAAAAATATATTTATTTTCGGTTCTGTTCCTTAAAAAACCGATGCCGCAATCGTGCAGCCGAACCGAAAAGGCGCAGAAGAGCGGGACGCATCGGGAACAGAAGCCGCCACAGCGCGGCGGGGATTCTGTATGCGGGGGAATTAAAATCAAGCTTGTGTCCGCCGCGTATGCGTGCTTCGGCAATGCCGAGGAGTTCGCCCGTTCGTTCGGATTCATCGGAATCGTTAAGACTGCTTGAATCATTCGGCTGTTCCGACTGCTTTGAAAGCGGAATAAGCCGCAAAGGGTTCTGCGGAGAGGCAAAAGCATCAAACCCGCGGTTGCCGTCGCCGGCGGTCACAACACGATTTCCCTCAATGCGCATTACACGGTGCAAAATGTATTTGCCGGAAATGCAGAAAAGGATGATGTCCCCGCGTTTCGGTTTTTCAATCGTCACGGAGGAGCAGGGGCGTATGCAAACGGAATCCCTTCCCGCGCGGAAAAGCGGGAACATGCTGTTCCCCGTCACACGAAAACACACAGTTCGCCCTGCAAGAAGTTTTTTTCGCACAATTGAAAAAAACTCGGCGGCGGGCAGAATTTTCGGCACGGGTTGCTGAACGGAATCTGTCGGGTATTGTTGATGCTGCGAATCCATTCTGCTGTCTCCTTTTGCTGTTTGCGCAGGATGTATGCAAAAAACTGCAAAGCTGCGCCGTACAGCAAAGCATATAGCAAAAACATTTGGTTATCAAGGCAGGCACTGTAATTTTTGTGTCAAAAACCCGCCGCAGTGTTAAACTGCGGCGGGCATGACGGAACTAAGTTCGATATTCGCCGAACGCGAATGGATTATTTTGCAGGTTCGGTATCAGCGTTATTGCCGCCGAACCACTTTGAAAACAGGTCACGGAGGAACTGCGCAACATCTTTGAAGAAATTGCCGATGTCTTCAAGGGTTTGCTTTGCGCCCTCGGTGAATTTCTTCCAACCGGTTGCTTTGCGCGTTGCATCGGCAAGGCCGTAGGCGCGTGCGCGCAGCTGTTCAACGTCGAGACCCTCAAGCGTTCTTGCAAGGGTCAGAATCTGGCTGATTTCGGTTTCGGTAAGCGAAACATCGTTGTCGTCGGCAATTTCACGAATTTTCTGCTTGACTTCATCATCGGTCATCTTCTGAGTTTCGTCAAGAATCTTTTTCAGCTCGTTAATCACTTCGGTCGCTTCATCGGAGCCGATCATTTCGGCAAGCTGACCGGTTGCAATAAGCTCATCAACGCCCGCCATTTTTGCGTATTCGCTGAGGATGTTGCCGGTGAGGCTTTCATATGCTTTGTAGACGCCTGTCAATGCTGCCGTGCCGCTGACAACGCGGGGGGAAGCAACAATAATTTTTGCGTCCGTGATGCCGACGGTGGTAAGGACGTTGCGGTACATTTCCTCGGTGCAGTAGTCAACATTGTAAGTCTTGATGTCAAGACCGCTGCCTGCGGGCATTGCGCAGATGTAGATGCTGGAGATGGAACGCTGCCCGATTTGTCCGGAGGGAATCTTACCTTCAAAATAGAGGCGTTCTTCAGCGTTGGTAACGGTCAGGATGCGGTTTTCGTCAACTTCACCCTGAATGCCGAACATGCCGATAACCTGGCTGCGTTGTTCATCGGTCAGATCCGCACCGAAAACAATGCGGTAGTCGCCGTCCTCCATTGCAAAAGCGGAATTTGCAGAGCCGAAAATGCCGACAGTGAACAGCAGAGCAAGTACAAGGCTCAAAATGCGTTTTTTCATAGTCTTTCTCCTTTCAAAAATAAAGCCTTTCGTGAATGCATCAAACGATTTCGGATCGCCGGCCGCCCGAAACGAGCACGGTTCCGACGCATCCGTATTGCATTCCGATAATACTATAACATAATATGCCCGCAATATCCAGTCATCCCGTGCGGAAAAAAGCGGCAAAATCGCCGTATTCACGGCTTTGTTGCAAAAATGTACAAAAAAAGTATACATTTGACCTGCAAAACGCGGCGGCGGACGGATTTTGACCGCGAAACAACTCACAATTCAAATATATTTATGAAAAATCAATCCGCTTACTGAAAAATACTGTATAATTAAGAATGTAATTGCCCGAACGCATTCGGACAGGGGTACAGTCGGGCAAAAAACTGATAACGACTTATACATCAGGAGGACTCCAATGGAGAAGAACAGCGGCTTCGCAACGAAGCAGATACATACAGGCAAAATCGAAATTCCCGGCATTGCGCCGCTTGCAACGCCTATTTTCCAAACCTCGACTTTTGAATTTGAAACCACGGCTCAGGGCGCACACCGCTTTGCGGGTGAGGAAGCGGGCTATATCTACACCCGTCTCGGCAATCCCAACACGACAAAAATCGGCGAAAAGCTTGCTGCTCTTGAACATGCCGAAGCGGGCATGGCAATGGCAAGCGGCATGGGTGCGGTAACAACCGTTATGTGGACCGTGCTCCATGCGGGCGACCATCTGCTTGCGGATGACGCGCTTTACGGCTGCACTTTCTCCTTCTTTACCCATGGACTGACCCGCTACGGCGTTGAAGTCACCCTTGTTGATTTCGAGGATCTCGATGCCGTTCGCGCTGCGATTCGTCCCAACACAAAGGCTTTCTATTTTGAAACGCCCACGAACCCGAACCTCAAGCTCATTGACATTGCCGCAATCTCCAAGATCGCGCATGAGAATTGCCCCGATGCAAAGGTTATTGTTGACAACACGTTTGCAACACCTTACCTCCAGCGTCCCCTCGATCTCGGTGCGGATGTTGTTATCCACAGCGCAACCAAGTATCTTAACGGTCACGGCGATGTTATTGCGGGCATGGCGGCAGGCACAAAGGAATTCATCGATGAGTGCAACCTGTTCGGCCTTAAGGATATGCCGTTTGAAGCTTTCCTTATCGACCGCGGTCTCAAAACTCTTGATATCCGCGTTAAAAAGCATTGCGAGAACGCGATGCGGGTTGCGACCTTCCTTGAAGGTCATCCCATGGTAAAGCGCGTTATCTACCCCGGCCTTGAGAGTCATCCCCGTCACGAGCTTGCAAAGAAGCAGATGCACGGCGGCTTCGGCGGCATTATCACCTTTGAGCTGAACGCAACCCGTGAGCAGAGTGCGGAATTTGTAAATTCCCTCAAGCTCTGCACCATTGCAGTCAGCCTCGGCGATGCCGAAACCCTCATTGAGCACCCTGCAACCATGACCCACAGCACCTACACTCCCGAGGCTCTTGAGCAGGCAGGCATCGGCGAAAGCATGCTGCGCCTCAGTGTCGGCCTTGAGGATGCGGAGGATATTATTGCGGATCTTAAAGCGGGTCTTGACAACCTTCAGAAATAAGCTGTCGCTTTTGTCTGATTAAATCCGAAAGCACATGCACCCCGCCCGGGCGGAGGGATTCCGCCGGGGTTCGGGGTGCTTTTTTGTGCGCATACGGCAGATAAAGGGCGTTGTTCAAAAAAATTTCGGCCGAGAGCAAAATGTTTACAGTTTCGTAACAAATTCCCGATGAAAATGTGCTATCATTATTGTCGAAGGGAATGAACCCGCGGAAACGGCGGAGGGAAGCATGGTGAAAAAAGTGATGAAATCGAACGAAAAAAGAGCCGTTAAGGCTGAAAATGCCGAACGCAGGCACCGCAATTTGATTCTTGCGGCTGTTGCGCTTACGGCGGCTGTTGCAATTGTGTCACTCGTTCTTTTCATAAGAACGGCATCGCAGCTCAAACGCGGCGCAAACGAAGAAGAAAGGACGGATATTCCCGTGCTCATCGGGAATATTAACAGTGACGGCGGGGCGGAGCAGCTTTACGGCGGCGAACCCTGTGCAGTTCGGCAGAACCTTCCGAAAGAACCGGCTCTGCTTGCACGGAACAGTTACTGAATACTGAGCAAAAATCGGATGTCAACCCCTTGCAAACGCCGTACAGCGGGCGAAAGCCCGTGAATACGGCGTTTTCCGGCAAAAGCGAGGATGAAAAAAATATATTGCATCCGTCCTTGCGGCTCATGCGGTAAATATGTTGCGGAAAAGCTTTGAATATGCTATAATTCGGAGCGAAAATTGAATATGCCTTATCAAGAGTGGCAGAGGGAACGGCCCGGTGAAGCCACGGCAACCTGTTTAATGCGAAAGCTTTTCACAAGGTGCCAAATCCGACGGCATTGCCCGGCGCAAACTTTTTTTGTTGAGCTGCGGCTGCCGGGAGATGAGAGCGCAAAGTTAAAAAGGGTTTCCGTGCGATGTTCCGACAGGGTTCATCGCATTTTGTTTTTCTTTTGCAAAGGCATGGAAAGGATAAAATATGAACAATAACGAAGTACAGAAGCGACTGTTTACCTCCGAATCCGTAACAGAGGGGCATCCGGACAAGGTCTGCGACAATATCGCGGACGCCGTGCTTGATGCAATGCTGCGCAATGACCCGAATTCGCGCGTTGCCTGCGAATGCTGCGCAACAACGGGCATGGTAATGGTAATGGGCGAAGTTACCACAAACTGCTATATAGACATTCCGAAGCTCGTTCGCGATGTTGTGCTTGAAATCGGCTATGACAAGCCCGAATACGGCTTTGACGGCCACACCCTTGCGGTTATCAGCGCAATAAACGGACAATCACCCGATATTGCAATGGGTGTTGACAAGAGCTTTGAAGCAAAACACGGCGACACCGACTCCTATGATATCGGTGCGGGCGATCAGGGAATGATGTTCGGATATGCCTGCGATGAAACTCCCGAATGTATGCCGCTGTCCATCAGCCTTGCGCACAAGCTGACCCGCCGCCTGACGGAAGTTCGCAAGAGCCGTCATCTCGGCTATCTCCGTCCGGACGGCAAGAGCCAAGTCACCGTTGAATACGACGAAAACGGCAAGCCTGTCCGCATTGACACAATAGTCA
>ERZ827108.3874-NODE-3874-length-11840-cov-3.515062_pt1 | contig 11840 bp, 10 predicted proteins | sample MGYA00519921_ERZ827108 | MGnify/ENA primary metagenome ERZ827108 (study PRJEB31778, sample SAMEA3449258) | human gut metagenome | biome: human gut; feature: human-associated habitat; material: faeces | place: United Kingdom | collected 2010/2012 ... | reverse complement strand
GTCCGAAGCAAGCTGAGAATGTTGGTGTAGGCTCTGTGATTCCACGCTCTGTACCAGCAAGTTTTGCTGTAAATCCTGACAGGAAGTAGTACTGTGTCTGTTCTGGTGTCAGTACAGATACCGGAGGAAGTACTCCGAATGCATCAGCAGAAAGGAAGATTACATTCTTAGCTGCAGGTGCTGAAGATACCGGACGTACAATATTTTCAATATGATTGATTGGGTAAGATACACGTGTATTCTCTGTTACACTCTTATCTGCGAAATCAATCTTTCCATTCTCATCAAGTGTTACGTTCTCAAGAAGAGCGTTACGTTTGATTGCGTTGTAGATATCTGGCTCAGATTCTTTGTCAAGGTTGATAACCTTAGCGTAGCATCCACCTTCAAAGTTGAATACTCCGTTGTCATCCCATCCGTGCTCATCATCACCGATCAGGAGACGCTTAGGATCTGTAGAAAGTGTTGTCTTTCCTGTTCCTGAAAGTCCGAAGAAGATTGCTGTATTCTCTCCGTTCAGGTCTGTGTTAGCTGAGCAGTGCATAGAAGCCATTCCCTTAAGTGGAAGGAAGTAGTTCATCATAGAGAACATACCTTTCTTCATCTCTCCGCCGTACCATGTATTAACGATAACCTGCTCTTTGCTTGTGATGTTGAACATTACTGCTGTCTCTGAGTTCAGTCCTAATTCTTTGTAATTTTCAACTTTTGCTTTAGAAGCATTGTATACTACGAAGTCTGGCTCAAAGTTTTCAAGCTCTTCTTCTGAAGGTTTGATGAACATATTTGTTACGAAATGAGCCTGCCATGCAACTTCTACGATGAAACGGATTGCCATACGTGTATCTTTGTTTGCTCCGCAGAATGCATCTACAACATAAAGTTTTTTGTTAGAAAGTTCTTTGATCGCAATATCTTTTACTGCTTTCCAAGCTTCCTGTGTTGCAGGATGGTTATCATTCTTATATTCATCAGATGTCCACCATACAGTATCTTTTGAATTCTCATCAACTACGATGAACTTATCTTTTGGAGAACGTCCAGTGTAGATACCTGTCATTACATTGACTGCACCAAGTTCACTTTCCTGTCCTTTTTCAAAACCTTCGAGTTCTGGTTTTGTCTCTTCCTCAAATAATAATTCATAAGAAGGATTGTGTACGATTTCTGTCGTTCCTGAAATGCCATACTTGCTTAAATCGATTTTAGCCATCTTCATTTAACCTCTTTTCTTTTATTTGCTGCTGTATATTTATAAATTCTAGTCTTGTTATATTCTCCCACAACAGCATTTGTTTTATTATTGCATTTTTCTACGCAAAAGTCAATACTTTAACAATCTTTTCACAATGTGTTTTTGCAAGTTCTTTCTCTAAAACTTTTATTTTTTATCCTATTTTTTGTTTTAAAAGCACAAAATGCAAGATTCCACACGAAATCTTGCATTTTATGTATTTTTATCAATACAGAAAATATATTTATCATTTTGTAAACGTTCTATACTTCCAGAATATTCTTCACTGTATCTTTCATCTTATCAGCATCACATTCCAGATCATGCAGAATATTTGCATTCAGGATATCTTTGATCGCCTGCGGCATCTCACGTCCTGATGTTTCTTCCAGAACCTTCAGAAGACTGAACTCATCCTGATCTGCATACTTCGGATCAATTGCACTCATGACACTCTTCACGAATTTATATGGACTTGCTGTTGATGCAATCACGCATTTCTTATTGTCTCCACTGTTCTTCTGATAACATTCACACACATAAGATGCTACACTTGTATGTGTATCCATCACATACCCTGTCTTATCATATACTTTCTTGATATTCTGCGCACACTCTTCTTCTGTCGCATATCCAGCTGCGAAATCATCAAGACGTGCCTTCATATCTTCTGTAATTGTATATTTTCCTGTGGATTTTAATGCTTCCATCATATCTTTTGTCTTCTGGTCATCATCTCCGCTGATCCGATAAAGCAGGCGTTCCAGGTTGCTTGAAATCAGGATATCCATAGATGGTGATGTTGTGAGGATAAACTCACGGTTTCTGTCATAATCACCTGTCTGGAAGAAGTCAAATAACACTTTATTGTCATTCGATGCACATACCAGTTTATCGATTGGGACTCCCATCTGTTTTGCATAGTATGCAGCCAGGATATTACCAAAGTTACCGGTCGGAACTACTACATTGATCTTCTCACCGTCTTCAATCTCTTCATTTTCCAGAAGTTTGGCATATGCATTGACATAATATACCACCTGGGGAACCAGACGTCCGATATTGATCGAGTTGGCTGATGAGAACTGATAGCCTTTCTTCGCAAGTTCTTCTGCAAGTTCTTTATCCTCGAACATGGCTTTTACACCACTCTGGGCATTATCGAAATTGCCATGGATCGCTACTACATTTACATTTTCGCCTCTCTGTGTCACCATCTGAAGTTCCTGCACTTTGCTGACTCCGTTCTTAGGATAGAATACGATGATCCTTGTTCCTTCCACATCTGCAAATCCGGCAAGTGCAGCTTTTCCTGTATCTCCGGATGTGGCAGTCAGGATTACGATTTCATTCTTTACATCATTCTTCTTTGCTGAAGTCGTCATCAGATGTGGCAGAATAGATAACGCCATATCTTTGAACGCGATCGTTGCACCATGGAATAATTCCATATAATAAGTATCATCTACTTTTACAAGCGGTGCGATCTCTTCTGTGTCAAATTTGCTGTCATAAGCTTTATCGATACAGCTTTTCAGTTCTTCTTCCGTAAAATCTGTCAGGAACTGTTTCATTACAAGATATGCGATCTCCTGATATGTCTTTCCTTTCAGATCCGACATTGATACATCCAGTTTCGGAAGTTCTGATGGTACAAAAAGTCCTCCGTCCGGGGCAAGTCCCTTCAGAATTGCTTCAGATGCTGTTACTTTCAGATTCGAATTTCTTGTACTTTTGTAATATAAACCCATGCCAATGCTCTCCTTATATGATTACTTTCTCTTGCTGTTTGTATATTTTACAAGTCCACCTGCAGCGATCAGTTTCTGCATGAATTCAGGGAAAGGCTGTCCCTGGAATTCCATACCTTTTGTTCTGTCGTAAATCTTACCGCTGTCAAAGTCGATCTCTACTTCATCACCTGCTTCGATTGCTTTTGCCGCTTCCGGACACTCAATGATCGGAAGTCCGATATTGATCGCATTACGATAGAAAATTCTTGCAAACGTCTCTGCGATAACGCAGCTGACACCTGCTGTCTTAAGACATAATGGCGCATGTTCTCTTGAAGAACCGCATCCAAAGTTCTTGTTGGCAACAATAATATCTCCAGGCTGTACTTTATTTACAAATTCAGGGTCGATATCTGCCATTGCATGGCTTGCAAGTTCCTGTGCATCGAATGAATTCAGATATCTTGCAGGAATGATTACGTCTGTATCTACGTTATCTCCGTATTTAAAAACATGTCCTAAAGCTTTCATTATTTGTCACCTACTTTCTCTGGGTTAGCGATATATCCTGCGATTGCACTTGCTGCTGCTACTTCCGGTGATGCCAGATAAATCAGGGAATCTACATGCCCCATTCTTCCTACGAAATTACGGTTTGTTGTAGATACACATTTTTCTCCTGCTGCCATAACACCCATATGTCCACCCATACAAGGTCCACAGCTTGGTGTGTTGACTGCACATCCTGCGTCTACGAAGATTTCCAGAAGGCCTTCTCTGATACACTGTTTGTAGATTTTCTGTGTTGCCGGAACGACCATAACACGTACATCCGGATGAACAGTATGTCCCTGAAGAATGGCAGCTGCTTTTCTCATATCTTCCATTCTTCCGTTTGTACAGGATCCGATCACGACCTGATCGATCTTGATTGGTTCCATTGCTTCGATCTCGTCAATCGTCTTCGCATTGCCCGGAAGATGCGGAAATGCTACTGTTGGACGGACTTCGGAAAGATCGATCTCTACAACACTTTCATATTCTGCGTCCTCATCTGCTTCGTACACTTTATATTCTTTCTTTGTATGTTCTTTTAAGTATTCTTCTGTCTTTTCATCTACCGGGAATATTCCGTTCTTGGCTCCGGCTTCGATTGCCATGTTTGCCATTGTGAATCTGTCTGCCATAGAAAGATTCTTAATTCCGTCTCCGGTAAATTCCATGGATTTGTAAAGAGCTCCGTCCACACCGATCTTACCGATGATATGGATGATGATATCTTTACCACTTACATATTTGCCAGGCTTTCCTGTCAGTACGAACTTGATCGCACTCGGAACTTTGAACCACAGTTCTCCCATTGCCATACCTGTTGCAATATCGGTTGTTCCGACACCTGTTGAGAATGCACCCAGCGCACCATATGTACAGGTATGGGAATCTGCGCCAATGATACATTCCCCTGCTGCAACAACTCCGGCCTCCGGAAGGATTGCATGTTCTACTCCTGATTTTCCCTGTTCAAAATACCAGCTAAGTCCCTGATTCTTTGCAAATTCACGGATCGATTTTGAGTTCTCTGCTGATTTGATATCTTTATTCGGTGTAAAGTGGTCTGGTACCAGTACCACCTTGTCTTTGTCAAATACTTTGTCTGCCATCTGTCTGAAGATTGGCAGAGCCATAGGACCTGTGATGTCATTTGCCATGACTACATCTAACTTTGCTTCTATTAACTGACCGGCTGTCACGCTGTCAAGACCTGCATGAGCTGCCAGTATCTTCTGTGTCATCGTCATTCCCATAACGAACCTGTACCTCCTTGATCTCTCATAGTTTTATACTGTATTTTAGCACAGTAAAAAAGGGCATGCAAGAAATTATAAATTTTAGTGCATAATTTTTCACTTCTGTTTCTTGATATTATGCAGATATGGGATCTCAATCGGATCGATCGGAGTAGCCGGATTTTCAATTTTTCCCTTCAGAGTTCTTTTGTGTTTCTTAAGGAGCGCACCACCTTTGTTGTAGAACCAGAAAGAATATGTCAGAATTTTATGGGCCGGTCCCATCTTGTCTTTTGCCGTCTTTCCATAGAGTACTCCGCCTGCTTCAATCGCAGCTTTACTCCGTATCAATGCGATCAGTTCTGTCTCACAGGTAACTCTTTCCGGAAGAATCGTATAGCCTGTCCCGATGCAGTCCGGTCTGTGTGCATCGCTTCCCCCTATTCCCGGCTTTTTATATTTTTCCGCAAGCTTTCTTGCACCTTCGTTCGATTCTGCAGATTCACATGCATTAAAAGCCTCTATAAAGTCAAATCGCTTGATCAGTTCCGGTGACTTATAGAATCTGCTGGTATTCGTAAAGCTCAGGTACTTTTCTCCGCATGGATGTGCAGGTCCTAAGATTCCACCATGTCTGTGCACAAAGTCGATCAGCACAGACACCGGAAGTCCCTTCACTTCCAGGAGACGCATCTTAACACCTTCCGGCATGATACAGATAATATGACCTGCATCCAGTGTATCATATTCGATTCCCTTCAGAACTACGAAGTCTTCATGTACCTTTCCTTTCATGTGATATTTCCAGTGACGATAGCCATGATAAGTGTCATGATCCGTGATCAGCATTCCGTCAAATCCTTTTTCTTTCAAGGTTGTGATGTATTCATCCAAGCTTACCCGGCTGTCCACTGAGCCTTCCCGCACATGGCAATGCATATCTATCTTCATAAGTAAGCCTCCTTAACTTTATTCTTAATAGTATTATATCACATCCCTCTTAAATTACAACGAAACTGCTTCCCGGCTTTCTTATATCTTTCTTAATCTGATCTTTCTTAATCTGATCTGTCAAAATAATACATCCTGCCTGTAGGTAACAGTTTCTATTGCATATTTCGGTATAAAAAATACCTGATGCAGTTTTTAATTTTCTGCACCAGGTGTTTTTCTTATCACATTCGTATATAGAAATTACCGTCTGTGTCGGATTTTCTTCATTAATCAATATCGTCAGGATGAAAAACTACAACATCTGAATCATCTGTTTCAAAAATCTCCACATCATCTTCATCCAGAAATCCGTCTTCCGGCTCATCCGTTTTTTCAACTGTCACAACATCTTCATCGTCGTCCAGATTATCTTCATCTGGCTTCGTATCATCCAGATCAAATATTTCTGTCACAGTCTCTTCCTTATCTGTATCTTCAGCATTATCCGTTTTTTCTTTATCCCCGGCTGCTTCCATACTTTCTTCCGGCTCTCCATCATCTAAAAGCATTCTTGCTTTTTCAACCTCAGACTCCATAGATACCTGTTCTTTGATCTTCTTTGAGAATATCTTTTCTTTCTTTCCAATCTTTCTGGACTGCATCATCGTCTGAACTACAATTCCGATCACTGCGATTGCTGCACTCATCACATATCCGATCCAGCCAATCTTCGTCATTCCACACACAAACGGTAATGCCATTCCAGCCTCTACACCGCCCATGATGCCAGTCACAAATATAACAAAAAACTCAGCAAAAATTACCGTAAGTATCGCAACGATCAGAGCGATAACCGCACAAATAGCAAGTACTATCACTGACTTTGTTTCAAGCAGCGTAACAAATGTGCCGAAGGATCCGAAAAATGTCATAATAAAGATTCCAAATTTGCGAAGTGCCGCACACATAACGCATAATATTACCGCACACACTGCAACCGCCACAAGCATTTTTGTCATATCAAAGCCGGCAATCACTCCTACCGTTGCTCCAATAACTGCTCCCACAGCCAGTCCTACAAGTGCCGATAACACCCTTACAATTTTCAGTCCAAACAAAGCTATGATTACTCCTACCACAACTGTTGCGATCAAAGCCCCCATAATTTCCGGCGTCTTTCCTGCAACAAAGATACTCGTGGGTCCGTCTGCCGATTTCAAAACTGATGTTACATTCTCCATATCCATACTCCTTTCTCTTATACCCCTCATTATACATAACCACCGCTGTCGGTTTTGTATTCTCAAAAGTATAAAAGGCCGTGTTTCCGAAGATTCACAGCCTCTGGTTCCATATCTGCCTTTAGAATGCTACTGCTCCCGTTGATGTTCCGTTAATTACATAATAAACAGCTGACTCTTCTGGCTTTATGTATAAATCCATTGTCTTGATATCTCCGATTTTGTTTCCAGAAGATGTCCATGCTTTTTTTACTCTTGCAATGATTTCTTTTTCTTCCACCTGTTTTCCATAGTATTCAACAAAAGCACTTACTTTAATCTCTTTCTTTGCTGTAGATTTCTTAGCTGTTGTTTTCTTTGTCGTTGTCTTCTTAGCTGTCGTCTTTTTAGCAGGTGCTTTTTCTTCTGCTTTTTTGGCAGTTACTTTTTTTTCTGCTGTTTTCTTTTCTGCTGCCTTAGGCTCGGTTTTCTTCTCTTCTGCTTTCTTCTCAGCCTTTTTTTCTTCCGGCTTAGCTTTTTCTTCTTTTACAATTGAGTTTACTGGCTCTACCTTTGGAGCTGCGACTTTCTTCTCAGTCTCCTTCTCTATCTTCTTCGGCTCTGCTGCTGCCACTACCTTCACTGTCTCTGCTTTTTTTACTGTCTCTGCTTTTTCTGATGTCTTAGTTTCTGGTGCAGTTACTTTAGCAGTTACATCTTTTGTGGTTGCTGTTGTTACTTTTTTTGTAGCCATTTTATTTCCTCCTAAATCTCTCTAAGCCTTATTACCTAGTTGTCAATATTATAACACATTCTTCCAAAAATGCAATTCCACGCCATATTACATGCACATTACACACCAAACATCTCTAAAATCAGCCCTGCTGCCACAGCAATTCCATATAATACTGCAATAATCTTTACGTTTTCTTTCTTATCCGGATTTACCTTAAACAAAACGACCAGACCAATTCCGGCCCCTGTACACAATCCCGCAATAACCGATGCAAATGAAATTGCTCCACTTAAATATAGCTGTGTCAAAATCACAGATGCCGCACAGTTAGGGAGCAATCCGATCAATGCTGCGATCACCGGCTGGAATACTGTATCCCCCAGCATCATAGCAGAAATCCTGTCAATTCCCAGTACTTCAATACACAGATTTAAAATAAATGTAAATACAAATAAATATAAGAATATCTTTCCGGTATGACGAAGTGCCGGCTTTACAATTCCGGATGAATGATTGTGACATCCACAGTCATGACAGAGTTCTCCTTCATGATGTGGAACTGCAATTTCCTTTTTAAAGAAAATATCCACCAGATATCCTGCAACGATCGCAATGATCACTTTCGCCAGAAGCAATATACCAATCTTGCCGGCATGCTCCGGATTTCCCATAATAATAAGAATTGCTTCGTCCGATGTTGCCAGAAATACAGCAATCAATGTTCCGATCGTAATAATCCCTCCAGAATATAGATTGGCTGCCATAACTGAAAATCCACACTGTGGAACACATCCTACTACTGCTCCTACTACCGGTCCGGCCTTATCTACTTTTATCATAAGCTTTTTTGTAAAATCACTGGAATAGTGTTCCAGTGCCTCTATCAGCAGAAAGGCCAGAAACAGAAACGGGAGCATCTTAATACAGTCAATCGCCGCATCAGTAAATACATCAATTAGCATTTCCATAATTTCTATCTCTCCTTTATCTATTTTTTCATAACATTTTTATTCTAGTTTGTATGTCCGTATTTTTCAAGCAAAACATGCCATTCGGCATTACATATTTTTTCTCAGTTATTCTGTAATTTTCAGTCTTTTTTCTGTATAATACATTATATATAGACTATTTTCACAGAAGGGACGTGATCATATGAGTACTTTTGACGAATCCGGTCCGGTCTTCCGGGTCTTGACTCTATGCTTGATTCCATCCGTATGGGCGATAATGTCGTCTGGCAGGTATCCAGCATGGATGACTATATGCACTTTGTAACTCCACTCTGTAACCAGCTTTATGAAGAAGGAAAGGAACTTTTATACATGCATTTTTCCGGACACCCTGCTCTTCTTCATACATTGCAGCAGGCTTACCAATATCCTGTCGATATCTAATTCACCATCAATGGAACTGATACCGGTGAATTTGTATTTAACCTGTTACAGTGCAGACCGCTTCAGGTCGGCGCAAGAAGAGATGCCGTAACCGTTCCTTCGCTCCCGGAAGATAAAACAGTGTTCTCCGTTACCGGTTCTTCCATGGGCGGGTCCCGGGCAGAAGATATTGACTATGTAGTCTTCGTCGACTCCAGGGCTTATTATGAATTCCCGTATAAACGGAAACCAGATATCGCCCATATTATCGGAGACATCAATCATCATTTCCGCAAAAGCAATCAGAACCTGCTTTTGTTCGTACCTGGACGTATCGGAACTTCCTCACCGGAACTTGGGGTTCCTGTAAGCTTTGCCGCGATCAATCACTTCTGTGCAATCTGCGAAATGTCGGACAGTGAAGTTGGATACATGCCGGAGCTTTCTTACGGAAGCCATATGTTCCAGGATCTGGTAGAGGCAGAGATTTTTTACACCGCGTTATTTGACACTCCAAAGACACGGATTTTTAATCGTACTGTTTTTCACGATATGCCTAACATTCTCACGGAAATACTGCCGGATTGTAAAGAGTATGAAGACATTGTAAAAGTATGCCATACGGAAGGCATGCATTTGAAGTTATACTCAGATATTCAGAACAGTGAAACCGTACTGGGATTCGAATCATAATCAAATACATCACAACACACAAGAAATGAGCAGCGTACACTGCTCATTTCTGTTTTATACATTATTAGATTATATTCATTGTCAGTTATCTTTTATAGATTCCCTCCAGTATATCTACGGTCCCTTCAATTCCAAGAAGGCTTGCATTCAACAATATCTCATGAGAACTGATGCTTCCCCATTCCTGCCCCGTATGGGTTTCGTAATAGTATTTCCGTTCTCTGTCCATTCGTTTAATGCGGTCGAGAGCCTTCTTCTCAGACACATCGTATCTTTCTGCAATACGTTTGATACGGTCAGCCCTGTCAGCACAGATAAATACATTGATACAGTTCGGATTATCCTTCAAGATATAGTCCGCACATCTTCCAACGATTACACATGGTCCGCGTTCTGCAAGCTTTTTGATAATTTCCGTCTGTAATTCATACATCTGTTCAGATAACGGCTGTACATATTCTTCCGAATTAATATAGGAAGAATATCCCATCGGTGTGATCAGATAACTGGATACAAAACTGTTAAGAGAAGTCTCATCAATTGCCTTTGCCGTCTCTTCTCTGATATCCATCTTCTCTGCTGCCATTCTGACAAGATTGTTATCATATAACGGAATATCCAGTCTTGTTGCAAGAAGGTTGCCGATCTCATGGCCGCCGCTTCCAAACTGTCTGCCTATTGTTATGATCTTATGTGTCGTCATAGGTATCCCTCCTTCGGATGAAAGTATCACGATTTCTTTGTCCCTATTATACCTGTTTCCGTCAGAAAATACCATACATTTCATTCAATTATTCTGTCAATTTTTATACTGCCTGTCGCCTTTCCTCTACCAGAAATCCTTTTTCCCTCAGCTCCTGCTCAATCAGATCCAGCGTCTCTTCGCTGTCGGCACTGACCTTATGATAATGATAGTTGGATGTGATGTTCTTAAGCGGACTGGACTTGCCACTTCGGATATCTTCCATAAATGCTCCGACCTTTCTCCGGGAACTTAAGGCCAGTTCCGCCTCCATCTTTCCATAGACTCTGTGATGGATCATGACATTGTCTACACATCCTCCCAGGTCAACGATCGTATTCAGCTCTTCTTCCAGCTGTTCATCTGTGTGCTGTACTTTAAATATCCGACACACCGTCTTTGGCTGGTTCAATATATAGCCGCGGTTTGTAGATATGATCTCATATCCTGCTGCACGGATCAGTGCGATATCCTGCACGATCACCTGACGGCTGACACTATAAAGGGAAGCAAGCTTTGTTCCGGATACCGGAGCTTTGCTTTCCTGAATCTGTCTGATTATCTGTTCTCTTCTTTCAGATCCATGCATTTCCTGTTGCCACCTCCCATGTTATTTTCCCAAATGATCTATTTATCCATGTATTTTTCTCCACACACGGTAATCACATCTATTATACCGCATGAAGGTGCTTTAAGGAAATATCTAAAATCGGTGCGGAATGTGTCAGTGCTCCGCTGGAAATATAATCTACACCAAGTTCCGTAAGTCTTGCGATATTCTCTTTTGTCACATTACCGGAACATTCTGTCTCTGCACGTCCGTCAATAATCCTGATTGCCTCCTTCATATCCTCCGGCGACATATTATCCAGCATAATAATATCTGCTCCCGCATCAACAGCCTCACGCACCATATCCAGATTCTCAACTTCTACCTCAATTTTGCGGACAAACGGTGCGTATTCCTTTGCCATTTCCACCGCCTTTGCCACACTTCCTGCCGCTCCGATATGATTGTCTTTTAAAAGAACTCCGTCGGAAAGATTATATCTATGATTATATCCTCCACCGACACGGACCGCATATTTTTCAAAAATACGCATATTCGGCGTTGTCTTTCTGGTGTCCAGAAGCTTCGTCTTCGTTCCTTCCAGAAGCATTGCAACCGAATGTGTATAAGTCGCAATTCCACTCATTCTCTGCAGATAATTCAGTGCCACCCGTTCCCCTGAGAGCAGCGCACGGATATCGCCTGTAATAATCCCCATCAATTCTCCTTTTTTCACTTCGTCACCGTCTTTACAATAGAAATCTGTCTTCACATTTTCATCCAGAATTTCGAATACTCTGTGAAATACATCCAGCCCGGCAACTACTCCATCCTGTTTG
>ERZ827108.3866-NODE-3866-length-11854-cov-6.031274_pt1 | contig 11854 bp, 15 predicted proteins | sample MGYA00519921_ERZ827108 | MGnify/ENA primary metagenome ERZ827108 (study PRJEB31778, sample SAMEA3449258) | human gut metagenome | biome: human gut; feature: human-associated habitat; material: faeces | place: United Kingdom | collected 2010/2012 ... | reverse complement strand
GCGGCTCCGCCGCCGATGCGGACTACCGTCCGCATGCCCGCCTCCGGCGGGCGGCCTGCGGCCCCCGCCCGTCCCTCCTCGGGCCTCTGCAAATCCCCATATATTTCCAATTTTGCCTCGTTCACACCCCGCTGCGCCACCCCGCACAGCCGCCCTCAAACGACCCTATTCTACCATATTTTATCGCAAAAAGCCCCTCATTTGTAAACTTTTTGTTAAAAAAAGTGAAATATTAACCTTTCAACTGCAAAAAAGGGTCGATTTTGCCGTATTAGTGAAAGGAGTTGTTTCAATATGCAGCAAATACCAAATTATCTGAACGCCCGGCAAAAGCTTTTCTGCCACTGGTTCGCCCTCACGCGCGATGCCCAGGGAGCCGCCGACCGCTGCTTCCGGGCGCCCGAAAAACGGGAGGAAGCCCTCCTCCTTCTGCAAACGCCCCTGGCCCAGGACTACCTGCGGCAGGTGGAAGCCGCCCTGGGTGGCGAAGGCCTCACCGCCACCGCGGAGGAGGGCTACCGCCGGCTGGCCTTCGGCCCGGTCACCGATGCCGTCCGGCTGATGTTCCCCACTGAGGACGAAACCCCGCCCCTGGAGGAGATGGATCTCTACAACATCTCCAAAATCAGCCAGGCCAAGGGCGGGCTGGAGATCACCTTCTTCGACCGGCTGGAGGCCCTGGACCGGCTGGCCGCCCAACAGAAGGAGGCCGCCGTCCAGCAGGATGCCTTCGGCTTCCTGGATGCCGTTGCCGCCGGGGCCGCGGCCGGGGATGAGGAGGACAGGTGATGCGCTTTGCCCCCTTCAGCAAAAAGCAGCTGCGGGTGCTCACCTGGTGGCGCCCCAGCTCCCCGGACCGTCAAAAAGACGCCATCCTCTGCGATGGGGCGGTGCGCAGCGGCAAAACGCTATGTCTTTCCCTCTCCTTCGTGATGTGGGCGACCCACTGCTTTTCCGGCCAGGATTTTGCCCTCTGCGGCAAAACCATCCTCTCCCTCCAGCGCAACCTGCTGGAGCCCCTCCTCCCCATTTTGCGGGGGATGGGGTACCGGTGCCGGTTTGCCGCCGGGCGGCGGGTGCTTACGGTGGGGTTGGGCCGGCGCGAAAACCGGTTTTACCTCTTCGGCGGGCGGGATGAGGGCAGCGCCTCCCTCATCCAGGGCGTCACCCTGGCCGGGGTCCTGCTGGATGAGGTCGCCCTGATGCCCCGCTCCTTTGTGGAGCAGGCACTGGCCCGCTGTTCGGTGCCGGGCTCGCGGTACTGGTTCTGCTGCAATCCGGAGCATCCCTTTCACTGGTTCTACCGGGAGTGGATCGAGAAGGCACGGGAAAAAAACTGCCTTTATCTCCACTTCACCATGCGGGATAACCCCTCCCTGACCCCGGCGATCCGGCGGCGGTACGAGGGACTGTATTCCGGCTCCTTCTACCGGCGGTTCGTGCTGGGAGAATGGTGTGCCCCCAGCGGGGCGGTCTACCCCATGTTCTCCCCGCAAACCCATGTTGTGGAGCGCCTGCCGGCGGGTCTTACCCAGTGGTACCTCAGCTGTGATTACGGCACCGTCAACCCCTGCTCCATCGGGCTGTGGGGCTACTGCCCCGCCGATGGGATCTGGTACCGGGCAACGGAGTATTACCACGATTCCCGCCGGGAGGGAGTACAGAAAACCGATGAGGAGTACTACATGGCCCTTTGTCAATTGGCCGGGGATCATCCCATACAGGGTGTGACGGTGGATCCGTCAGCCGCCAGCTTTATGGAGTGTATCCGTCGTCACGGCGTCTACACCGTCCTCCCCGCCAAAAATGAGGTCCTCGACGGCATCCGCCGGGTCAGCGAGCTGCTGCGCAGCGGCAAGCTGCTGTTTTCGGTCGCCTGCCGGGATACCATCTGGGAGTTTGCCCAGTACCGCTGGGAGGAAAACGCCCCCGAGGACCGGCCCCGCAAGGAAAACGACCATGCCATGGATGAGATCCGGTATTTCGTTTCCACTGTGCTCTCCCCCGCCCCAAGGAACCAGCCCGCTTTCCACGCCGCTGCCCTCCCCCGGCAGCCGGCCGGCACCTGAACCGGGGGGAAGACCGGCCGATCGGCGCCGGCCCGGCCCGCAGGGCGTTCCGGCTGCGCCGGAACCGGCGGCGAAGCCGCCGAGCCCGCCCGCGGGCGGGCTGCCCTGCGGGCCTCCCAGGCGCGGGAGCCTCTGCCCCGCGCGCGCCGAACGGCCTTCCCCCGCAGCAAGCCCCGGGCTTACCGGTTTCCCGGGCGCGGCCGCCCTCTCCCGGCGGCCGCGGAACAAAAACCGGCCATCCCGAAAGGAGGAATCCGAACATTGGGTATTTTCGATCCCAAAAACAAAAAAACGACCCGGGCCGCGGTTCAAACAGCGCCCCAGTCGCGGCCGGAGCACTGGCAGCCCCAGCGCTTTTTACCGGCGGAGGCCCCGCTGTACCGGACCCTGCGGCAGAGCATCCCCATCATCGATGCCGCCCTGCAAAAAATCGTCCGGCTGACGGTGGATTTTACCCTCACCGCCGCCGAACCGGAGGCCCAGCCGCTGCTCTCCCGCTTTGCGGCGGAAGTGCCGGTAGGGGCCAGCGGCAGAGGATTAGCGGCCTTTGCCGGCCAGTATCTCGATAGCCTGCTGTGCTACGGCAGCGCCGTCGGCGAGGTGGTGCTGGACCACGACCGGGAAAAGCTCCTGGGGCTGTACCTGCCGCCGCTTTCCCACCTCAGTTTCCAGCAGGGCAGCAGCCCGCTGGAGGCGGTCATCTGCGCCGGTGAGGGCCAAAACCGCCGTCCCCTGCCCTGCCCCGAGCTCATCCTGTTCACCGCGCTGCACCCGGCCCCAGGCGAGATCACCGGCCAATCGCTGCTTTCCGGCCTGCCGGCCATCTCCCGGGTGCTGCTGCAAATTTATTCCGCCATCGGCAAGAACTTTGAGCGGATGGGCAACCTGCGGTACGCCGTTACCTACCGTCCCACCCCCGGCGATGGCACCGATGCCGCCGCTGTGGCAAATGAGATCAGCCGGGAATGGAGCACCGCCATGCAGGCCGCCGCCGAAGGCGAGATCCGGGACTTTGTGGCGGTGGGCGATGTGGATATCCGGGTCATCGGGGCCGATAACCAGTTTATCGCCACCGAGGTCCCCGTCCGCCAGCTGCTGGAGCAGATCGTGGCCAAGCTGGGGCTGCCGCCCTTCCTGCTGGGCCTGAGCTGGAGCAGCACCGAGCGGATGAGCAGCCAGCAGAGCGATCTGCTTACCGGCGAGCTGGAATCCTACCGGCGGCTGCTTACCCCCGTCCTTGCCAAAATAGCCGGGCTGTACCTGCGCAGTCAGGGCTTTGCCCCAGAGGTAGCGGTAGAATGGGCGCCCATCAGCCTGCAGGATGAAACCGAAGAGGCCACAGCCCGCCTGACCCGTGCCAGGGCCGAGGAACTGGAACGCAAGCTGGCCCATGAGGCCAAACAGGAGGGAACGGTATGAGTAAAACCAACATCCCGGCCGGGGGCTGCCCTGTGACCAAAACCGAAGCGGCCGGAATGCCCTTTGGTTTGCGGGGCGGTGCCGAAGAACCAAGACAGAAGCCGGCCGCATGGGCCGGTAAGGAGGGAAAAGCATGAACCAAGCCAACATCCCAGCCGAAGGCTGCCCTGTAACCGAAGCGGAGCTGGAGGCCATTGCCCGGTACAGCCGCCGCAGGCTGACCGCCGAGGAGGTCTACACCTTCCCGTTGGTGCTGTGCGATAACGACCTGGACCGAGACCACGAATGCTTTACCGACGCGGCGCTGGAAATGCTGGCGGTGCTGTTCCGCGGAAAGACCGGCATTTTTGACCACGACCCCCGCGGGGAAAAGCAGACCGCCCGCATTTACCGCTGCGCGGTGGAGGAGGAACCCGGCCGCCTGAACCACCGGGGCGAGCCCTATAAGGCCCTGAGGGCCTGGGCCTACATGGTGCGCACCGCCGCCAATGCCGACCTCATTCTGGAGATCGACGGCGGCATCAAGAAGGAGGTGAGCGTGGGCTGCTCCATCGGCAAAAAAGTCTGTTCCATCTGCGGGGCGGACCGCCAGGAGGCGACCTGCGGCCACCAGCCCGGCAAAAAGTACGGCGGCCGGCTGTGCTACACCCTGCTGGAGGACCCCACCGACGCCTATGAATGGAGCTTTGTGGCGGTGCCGGCCCAACCGGCCGCCGGGGTGACCAAAAGCCACGCCGCCCGCAAAGCCCTGCATCTGACCCCGGAGCGGGCCATAGCCGAAATGGAGCGGGGCGAGCTGCACCTGGATGCCGCCGCGGCCTATGGGCTGAGAAAGCACATCGCCGCGCTGGAGGAAAAGAGCGAGGAGGCCGGCCGCTACCGGCAGAGCCTGTGTGAGACCATCCGCAGGCGGACCATGCTGGCCCAGCCGCAGATGCCCCCCGCCCTGCTGGAAAAGAGCATGGCCCCGCTGACCGTCACCGAGCTGGAGGAGCTGGCCGCCCTGATGAAGCAGCAGGCCGAAAAGCGCTTTGCGCCGATGGTGCAGACCGCCCCGGCCCCCGAAAACGAAACCGATAACCGTGCATTTTGCATCTGATGAGAAAGAGGAGAGAAAACACATGAACAATAACTACAAAGAACTGAACATCCAGAAATCCCTGTACCGCGGCTGCGGCGAGAGCTTTGCCGAGCGGCTGGAAAAGATGGACCCCACCGAAAATTACCGCGGCACCGAGCTGGGCCATCTGGATGCCTTCCAGCGCCAGCTCAAGCGCTTTGATATTCAGGTGGGCGGCAGCCACTCCAGCATGCTGGAGAAGTTCTTCCAGAACGGACAGAGCGCCGTGCTGTTCCCCGAATACCTGATGAGAGCCATCCGCCAGGGCATGGAGGAAAATGATCCGCTTTCCTCCATCGTGGCCGCCCGCACCCTCATTTCCGCCACCGATTACCGGGGTCTTACCACCAACGACGACCTGGAGGCCGATGTGACCAATGAGGCCGCCGCCCTTTCCACCACCACCATCAGCCTGAAGGACAAGACCACCGCCCTGAAAAAGCGCGGCCGCATGCTGCGTGCCTCCTACGAGGCGATCAAGTTCCAGCGGCTGGATCTTTTCACCCTGGCGCTGCGCCGCATCGGCGCTGAGATCGCCCGCTGCCAGATGAAGGACGCCGTGGATGTGCTGGTGAACGGCGACGGCTCCACCGGCAGCGCCCCCGCCAAGCTGACCACCGCGGCCACTACCCTGGCTTACAGCGATCTGCTTACCCTGTGGAGCAAGTTTACCGCCTACCAGATGAACACCCTGCTGGTGAACGCCAAGACCGCCGCCGCCATCCTGGAGCTTTCCGCCTTCAGCGATCCCACCACCGGCCTGCACTTCCAGAATACCGGCAAGCTGGGCACCCCGCTGGGCGCCGAGATGATCCTCTGCGACGCGGTGGCCGATGGGACCATCATCGCGCTGGACCGCCGCTACGCCCTGGAGATGGTGGTGGGCGACGCCGTGACAGTGGACGCCGACCGTCTGATCGACTGCCAGCTGGAGTGTGCCGCTGTTTCCTCCACCGCGGGCTTCTCGATGATCTTCCCTGACGCGGTGAAGGTAATGACCCTGAAGACCGCCTGACGCGGATAAACCGACAGAATGAAGGAGGCAGCAACATGGATATCGAACTGATCCTGCAAAAATTCGCGGTTTTTTCCGGGCTGACCGGGGAAGAACTGCAAGCCTGCCTGCCCTACTGCCGGGACGCCATGGAGCAGCTGACCGCCAAACGGCGGTCGGCCCTCCCCGCGGCGGAGCCCCTGGGCAGTGCCGCGGCAGCGCTGGCCTACTACCGCTGGTGCCTGGCGCAGATGAGCGGAAGCAGCCTGCCCCATGTAGGGGCGGCGGCTCTGGTGAATAAGGACACGCTGGCGGCGGCCAAGGCGCTGTGTGAGGAATATCTGGCAGCGGCCGCCGGGGAGCTGGGCGGCGGAAAATTCTACTTTGGGCAGGTGACAGCATGCAAGTAACCAGTCTTTTTGACCTGCGGCAGCAGCTGGCGGTGTACCTTTTGCCGCTGCTGGGCGAGTGTGAGATCCTATACAGTATGCCGACGGTGAGAAGGCCTCTGGCCGCCGGGGTGACCACGCTGGTGCTGAACGACCACAGTGTGAAGCGCAGCGAGGACACCCTGCCCGGCAGCACTCCGCTGCTGCTGGAGGTGGGCCTGCGGCTGACCGCCCTGCACCGGGACAGCATGGAAGCGGTGGAGGCCCTGACCGATGCCATCACGGCACTGACGCTGCGGGGGGATTTCCCCTGCGGGGTGACCGGGCTGGAATGGGCCGAGACCGGCTTTGACCGGGGGTGCGGGGCCTTTGCCCGCCGGGGGCTTTTGAAGGTCTGCTGCGCGCTGGCCGAGGCCCCCGAAGAGGAGGACGAGGCATGAACCAGATTATCCACTCCCTTGGGGGGATCACCATTGAGGCGGGGGGCACGGTGCTGGCCCACGCCGCCGGGTATGCAGTCAAATCCAGCCGGGCAGTGACGGCGGTGCGGCCCTATGGCAGCACCGAGCCGCTAACCTTTCTGCCCGGCACGGTAACGCATATTTTGCAGCTGGAGCAGATAAAATGGGAAAATCCCGCGGATTTTTATACAAAGAGTAATTTTACCGTGAAAATTACAAGAAACGGGCAGACGGTGCAATACACCGGCTGCGAATGGACCGCCATAGAGGAGGAGACCCGCCGGCCGTTGATCTGGCTGCGGGCCACACTGACGGCCAAGGCCCGAACGGAGGTGACCGGGGATGAAGCGACTGCTGAGTAAGGGCCCTGCGGCGCCGCCGGGGGCCGGGCTCCGCGCACATGGGACGGGCAGGAGAAGGAGGTGGGGCATGATGACCCAGGAAGTAAAGCCCGTGACCGCAGCCATCCGGGAGCCGGAGTCAGCGGCCAGCCTGCGCCGGGAGGGAAACACCCGACTGGAGGAAAAGGCCGTCATCCGGGAGATCCCCCTACAGGATAGCGCCACGCTGGAAACCGAGTTGAGCGCCCTGCAGCGCCGCCAGCTGCGGCTGGCCCCGGAGATGGACCGCTGCGGCGAGCCGCTGTACTGAGAGGAGGAACCATCCATGACGACAATGAGCTTTAAGACTTTCACCTTTCCGCACAACCCGGAGAAGATAACGGTGACCACCGAGACCCGCATAGCCACCGCCCACTGCCCGGAATACGGGCCCATTCACCAGAACCTGGGGCTGGCCCGGCGGATCATCCGGGCGGAGGGAGTATTTTACGGGGCCAACGCCAAAACCCAATACACCGCCCTAGAGGCCCTAATGTGGCAGGCCACTGCCGGCAATCTGCGCATCCCCGGGATGGGGGTGGTGGTGGCCTTCCCCACTGCCTTGAGCTATACCGGGGAGGGAGATGGCACGGTGCTGCGGTACACCGCGGAGTTCACCGAGCTGATCGCTTCCACCGACCGGGAGGGAACACGCTATGTGGACTGAACGGAAGAAGCAAATCGGGCCGATAGCGGCCCGCGAAAAGGCAGCCGCTCCCGCATCGGAGAAAAACAGATCGGCCGCGCCGGCTGGCCGAAAGAAATGGAATGTCCCTTTGGGACAGGCATTGGCCCGACAGGACACGCTGAATCTGGGCGGTATTCCATACGCCGGGATGGCCGGGGCCAAAAACGGCCGGGAAGGAGGAACACCATGTCGATTGAGCTGCTGGGGCTGACACTGGGGAATGAGACCATCTCACTGAAGGAGCCCAGCTCCATGGTCATCACCAGGGCGTGGGATTCCCCGGCGTGGCAGCTGGATATCACCCTGCCGCACGAGGGACCGCTGGACGACCTGACGAAAATTCAGGTGAAGCACGGCACCGACGCGCTGTTTGCCGGGCTGTGCGATGAGATCGTACGCTCGGTGGATGGGAACGGGGCATTTGTCAGCATCAGTGCCCGGACGCCGGGGGCGCTGCTGTGCGATAACGAAGCGCTGCCCAAGACCTACACCGACCTGACGGCACAGGCATACTTTAACGCGGAGCTGAAAACGCTGGGTTTTACCGGGCTTTCACTGCCCAATACCACCGCCAGCGCGGCGACCTTCCAGCTGGGGAAGGGGCATTCGGTGTGGGAGGCCTTCTGTATCCTGTGCTTCCGGCTGTATGGCCGGGAGCCGCACATCACCGCCGCAAACACCATAGTGGTGAAGACGCTGACCGGCGATGACCCCATTATTATCAGCAACGCGGTGAACGAGACCGGGGTGCTGCGGTACTGCTCGCTGGAGTACACCACCCGGCGGAGCAGCCCGCTTTCTACCATTGTTTACCGGGATGTGGGCGGGGCCTATTCCCAGCTATACAACAATCCCTTTGGCAACGAGCAGCAGGTGCGGCGCAACCGGTATATCATCCCGGCCGGGGAATACACCGGCAACCCGGCGCTGGACGCCTACCGGCGGGTAATGAAGGGCCAGCTGGGGCTGCACAGCGCCAGGGTAACGGTGCCGGGACTGCACAACATCGCCCCCGGGCAGGCCATTTATCTGAAATCCGGGACGAGCGGCAACCGGCTGATGGCGGCCTACCAGGTGAAGATCATCTACACCGAGAGTGGCTGCCTGACCCGGCTGGTGCTGGCCGACCCGGCCTACATGTAAGGTGGGGGCAAAGGGTAGAGGGTTTGCGGCGGGCGCAGCCCCGGCGGCGCAGCCCCGGCGGCGAAGCCGCCGAAAGCAGGCGGAGCCTGCTTTGTTCCGCCGAAGGCGGAACGGGCTGCGCCCGATGCTGCGGCTTGCTGGAGCTGGCGGAGGACGGCAAGCGGAAGGTTTGCGGCCCAACGCCCAAATTTCGCGGTTGGTTACAAAATGTAATAATTATGCTGAGTTGGATGCTGCTGGAGCTTTTGGCAGCGGGGAGGCAGAGGGTAAAAATGGGAAGAATGGTGCGAAAAATCCAGAAATTTCGGCGTTTTTGCAACCGGGAAGAGAGAAAATGACGCAAAACCGGCAAAACGCATAAAATGACAAATTGGTTACAATCTCCATCTTGTGGAAGTGGGCGATGGCCGGTACAATGGGCCACAGAAGCCGGGCGGACAGATGTGGAGCATGCCGCCGGGTCTTCACAAACCAAAATGATTTTTACCCAAAGGAGAGTAACCCATGAAAAAAGCATTTGCACTGGCACTGGCTGTGCTGATGGTGTGCACCATGGCGTTTGCGGTTTCCACCGGGAACCAGACTGGCTACCCCGGCGGCACCTCCGCGGCCGATAACACCTACATGCAGTCCATCGTGCCCGGACAGTCTATCGTATTCACCCAGGAAGAGCTGGGCCTGACCGACCAGAACTGGGGCAAGACCAACGGCAGCTTTGACCCCAAGAAGAATACCGTTGCCCTGACCGTCCCCGTAGGCAGCGATCTCATCGCCAGCCAGGGCTGGGTACGGACCGATGAGACCACCTACAAGTATGTGGTGACCACCAAGGCCAATGAGACCTCTGTACTGGATAACAATGCCGATATCATCATTTCCGGCGTAAAGGTCACCGTTTACGGTGTTTCCGCTCCGGCGCTGAATGTGAGCTATGTGAAGGATGTAAACGGCGTGACCAACTATACCTATGTTACCAGCTTTGATGAGCTGGCGAGCTTCTCCGCCAAGGAGCCGGGCGACAACTTCTGCCCCATGAACGCCAAGAGCGAGGACCACATCCTGGCCATGTGCTTCGACTACGGCCGCAAGGCTGATGAGGCCGACGCCGTATTTGGCGCGGGCGGACTGAATGTCACCAACATGGATAAGACCGGTAAGATCCTGTATACTGTAAAGGCCGCCACCGTAGATGGCCAGTACATCACCAGCGGCAGCTGGAACCAGTCCGTCACCGAGGATAACGGCGGCAAGGTCACTGTTTCTGTCCCGCTGAAGGCCGGCGACAAGATCTACTTTGGCACCGTGAATTACACCACCCTGTCCCCCGCCGCCCAGAAGGCGCTGAACGACAACCTAACCAAGGCCGGCGCTTCCATCAAGGCTTCCTACGGCTACGGCGCTGAGCAGGTCATCATCAACCGCCCGGCGGAGATCACCGTGGACGGCATGGCCAAGGGCTACAATGCCTACATGGTACGCGAGGACGGCTCCCTGCAGAGCCTGAGCGCCAAGTTTAATGAGGGCACTGGTCTGCTGAGCTTTGGCGGCACCCTGACCGGCCCGGTCATCGTGACCGATAAGGCACTGACCGCGACCACCACCAGCAATAGCGGCAACAGCGGCTCCAATGGCTCCAACAGCAATGGCGGCAGCCAGAATCCTGCCACCGGTGCCAATGACATCGTAGGCGTAGCGGCCGCTCTGGTGGTTATCACCGGCGTTTCCGCCGCCGCCATTTCCCTGAAGAAGGACTAAGACCTTCCTCCCTGCCCCTCTCCACAGGGCAGCCACAGTGCGAGTAAACCCCCGGTCCAATGGCCGGGGGTTTTTGCGTATTGAAAAAGTCTGTCATGGCAGATTCTAAAAGGCTCCCTGAGGCTCCCTTGGGTAGGAGGAGCTGTGACCGACCCGTCATTTTGAAATAATTGCAGCCTGTCCCAAAACGATCCCTCCGGCGCTTCGCGCCGCCTCCCTTTACACAAAGGGGGCTTTGGTTTCTGCGAGACGCCAAAAGCGAGATTAGCCGGCAGGCTGAAGGTTTCGGCCCATCGGGGGCGGGGAAGCTCGCGGGGGGAAGGGGGCGGCCGCAGGCCGCCCGGCGGAGCCGGGCCAGCGGGCAAAGCCCGCTGAAACCGCCCGCAGGGCGGTTTGGCCTGCGGCCGTATGCTGCGGCTTGCAGAGGGCTGAGGGGAAGGCGGACAGGAACTGCCGGATTTTATAAGGTCTATTTTACGATATAGATCCGCTCCTGCGGGGTGCCAGGATTTTGCTGGATGGCGGTGAAGAACAGGGTTTTGTGCACCAGTTGATCCGGGAGGCGGGAATCGTAAACTGTTTCGTAGCTGAAGCGCGGCACCTGATGGAACTGCGTAACGGCGATATAGTCGGACAGGGTAAAGGCGCCGAACAGCAGCACGGCGCAGCCAAAGACAAGACTTAAGCGCACAGCGCGCTTTGCGACCAGCTGGCGGATGATAAGATAGATGCCGGCGATGAGAATAATGCTGCCCAGCGTGGCGTAGATGCTTCCCCAGCTGCTCTCGCTGGGAAAGATGGACAGGGCCGATATGATGATAAACAGTCCAAATGTTATAAACAGAATGCCAATGACTTTCCGCCTGCTGCTTTTTGCTGTGACCTGGCTATATTCCGCCATGGCGATGGCGGTATCTCTTGTTTCCTGATTCATATTCTCGCTTTTCCTTTCTCCATTGATAAGCTCCGGGATGCTGACGCCATAAAAATCGGTGAGCACGACCAGCATACCGATATCGGGCATATTGCTGCCGGTTTCCCAGCGGGAGACTGTCCGGCCGGAAACCGCCAGCTTTTCGGCCAGCTGCTCCTGCGTCAATCCCTTTTCCTTACGGAGCGCTTTGAGAAACGCTCCGATCCTGATTTGATCCATGCGGGGGCCTCCTTTCGTCCTGAGTATAGCGCCGGGTGGGTGAGATTAACACGACACAAAGCGAGAAATGCCGTGTTTTTCCGCATTGGGCAAAGCCGTCCGGTCTAAGACGCTATTTTTGTTTCCTATTTTATTTTATCATGGCTGCCGGACCGCCGCAACAAACGGTCATTGCAAAGGGGGCGGATTTGGGGTAAAATAAGGGGGAAAGTATGTGCGGTAAGGCGGCCCGCAGGGCGTTCCGGTGAAGCCGGAACCGGCGGCGAAGCCGGAACCGGCGGCG
>ERZ827108.3862-NODE-3862-length-11864-cov-13.579135_pt1 | contig 11864 bp, 10 predicted proteins | sample MGYA00519921_ERZ827108 | MGnify/ENA primary metagenome ERZ827108 (study PRJEB31778, sample SAMEA3449258) | human gut metagenome | biome: human gut; feature: human-associated habitat; material: faeces | place: United Kingdom | collected 2010/2012 ... | reverse complement strand
GCGTTGCTGCCTAGGCTAGCCCCTTGTCACACAAACTACCGAAGCCTCAGATTTTCTTCGAGATGGAGCTGCCGCAGGTGTAGGCCGCGTCATCTGCCTGCACCGAAGCTTTGTAGAAAATCGTCCAATCGTCGCTGTACTGATCGCCGCCCGCGTAGATGCCGACGACCATCGGCTTGCCGTTTGAGGCGGTGCCCGTAAGCGTTGCCGTCACGCGATGCTTGCCCTGCTCGGTTGGAGCGGAGTACAGTGTGCCCTTCACCGTGGCGTCGAGCGAGACGTCGGAGTCGTCGGTGACGCTTTGGAAGGCGACTGATGCAGCGTGATTGGAGTGCTTGCCGCGTATCCAGGTGACGTTCGCCGTCATCTCGCCCGTTTTGCCGTCGACGCTCACGATGTCGATCTTGGTAAGGCAGCCACCTTTATCGGTGTCGGCGGAATATTGATCGAACGTCGCCACGAGCGGGCCGTAGCTCACTGCGGGCAGCCCGTTCGTGCTAGTGTCTTGAGCCCACGTCGTGCCGTCGAAGCGGTAAACGTATTCCACGTCGCCCTGCACGCTTTCAAACCATTCGGGTTCGTAGGCTGCCGTGACGGTACACGTTTGGGCATCCTCGTCGAAGTTGATGCTCTTGACGTTTTCCAAATCAGACGCGCCGAGCGTGCCCTGAGGGTCGTACTTGATGCCCGAAATAGCCTTCGTGGAGGTATTCGACACTTCGAAGCTCGGCGTATAAGAATCGCCGTCCTTGGCGTAGGTGGCAACGACATCCATCGTGGTGCGGAATGAACCGTTCTCGAATGTCGCCGTGGCATCGAAGACGTTCGCGCCGCCGTCGGCCACATGCGAATCGGAAACGTCGAAAGCGGTGAGCGCGTAATCGCCGTTGTCGACATAGGGGCTTTGTACGAGATTATCGGACAGGGTGTCCGCAAAAGCTTCGAAATCGCTTTGTACCTGCGAGGACTCGACTTCCACCTTAGGTGCGGCTGTACAGCCGGCAAGAGTCGCAAACGCACAGGCAACAAGGGTAATCGCCACCGCGGCACGCAACCACGGGGCGCGTTTCGCATTCAAGCGCTTCATCGATATCACTCCTCCCACGACGTGACCCAAGCACCTTGGGCATTCATCCAACCGCTTGAGGTAACGCGCGCAGCGCCGCCCTTCGCTTCGGCGCTGCCGTACACAAGGCCGCCCGCGGGGACAAGCGACTGGCCATCGGAGTTCAAGTTGTCCAAACGCGGAACGGCCGTCCACACGCCGGAATCGTCGATAATGCCCCAATCACCGGTCGCGAAGTCCTTCGCATAGGCCATGCCGCCGTCGAACGGCTCCGCGCCCGAAAAACGCGGCTGGATCTTCCATTCTCCCGATTTTGCATCGAGGTATCCCCACAAGCCCGTGATCGAGTCTTCGGCAGCGACCATCCCGTCACCAGCACGGCCGATGCCGCCCCACAAGTCGACGAGCGTCGCCCATTGCGTGCTCTTCGCCGTCGGGTTCTTCACGAACGCGCCCGTCTTGTCGATAAGGCCATACGCCTTAGTGCCGTCCGTGCCACCATAGCCCGCATTGGCCCATGCGTCGTAGCCCTGCAGCAAAACAGCAGCATACCCATCGTAGAACGGACCCGCAGCGGCGATTTCCACCCCGTCATGTCCCGAGCTCACGCTGAGCGCCTGATTGCCCTCGCTGTCGATATAGATGGCCTTGCCGTCTTCGATACCCTTAAGGCCCAAGCCGTCATGGAAGAAGACGGGGCGCTCGTAGCAATAGCGATCGGTCTCAGTTGAGCTCTCCGCCGAGTCGAGCGCCCAGGCGCCGCTCTTGTCGATTGCCGCGTAGCGATTGTTGTGCTTGATACCCTTATCGTCGTCATCGGACTTGCCGGAAATAAACGCCACACCATCGCTGAACGACGTGGCTGCCGTATATCCGCCGATCACAAGCTCGCCTTGCGCATTCACAAAGCCTGCGCCCTTGTCTTCGGAATACACCAGCCCGAGGCCGTCGCTAAACACGCGCGCTTCCTCGTATTCGGGCTCGACGATCCACTCACCCGAGTTGTCGATGTAGCCCCATTTATTGGTGTCGTGGTCTTGCGCGGGGAAAGGGTCGCTGCCCATCACGCCGCCCGGCAGATCGTAGCTGCATCCGAAATCGGGGAAATACGACGTCGTCCTATTGGTCGGCAGATACTTCGTCACGAGTTCGGGCGATTTGCCTGGCAAGCTTCCAAGCGATGCGAACCGACACGGGATGACCTGTTTCCCTGCCGCATCCGCAAAGCCCCACAAATCGGTTTTCGAATCCTGCACCGCATACAGATAGCTGCCGCTTTGCGCCTGCTGCGAGCTTGCCGCCTGCGATTGCGCGCCCGTCTCAGAGGCATACGCCGCCTGATCGGGAGACGCTCCCGCGGTGAAGCAGACAACAGCGAGCATGCATGCGGCGGAAAAACCTGCGACCGCAAAGCCGCATGTGCGCAGTGCGCTTCTCGCAACGCCCATATGCATTTCCCACCTTTCCCTCGCTGACACGTGTCGGCATTATTTCGCGTGCTTGGCGTTTTTGGCCTTGTCGCCCTTCTTCGAGCTCATCACAGCCTTCACCGCACCGATAAACGCAGGAGCCACCGATACCGCGACGATGCCCAAAACGATGATCTCGAAGTGCTCTTGCACAAACGGAATGCCACCAAAGAAGTATCCCACCAATACGAACAGAGAGACCCAAGAAATGCCGCCAATTGCGTTGAACAGCGTGAACTTGCCGAAATTCATGTGGCCGGTGCCCGCGATGAACGGGGCGAACGTGCGGAAGAAAGGCATGAAGCGCGTGATCACGATAGTCAGCCCGCCGTAGCGCTCGAAGAAGCGGTCGAGCTTCGCCATACGCTCGGGTGTGAGCGCCTTGATCTTCCCCGAGTCGATGATGCGCTTGCCGAAGAAGCGGGCGATCCAGTAGTTGGACGTGTTGCCCAAGATGGCGGCGGCGTAGAACACGATGAGCGTCGCCCACAGGTGCAGACCGCCCCCGTCAGCTGAGAAGACGCCGGCCGCGAACAAAAGCGAATCGCCCGGCAGAAACGGGAAGAACACAAGGCCCGTCTCCACGAACACGATCAGGAACAACGGGGTGTACACCCATGCGGCGCCCAGCGCCACAATCCACCCTGCAATCGCCGAGCGGGGGTCGGAAAGGAGACTGATGAAGAAGTTGATGATGTCCATAGCGTCCTTACAAGAAGAGGCCCATGCAGCAAGCAGGCGGCTCGTGGCCGCCTGCAAGATGAAGCATTCTGAATAGGACAGGGCGCTCGTCAGAGGCCCCTTATGGCTGCTTCCTCCCGGACCTGACCAGGTTCGGAACATGTCGCCGCCCCGCCCCATTCAGAATGCTCAGTTCAAGTTATCCCCAGTATACGCGAGTTGGCATGACGAGAACGAGCCTTAAACCAAATGCACACAGCTCAGCCGCGCAAACGGACACGAGGGACGCGGAGCTATTCCTTTACGCCGCCCTCGGCCACAGTCCGCACGATGCCATCGAGACCGCTATGGACGAGCGAGTGTGTCACCTGGGCGATATCCTCGAGGGGAATCTCCGACTCGTCTAAGATCCAGCGGCGAATCACCGCCACGAGCCCCGCACTGAAATACGCGACGCAGAAATCGAGATACGGCCCCAACTTCTTCAGGCCAAGCGTGTCCTGCTCGATAAGCGACGCAGTAAGCGACGATTCCAGCTTCTTCAAAACGAGCTCGTAGGGAGTGTGCGAGGCAATGAGCTTCATGCTCTTTAGGTCGGGCGCCAGCCCCAGCGAAAGCCGTTTGAACAGGTCGACCACGTTCTCGCCGTCGTCGCTGTTCTCGAGGGAGTCCAGGCATGTGCGCACGATCCGGTCCGCCTCGTCCTGCACGATCTCGTTCGCCAGATCCTCGACCGACTGGTAGTGCAGATAGAACGTCTTCCGGTCGATGTCCGCCTCGCGGGCAATTCCGGTGATGGTGATTTTTTGGTACTCCGTCTCCTGCATGAGGGTCAAAAACGCCTGACGGATCGCCTTTCGCGTGCGCACAACACGGCGGTCGGGCGCCGTGCGCTCCCCGGATTCCCGGCAGGCGGCTCCCTCTCCAGTCGGCTGAATCTCGTTCGCCAACTTCTCCCCCACGTCGCCCATATCTCTCCCTCGCAAAAAATGGACAGCATAACTTCATCTGCAGGTTTTACCACAAACGTTGTTTATTTGTCACTTGTATTTTTATTTCATCGACCTATACTCACGCTTAAGAGAGTTATTCCACATTTGTTGAATAATTTTATGGGAGGTACAACACTATGAAAGCAACCGACCAAATCAAGCGGGCAGCCCTCAACAAAGCCATCGACTACCTACTTGAAAATCCCGAACGAAATGTCGCGAAGATCATGGACATGATCGACAAAGTTGCGCCCGACGACGTGTTCCCCACCCAACGCGCCGCCTTCCACCAGGCAATCGATGACGAATCGAATTGGTATCAACTTATCATGAAGATTCTCACCGACATGAATCCCCAGGTCAGGGACCGCCTCATCAAGACATTCGTCGTTGACGCGAACATGCTCGCATGGCCGAAGCAGGAAGCGATGCGCGATCAGTACCACTGCAACATTCCCTGGGCCATCCTGCTCGATCCGACGAGCGCCTGCAACCTGCGCTGCACCGGATGCTGGGCAGCGGAATACGGCCACAAGCAAAACCTCACCTACGAGGAAATCGACTCCATCATCAACCAGGGCGTCAAGCTGGGAACCCACGTCTACATCTACACCGGCGGCGAGCCGCTCGTCCGCAAGCACGACCTCATCAACCTATGCGAAGCGCATCCCGATTGCGCGTTCCTGTCGTTCACTAACGCGACGCTCATCGACGAGGAGTTCGTGCAAGATATGATCCGCGTCGCGAACTTCGTGCCCGCCATCAGCGTCGAAGGCTTCGAGGAGGCCACCGACGCCCGCCGCGGCGAGGGAACGTATGCCAAGGTGTCCCGCGCCATGGAGCTCCTGCGCGAAAACGGTCTGCCCTTCGGCGTGTCATGCTGCTATACCAGCGCCAACGCAAGCTCCATCGCCAGCGAGGAGTTCTTCGACTGGCTCATCGAGAAGGGGGCTCTTTTCGCGTGGGTCTTCACGTACATGCCCGTTGGCGTCGGCTCGCCCACCTCGCTTATGGTGCACGCCGACCAGCGCGAGCACCTCTACCGCTTCATCCGCGAGATGCGCGAGAAGAAGCCCCTGTTCACGCTTGACTTCCAGAACGACGGCGAGTTCGTCGGCGGCTGCATCGCCGGCGGGCGCCGCTACTTGCACATCAACGCCGCAGGCGATGTGGAGCCGTGCGTGTTCGCACATTACGCGAATGTCAACATTCGGGAAACAAGCCTTCTCGACGCGCTGCGCTCCCCTCTGTTCATGCAGTATTACGAGGGCCAGCCCTTCAACGACAACCTGCTCAAGCCCTGCCCCATCTTGGAAAACGAAGGGCTGCTCGCCGACATGGTGAAGCGCGCCGGCGCGCATTCCACCGACCTTCAGGAGAAAGAAAGCGCGGAGGATCTCTGCGCGAAATGTCATGACTCCATCGCGGAGTGGACGCCTGTCGCCGAGCGCATTTGGAACGATAAGGGCGACCCGCTCTACGACAAGCGCAAAAACGACCCCACGCAGGGCATGGCCGACACCGACATGCGCAAGCTTGCAGAGCAAGGCCGCCGCGAACTGCCCGAATCGCTCATGACGAAGCGGGAGCGCCGCGAACACCGCAAGCAGCGCGAGGACGCAACCGACGTCGCCTAACATCGCGAGAATCCGCACGTAGGGGCGGCTTCCCTAAACCCCCTTGGAAGCCGCCCCGGCAAAGTTCCCCGCCGCACACCGCAGACCAGCGCCCCTTGCCTTTCCGCCGAGAGAGCGTCTGGCGATTCCCCTTGAGCAAGCTCGGCGTAGTGCTCCAGAAAGCCCACGCGCCGGGCTTGCGACTACCCCAAAGACCTCACATGTTCGCTTGAGCGGTCGAGCTGCTCTTTGGCGAAGCGGATTGCCGCGATGTCCGCTTCCTCCAGCTTCTCGGTTTTCTTTGAAAGCAGCTTACGGAGAGCATTCGAATCGGCTTTGACCTGCTTCTTCTCTTCCTTTTCCAACTGCTTTCCGGATTTTGCGAGCGCCGCGTCAACCTCTTGGACCAGGCGTGCCGCCTCCGCATGCACCTCCATCGCATCGCGACGCGTCGCGTCCTGCGCCGCGTAAGTTTCCGCATCGCGAATGGCGCGATCGATTTCCTCGTCGGACATGCGGCCAGACTCGTCAATCGTGATCGACTGCTCCTTGCCCGTCCCCTTGTCCTTCGCGGAAACCGTGAGGATACCGTTCGCGTCGATGTCGAACGTCACCTCGATCTGGGGAACGCCCGCGGGAGCACGCTTGATGCCCTTCAGACGGAATTTGCCGATCGACTTGTTGTCGCGTGCCATCGGGCGCTCGCCCTGAAGCACGTTGATTTCCACGCTCGTCTGGAACGCCGCCGCCGTCGTGAAGATCTGCGAGTAATGCACGGGGAGCGTCGTGTTGCGCTCCACGATGCGCGTCGCCACGCCGCCGACGGTCTCAAGGGAAAGGGAAAGCGGCGTCACGTCGAGCAGCAGGATGGAGTTCGCCTTCACAAGCCCCGTCGAAGACCCCGCGAGCGTAGCCCCCTGGATGGCCGCGCCCACGGCGACGCACTCGTCGGGGTTGATCGACGACGAAGGCTCCTTCCCCGTAAGGGAGCGAACCTTGTCCTGAACCGCCGGGATGCGCGTCGACCCGCCGACAAGCAGCACGCTTCCCAGCTCGGAGGCGGCAATGCCCGCGTCGTTGAGCGCCTGGGACACGGGGCCTTCGGTGCGCTCGACCAAATCGGCGGTCATGCGGTTGAACTCCGAGCGCGTGACCTGCGCCTCCAGATGAAGCGGGCCGGATGCGCCCTGCGCCAGAAACGGCAGGTTCACGCGCGCCGTCTCCATAGAGGACAGCTCCTCTTTCGCCTGGCGCGCCGCCTCGCGCACGCGCTGCGCCGCGGCGGAATCGCGACTCGCGTCGACGCCCGATTCCCGCTTGAAGACCCCGAACAGGTAATCGGCGATGCGCTCGTCGAAGTCGTCGCCGCCCAAATGGTTGTCACCCGCTGTCGCAAGCACCTCGATCACGCCCTCGCCGATCTCGATGATCGACACATCGAACGTGCCACCACCCAAGTCGTAGACCATCACCTTCTGAGGGTCGCCGTTGTCGAGCCCATACGCGAGCGCCGCGCTTGTCGGCTCGTTGATGATGCGCAGGACTTCGAGCCCCGCAATGCGGCCCGCATCCTTTGTGGCCTGGCGTTGCATATCGTTGAAGTAGGCGGGGACGGTGATGACAGCCTGCGTCACCTCCTGGCCGAGGAACGCCTCAGCGTCGCGGCGCAGCTTGCGCAGGATCATCGCGGAGATTTCCTGCGGCGTGAATCGTTTACCGTCGATGCTCGCACGCCAGTCGGTTCCCATGTGGCGCTTCACCGAGGAGATAGTGCGCTCGGGGTTGATTGCCGCCTGCCGACAAGCTGTCGCACCGACGAGGCGCTCGCCATCTTTCGTGAAGGCGACGACGCTCGGCGTCGTGCGAGAGCCCTCGGCGTTGTGGATGATGGCCGGCTTGCCGCCCTCGACCACCGCGGCGCAACTGTTCGTCGTGCCCAAGTCAATCCCGATAGTTGCCATATCAGTCTCCTTCCGAGAGAACAAGGTGATTCATTCAAGCAGCACCAAAGCCAGCGAGCGAGGCGCATTGCGTCAGCCGACGGGCCACGAGCGCCCTAAAAACCCATGAACCCGTAGCGCATGAACTGCTGCAAGCACAGCTGGAGCATGCAGCAGCCGCAGCACAGCGTCGTGGGATCGATAGAGGAAATGGTGAACCCGCGCGTCTGCTGTTCCTGCGTATACGATTGCCCCGCGCTTTGGAACGCACGGTATGCACGCTGGTAGTCGGCGTTGTTCGGATCCATGCGAACAGCGCGGCGAATCTGATCGAGCGCCATCACCGTGTTGCCCGCGCCGTTGTTCGCGAGCGCCGAAAGGTAGTACCATCGGGCGTCACGCCCGCCGCTCGTTACCGTTGCCAGAATGTCGGCAGCACGCTTACATTGCGCCGCATCCCCTGAGTTGATCAGGTCGATCGCCGCGCGGAATTCCGCCGGATCGCTCACATTCGCCTCGGGATGAATCGGACCGGACGCCGTCGAGGCGCCGTAGCCGAAAAAGTCGTCGAAATCGAAGCCGAAGCCGCCCGCCCAACCATACGGGCCACCGGAGGTATAGGGATTGCCCTGCTGACCGCCCCCGTACGAGCCGGCGTCCGAGGCGCCGCCGAAGGGGTTCTCTCCCCCGTATCCTGCATACCCCGACGAGCCCTGCGACGAGGCACCAGCAGCCCCGCCCGAAGCCGCGGAGGCACGGCGATCGGCAGCGGCGTATTTCTCGGGGTTCATGATGCGATCGTACGCCTCGTTGATCTCGTTCATCCGCTCGGCGGCGTTCGGATCGTTGGGGTTCAAATCGGGGTGGTTCTCGCGCGCCTTCCTGCGGTATGCCTTCTTCACCTCGTCTTGCGAGGCATCCCTCGACACACCGAGTACGCTATACGGGTCCATTGCCATTGCGTTCCCTATTCACCATCATCGTCGTCGGCGGCCCTTGCGGCCGACGACGTCATTTCGCCATCATCATGGGCAGCATCGCCGAACTTCCCGCAATACTGCCCCCATAACCCCGCGTACAGCACGTTGCGGAGAATGTGGATATCCTGCTCAATCGGCAAACGCTCGAACGATTGCGCCGCCTGGGCCGCAATCGAGCGAAGCCCCTCCGAAACATTGCCGGGCACCGCACCAGCCGCAACAAGCGGATTGTAGCTGCCCGATTTCAGGTCCTCATCGTAATCCATGACCGCATCCATGAGGTACACGAACTTGCCGAGCCATGCTCCCATGCGGCGCAGCTCACCTGCCCAGAAATCCTCCCGATACGAGAACACGCAGCCTAAAATAAGGCCGAACCGATTGGCGGCAGCATCGAGAGACTCGTCCCCACGCTGCTCGATTGCGCGGATATCGGTCATGCCCGATTCGATGGCCTGAGCAATTGCGGGGCGTCTTGCCGACGCCGCGCGATAGGCGGAAGAGAGCGCCTGGGCCATCGCCCGCCGCGAGACCTTGCGATCGTCATGCCAATCGTCCATGAGCTTGTGGTACGCGAGCAGCACCGTCGCATCGGCGGCATACTCCGTGCAATCGCTCGTCGCAAATGGCTGGGGCTTGGTAGGATGAGCCCCGCACCGCGCAGAATCCTCGTGCTCGAGCGGTTCGTAGAGCGAGTTCAGCAGAAGGGCCAGGAACGTCATGTCGTAGGTGAGCGTCATGCGGCACAGCTGGCCGTTCTGCTCCTTCAGCGAATGGCAAACACCGCAGTACACCTTGCGGTAACGGGCAACCTCCTCAGGAGAAAGTTGCTTCTCATCTGCCATGATGTAGCCGAACATGCGCTGCTACGATTTCTTTACGGTTTCGGTCTTGCACTTTGGGCACACCACGCGAAGCGTTCCCTTGCCACGCGGGACCGAAAGCTCCTGCCCGCAGCCCTTGCACTTGAAGTACAGCGTGGTCTCGCGGTTCTCCCATTTCTTCCGTCCGATGGAAAGCGCACGACGAGGTTTCTCAGTCGCTCGCAGGAACGCCTCGTTCTCGCGATCGCGCGCAGCGATATTCTTCGAATAGGTGCGGAAGAGCGCATAGGCCAAAAACGCCAGCGCAGGCCATGAGAACAGGCCCATATGGGGGAGAACCGACAGCACCAGGCAGACGATGCCTGCAACGACCAGCGTATTCGACAGGGAGTCGGCGCCGCGCCTTCCTTGCATGGCGCCCGCCATCTTCCACTGCATCCGCTCGAGAAAACCCTTCATCCGAATGTGCACCCGCCTTCGCCAATAATCGAGGAGGCCCGCGCGAGATGCACGGGCCTCAAATCTGCTCGGGACGCGAGTTAGAACGCCTCGAACTCGTTGAACAGGGTCAATGATACGCATAAGTTGTGCAGATGCCGCGAAGGCGTCAGGCTGTCAACAAACTGTCATGAAGGAAACGCGAGGCTTCCATCAGCGGGCGGCCTCTCTACACCACCTGGAACAAGAAGAACTTCAGGTAATCCGTCTCGGGAACGCCCCACAGAATCGGGTGGTCAGGCGCCTGCTGACGTTCCTCGATCTGGCGCAGCTGGACACCAGCGTCCTGCGCAGCGTAGGACACGACACGTCGGAAGCGTTCCGTGTCCATGAAATGGCTGCAGCTGCACGTTGCGAGATAGCCTCCACGAGGCAGCAACTTCATCGCACGATAGTTGATTTCCTTGTAGCCGCGGGCTGCCGAATCGATGGTCTTGCGGCTTTTCGTGAACGCAGGCGGATCGAGCACGATGAAGTCATAAGTGCGATCGTGCGCCGCCTCGAGCTGGGGCAACAGGTCAAAGACGTTCGCCGCCGTGAAGTCCATCTTGCCGTCAAGATCATTGAGCTGGGCATTCTTACGCGCTTGAGCGACGGCAAGCTCGGAGATATCGACCGCGTTCACGTACTCCGCCCCGCCGTGGGCGGCATTCAGAGCAAAGCTGCCCGTATGCGTAAAGCAATCGAGAACGCGTCTTCCCGCCGCGAGCTGCGCGACGGCACGCCGATTGTACTTCTGGTCGAGGAAGAAGCCCGTCTTCTGTCCGTTCTCGAAATCCACCTCGTAACGAACGCCGTTTTCCATAATCTGCGTCGTCGTGGGACCGAACACCGCAGCCTCGGATTGGCCGGGATTGATCGGGTCGAGCGAGCAGGCCGCATCCTCCGCGGCACCCGCAAACCATCCCGCAGTCTGGGCGAGCCCTTCGAGAGAGCGGGTCGAAGCGTCGTTGCGCTCATAGAGTCCGCGAATCGCGATGCCGTCTTCGGCCAGCACTTCGAGAAGCGCAGGGAAGATCGTCGGTTTCAAACGTTCCATCCCCACCGAAAGCGTCTCGGCTACGAGAACATCCTCGAAGCGATCGACGACAAGGCCGGGGAACCCGTCAGCTTCGGAGAACAGAACGCGGCATGCGCTTGCATCGGCGCCCATCACCGTTTTCCGGTAATTACACGCCCACTGCACCTTCCGCTTCCAAAAGGCACGGTCGAAGCGATCGTTCGCATTGCGGGTGATGAGGCGAATGCGAATCTTGCTCTTCTCGGACAACAAGCCCGACCCCAGATACGACCCCTTGCGGCTCACGACATCGACGATCGAGCCGTTCGCAACCGCAGCCTCGCCCGGCGCCGGCTCAAGCGAAACAACCTCCGCCTCATACACCCAAGGATGCCCCTTCTCCAAGGCATGCTCGCCCTTCGGCGTAATGGTCGCGCGAGGATACGGGCGTAGAGTTTTCATAAGGGTCCTTTCAAATGATGGGAAGAAGCGTTGGGAGAACGCCCTATCCGCCCCTAAAGCCAGCGAGAGGTAGGCACTATCCCATTAAGCAGGAGCGTACGCCTGCCTCCTTTCGCCCTAAAGCCAGCGAGAGCCCAGCTGACGAGTGCAGATGGCGCGAAAAGATTGCGAAGCGTACCTTGGGTACGTGAGCAATCTTTGGAACGCCAGCTGCGCCGTCAGCCGGGCTCGCAGCGTCGACGGGCCGGGTTTGCCGCAAGGCAAAGCCGAACCTGCAAATCTTGGCTCTTCGGTGGTTTCTGTGGGAGAGATTCCGGCATAGGCCCAGCTCAGCGG
>ERZ827108.3848-NODE-3848-length-11906-cov-4.641971_pt1 | contig 11906 bp, 9 predicted proteins | sample MGYA00519921_ERZ827108 | MGnify/ENA primary metagenome ERZ827108 (study PRJEB31778, sample SAMEA3449258) | human gut metagenome | biome: human gut; feature: human-associated habitat; material: faeces | place: United Kingdom | collected 2010/2012 ... | reverse complement strand
GAGTTAGAACCGATAGTTCCCGAGCCAGTCGAGGAAGCATTAGCGGAAGAAGTTCCGTCAGCACTCGAAATTCCGGAGCAGGAAGCTCCCGCCGAGCCAATGCCGGAGTTAGAACCGATAGTTCCCGAGCAAGTCGAGGAAGCATTAGCGGAAGAAGTTCCGTCAGCACCCGAAATTCCGGAGCAGGAAGCTCCCGACGAGCCAATGCCGGAGTTAGAACCGATAGTTCCCGAGCCAGTCGAGGAAGCATTAGCGGAAGAAGTTCAGTCAGTACCCGAAATTTCAGAACAGGAAACTCCGACTGATCCCTTTGCGGTTCAGCAGGAGGAACCGGAAGATACAATGCAGGAAATGCAGCAGTTTGAACCGGAATTCACAACGCTTCCTGCTTCCGACGCTGAGACAGCTGAGGAACCAAATATTCCAAAGCCTGCAGCGACTGACGAACCGTCGCACCAGGAGGTACATACAGAGCCCGAAAAAGCTCCGGAGCCTGCAAAAGAGGAGCCCGAAGAAGAGTACATTTCGACTGCAAGCGCATTTACTTCCTTCGAGCTGGAGGAGATACAGCGCAATCTGAAGAAGAAGATAACTCCAGAGCCGCTGTTCGACAAGGAGAAGCTCGCGGCTGAGCTTTATAACAATTTGTATGAGAACCTGTACGAAAATCTCCGCGAGAACATAAAGCGCGAAATTCTCAAAGAACTTGAGGAAGAGAGGAAGAATTCAGCTTCCGAAAAGAAGCCGGGATTTTTCAAGAGACACTAACACGGAGGAAAAATGTATACACCAAACGAACATCGCTATGAAAAAATGGTATATAACCGCTGCGGAAAGAGCGGTCTGAAGCTCCCGGCGGTATCGCTGGGAATCTGGCAGAACTTTGGCTATAAGGACAGCTTCGATAATATGGAGGAGATGGTGCATACCGCATTCGATCTCGGAATAACCCACATCGACGCTGCCAATAATTACGGAAATCCATACAATGGCTCTGCCGAGGAGAATCTCGGGAAAATACTTGACCGTGGAATGCGGCAGTTCCGTGATGAGCTTGTGATCTCAACCAAGGCAGGCTACGAGATGTGGGACGGTCCATACGGCGACCGCAACGGTTCGAGAAAGTACCTTACCGCTTCGCTGGATCAGTCGCTGAAACGCATGAAACTCGACTATGTTGATATATTCTATCATCATATCTTCGACCCCAACACGCCGCTTGAGGAAACAGCTCTCGCGCTCGACAATGCGGTAAGGCAGGGGAAGGCGCTGTATGTCGGGATATCAAACTACAACAAGGCTGAGACCGCCGAAATAATGGCGATTTTCAAGGAGCTTCGCACGCCGTTCATCGTGAATCAGCCGAGCTATTCAATGCTCAACCGCTGGATAGAATCAGACGGCCTGCGTGATTTCGCGGCGGAGCAGGGAATCGGCCTGAGCGTGTTTTCACCGCTTTATCAGGGCCTGCTCACGGATCGTTATCTGAACGGAATTCCTGCGGATTCCCGAATCGGAAAGGGAAGGACCTGGATCAAAAACGAACTCACCGATCAGAAGCTCTCTCAGCTTCGCAGACTCAATGATATTGCGGCTTCACGCGGACAGAAGCTCTCGCAGATGGCGCTTTCATGGGTGCTCCGGGAGGGTAAGGTCACTACGGTGCTGATCGGCGCTTCGCGCCCCGAACAGATAAAGGAAAATGTGGAAGCGGTATACAAACTGGACTTCACACAGTCGGAACTTTCCGCGATAGATGCAATTCTTTCAGAATAACTACACAGAAAAATTACAAGCCTTTAAAAAACTACTTGCAAATATCATTGAATTGTGATATAATATACAGGATAATAAGCGGAGCCATGCTTAAAAGCTGAAAGATGTCACACCCCACGGTCACGCGGGACTGACGGAGATCTGACGGCTGAGGCGGTTTTCGCAGAAAAATACCTGAACACGCCCGGTCAAAGGCGGCGAATGCTCACTCCGCCGGTGCAGATGTTCATACGGCGGCGCCGTATAATGAAAGGAAGTAGATTATGGCTAAGATCGCGGTTCTGGGCTACGGTGTAGTAGGCTCAGGTACAGTAGAGGTTTTCTATAAGAACAAGGAAAGCCTTGAGAAGAAGGCTGGGCAGGAAATGGATATCAAGTATATTCTCGATGTCCGTGATTTCAACGACAGCCCCTACAAGGATAAATTCGTCAAGGATTTCAATGTTATCCTCAATGACCCTGAGGTCACAGTTGTAGCCGAGGTCATCGGCGGTCTCAAGCCGTCCTACGACTTCGTTAAGTCCTCGCTAGAAGCAGGCAAGAGCGTAGTAACCTCCAACAAAGAGCTCGTTGCAGCTAAGGGCGCGGAGCTTCTCGCCATTGCAAAGGAAAAGAATGTAAACTTCTTCTTCGAAGCGAGCGTAGGCGGCGGAATTCCCATTATCAAGCCCCTTCATGCATGCCTTTCCGCAAACGAAATCGACGAGATTGCTGGTATCTTGAACGGTACGACCAACTTTATTCTCACAAAGATGATCCGCGACGGCATGGACTTTGAGAAGGCTCTCAAGATCGCTCAGGAGTTGGGCTATGCAGAGCGCAATCCGTCCGCTGACGTTGATGGTCACGACGCATGCCGCAAGATATGCATTCTGGCTTCCCTCGCATTCGGCAAGCATGTTTACCCCGAGAGCGTACACACCGAGGGCATCACAAAGATAACTCTCGAGGACGTTGAGTACTGCGACAGCGCTGACTGCAAGATCAAGCTCATCGGCTGTGCTAAGCGCGAAGAGGGCGGCAAGATCTCAATCGGCGTTTTCCCGGCGGTTATCAAGGACGAGAGCCAGCTTGCGGGCGTTAACGATGTATTCAACGCTATCCTGGTTCGCGGCGACGCTACCGGCGACGTTGTATTTTACGGCAAGGGCGCTGGCAAGCTTCCGACCGCAAGCGCAGTTGTTGCGGATATCGTTTCCGCTGTAAAGCACTCCGGCACAAGTAAGTCCCTCACATGGGCTGACAGCGCTCAGGACTTCATCAAGGATTTCAGTGACTTCACAAGCGCAAGCTACATCAGACTGGCTTCCAAGAACGTGGAAGTTACCAAGGCGGTTGTCAAGGCGCTCTTCGGCGACGTAACATACCTTTCCAGAAAGAACCAGCCTGAGAACGAGCTTGCGTTCGTTACAGGCGTTATGACTGAAAAGGCTACTACTGACGCAATCGCGAAGGTTTCCGACAGCGCAGACCTTCTCGGAAGGATCCGTGTTCTGGATTATTGATGTTTCAGCTAATAACGCATTAATACAAATTTTGGAGGCAACATATATGGAATCAGGAACTCCTAAGTATAAGCGAGTACTGCTGAAGCTCAGCGGCGAAGCGCTTTCCGGAGATAAGGGCAGCGGGCTTGATATCCCGACAATTGAAAACATCTGCAAGAGCATAAAAAAGTGCGCTGACGCCGGCGCTCAGATCGGCATAGTTGTCGGCGGCGGAAATTTTTGGCGCGGAAGAAGCTCTGAGGGTATGGACAGAGCGCGCGCAGACCATATCGGCATGCTCGCCACTGCCATGAACGCCCTTGCTGTAGCCGATGTGCTTGAAAAGCTCGGATGTGAGGTCAGAGTTCAGACTGCCATTACAATGCAGCAGGTAGCTGAGCCGTTTATTCTCGGCAAGGCTATCCGCCACCTTGAAAAGGGCAGGGTAGTTATATTCGGCTGTGGAACCGGCAACCCGTTCTTCTCGACGGACAGCGCGGCTTCGCTTCGTGCAGCGGAACTCAACGCCGATATCCTGCTGAAGGCGACTATGGTCGACGGTATCTACGACAAGGATCCCAAGAAGTTCCCCGACGCAGTCAAGTATGACGTGATCACACATCATGATATTCTTGTAAATAAGCTCCAGGTAATGGACAGCGCAGCGGCTGCGATCTGCACCGAAAATAACATTCCGATAATCGTATTTGATCTTAACCGTCCCGACAACATCTACGACGCAGTGATGGGAGAAACAGTCGGAACGCTCGTTACAAAACATAAGCCCCAGTAATATCACGAAAGAGGTGCCATAATGAAAGAGATACTCGACATTACAAAGGAAAAGATGGGCAAGTGCGTAAATGCGCTTGAAAGCGAGCTTGCAACGATCCGCGCAGGCAGAGCTAATCCCAGCGTACTTGACAGAATCACCGTAGATTATTACGGCTGCCCGACTCCTGTTAACCAGATGGCGTCTATTTCTGTATCCGAGGCTAGAATACTCGTTGTTCAGCCGTTCGACGCTTCTACTCTGAAGTCCATCGAGAAGGCTATCCAGGCGAGTGACCTGGGTATCAACCCCACCAACGACGGCAGAGTGCTTCGTATCGCATTTCCGCAGCTTACCGAGGACCGCAGAAAGGAACTCTGCAAGCAGGTAAGCAAGATCTGCGAGGAAAGCAAAGTTGCAGTCCGCAACGTACGCCGCGACGCTCTAGACAAGCTCAAGGCAAAGAAGAAGAACAGTGAGATCACCGAGGACGACCTCAAGGAAGCTGAGAAGAATGTTCAGAAGATCACCGACAAGTATATCGAGACCATCGACGCTGTCGGCGCTGACAAGGACAAGGAGATCATGTCTATCTGATGGCTGAGGTTAATGTTCCGCAGCATGTCGGCATAATAATGGACGGCAACGGTAGGTGGGCGAAAAAACGCGGCCTCCCGAGGAGCTTCGGGCACAAGCAGGGCGCGGCCGTCTTTAAAAAGACCATCAACTGGGCGCGGGAGCTTGGCGTTAAATGCGTGACATTCTATGCATTTTCGACCGAGAACTGGAAACGTCCGGCTGACGAGGTTGAAGGAATAATGAACCTTCTCCGGCAGTATATTAAGGATATCCGTGCTGCCGCGCGGGAAGATATACGATTTATTTTCCTGGGCGATATAACGCGGCTTCCTGAGGATATTACCGCAGAGCTTCTGGATATTCAGCAGTCAACCGTGAATAACACTGGTTTTATCGCCGGCGTGGCATTGAACTACGGCGGCAGAGATGAAATTACAAGAGCCGCAAGGGAGCTTGCCCGCGAAGCGGCTTCCGGGGGAATCTCTCCGGACGGCATAACTGAGGATTCTATCGAGAAACTGCTTTATACTGCGGAAATGCCCCCGCTGGACATGATAATCCGACCCAGCGGCGAGCAGAGACTGTCAAATTTTCTGATCTGGCAGGCGGCTTATGCGGAGTTCGTTTTTATGGACGTGCTCTGGCCGGATTTCACAAAAAAACATCTGGAATACGCAATACAAATCTACAACGACAGGGACAGGCGCTTTGGCGGGGTGTAGTTTCAGAGGAAGGGTTTGCTTATGGGTGTGAGACTGATCTCCGCTGCTGTTGGAATAGTACTGGGAGTCGCAATTCTGATTCTCGATAATCTATTCGTTTATTGCGCGGCCTTTTCGTTTTTGTCTGCTGTCGCGGTATGGGAGCTTACCCGCGCGATAAAGTGCGATAAGTTTACCGTGCTGAGGTGGACGTCAATTGTCTTTGGCGCTGTTTTTCCGATTATTATTTCCATAAGCCAAATCAAGTTCCTGGCTGTGCCTGCCGCAATGCTGTATGTAATTGTGATGGCGCTGATTATGCTGAAGTTCCACAAGGAAGTCCGCTTTGAACAGGTGCTCGCATGCGGCGCTGCGGGAGGGCTTCTTCCGGTTGCTCTGTGCAGTATAACCCTGCTAAGGTATTCCGCGCATGGCGAGGGGCTTGGTATCTTCATGGTGCTGTATGTCCTGTTCTGCGCGTGGTTCGGGGATTCCGGCGCGTATTTTGTCGGAACTTTCTTCGGAAAGCACAAGCTTTGTCCGCTCATAAGCCCTAAAAAGACCGTTGAGGGTCTGGTCGGCGGCGTTGTTACTGTAGGCGTTGTTACTGTAATTACTGTATTTATTTACAACACTTTTGTCCTGAATGATGTACAGCTCAATTATTTCGTCCTGGTGCCGCTTTCAATGGCTGCTTCGCTTGTCGGGGTGATAGGAGATCTCTCCGCGTCCGTTATCAAGCGCGAGTATGATGTCAAGGATTTCGGCAACATTATGCCGGGTCACGGCGGCGTACTGGACAGATTCGACAGCGTGATTTTTGTTGCGCCGTTCCTGTATATAGCGTTTTCCTATCTGGGACGTTTCATTTTTGTTTAACTGAGCGGCCGCTCTTATGATTTCTGCCCATTCACCCGCGTGAATGGGTGGTTTTGTTCAAAGGGAATATTACTTGAATGCGGGGTATATTAATAAATGAAAAGCATTGTCATACTCGGTTCGACGGGGTCGATCGGCACTCAGACGCTTGACGTCTGCCGCATGCACGGGTTCGGAGTCAAGGCGTTGTCCGCTTCGACAAATACGGCGCAGCTTGAGAAACAGGCCAGGGAGTTTAAGCCGGAGTACGTCTGCGTTTACTCCGAAAGCGCGTATCCTGACATGAAGCAGCGGCTTGCTGATACGGAAATCAAGGTGCTCTGCGGAATGGAAGGTCTGTGCGAGCTGGCGCGGCTTGACTGCGATATTGTGGTGAATTCCGTTGTCGGCATGGTCGGACTTTTACCCACGCTGGAGGCGGCGAAAGCAGGCAACGACATTGCTCTTGCCAACAAGGAAACGCTGGTAGCCGGCGGAAAGCTCGTCACCGACTGCGTAAAGGAGCACGGCGTGAAGCTGCTGCCGATCGACAGCGAACATTCGGCGATATTCCAGTGCCTGATGGGAGCCGGTGAAAACCGTCCTGAGAAAATACTGCTCACCGCTTCCGGCGGGCCGTTCTATGGGAAAAACACGGAGGAACTCCGGGGAGTGACCGTTGAGCAGGCTCTGAAGCACCCTAACTGGAGCATGGGCGCGAAAATCACCATTGACAGCGCAACTCTCATGAATAAAGGTCTGGAGCTGATCGAAGCGGTACGGCTTTTCGACGTGCGCCCAGAGCAAGTGGAGATAGTCGTTCACAGGCAGAGCATAATTCACTCCGCGGTGGAGTTCGAGGACGGCGCTGTTATTGCTCAGTTGGGTACGGCTGATATGCGTATTCCTATTCAGTTAGCGCTGACCTACCCGAGGCGCCTTCCGTCTCCGGCTAAGAAGCTATCACTCTTTGACGTGGGGCAGCTTACTTTTTCGAAGCCGGATCCGGAAACCTTCACCTGCCTTGGTGCGGCAAAACGTGCGATTTCAATGGAGGGAAACGCCCCCTGCGCGGTGAATTCCGCAAACGAAGCCGCTGTTGCGCTTTTCCTTGCAGGGAAGATCGGATTCCTTGACATCGGCGAGGCGGTCAGCGGCGCCCTGGAGTCTGTAAAATTCATTCCCGAGCCAACGCTCCAGGAAATACTAGATACAAAGGCTGCCGCTGAGGAATATGTAGCGGCAAAGTTCGGAACTCTCTGACAGGAGGTCATATGCAGATAGTCATTGCAATACTCGCGTTCTGCGTTATTATCATTATTCATGAACTGGGACATTTCACAGCGGCAAAGCTCTGCGGGATTCAGGTAAACGAATTCGCGGTCGGAATGGGTCCGGTGATCCTGAGGAAAAAGGGAAGGGAGACTAACTATGTGATACGTCTGCTGCCCATCGGCGGTTCGGTATCAATGGAAGGCGAGCAGGATTCAAGCGACAACCCGCGCGCTTTCAACCGGAAGCCGGTCTGGCAGAGAATGATAGTTATACTTGCAGGCCCGATAATGAACCTGATTCTCGGATTTTTTGTCGCAATGATATATGTCTGCACAATTTCGAACATCGGAACGACCACGGTAAGCGTTGTCAACGATATACCCGGGATTACAAGTCAGCTAATGGTCGGCGATGAGATCGTCTCCGTGGAGAATACCACGGTCTGGACAACGTTCGACATTCAGTACAAAATGCAGAACAACGGCGGCCGCACTGACGAAAACGGAAATCTCCTGCTTGATTTCAAGGTAAAGCGCGGCGGAGAGCTTATCGCGCTGAAAGACGTTCAGTTCAAGGTCGAAACAGACAATAACGGAAACAGCGATGTTATCTACAGTTTCTACGTTCAGCCGCTCGAGAGGAACTTCCTGACGGTTATTGAGTACAGCGGACGTGAGACCGCCTCGATAAGCCGCATGATAATGTTCACACTGGCTGATCTGTTCAAGGGAAAATACGGTCTGAAAGACCTTTCAGGTCCGGTCGGAACCGTCACGGTTGTTTCGCAGAGCGTAAGTTATGGACTCCCGTCGTTCTGCTACCTTTTCGCGTTTATTACTATCAACGTGGGAGTTTTCAACCTGCTTCCCATTCCCGCGCTAGACGGCTGCCGGTTTCTGTTCCTTGTTATTGAAGCTATACGCCGCAAACCGCTCAAGCCGGAAATCGAGGGCGTTGTACACCTGGTAGGCTTCGGTCTGCTTATGGTTCTTATGCTTGTGGTAACATTCGGAGATATTTCTAAGCTGATCAGCGGAGGTTTCAATTGAGCAATAAAAAAGTAAGAGTAGGCAGTCTGCTGCTCGGAGACGGTAAAATCTACATTCAGTCGATGCTGAACATTCCCGCCGGGGACGTAGAAGGCACAGTAAGGCAGGCTAAGGAGCTTGAAGCGGCGGGCTGCGAGATAATCCGTGCAGCGATACCGACCATTGAGGATGTCCGGCTCATTCCCGCGATGAAAAATGCGGTTGATATCCCGGTAGTCGCCGATATTCATTTTGACTACAGAATAGCGCTTGCCGCGGTGGAAGCCGGGGTCGACAAGGTGCGCATTAATCCCGGAAACATCGGGGGCGTCGACCGTGTAAAGGCAGTCGCGGACGCTTGCCGGCTACACAATGTTCCTATACGTATTGGAGTGAACTCCGGCTCGCTTGAGCGCAGGCTGATTGAAAAGTACGGAAGCCCCACCCCGGAAGCGCTGGTAGAGAGCGCCCTCGGGCATGTAAAGCTGCTGAACGACTGCGATTTCGACGATATCGTGATCAGTATAAAATCCTCGGACGTGAAGCTCATGATAGAGGCGTACAGGCTGCTTGCAAACCAGGTTGACTATCCGCTGCACCTCGGAGTGACCGAAGCCGGAACGGAGCGCATGGGCGTCATTAAGTCGGCGGTAGGAATAGGATCGCTGCTCTGCGACGGAATAGGCGATACGATACGCGTTTCCCTGACCGCAGACCCGGTCAAGGAAATCTACGCCGCAAAGGATATCCTGCGTGCATGCGATATCGGAACCGGCGTGCAGATCGTGGCGTGTCCGACCTGCGGAAGAACCAAGATCGCGCTGATTCCGCTTGCGGAACAGGTCGAGAAACTTTGTGCCGGGATAAACAAGCCGATAAAGGTCGCGGTAATGGGCTGCGTGGTCAACGGCCCCGGAGAAGCCCGGGAAGCGGATATCGGTATAGCCGGAGGCAACGGAGAGGGTATCCTTTTCAAGAAGGGACAGATACTCAGAAAAGTGCCCGAAGATAGGCTCCTTGAGGAACTGAAAAAAGAAATAGACCTGTTATAAACCTGAAAGGAAGGATCAGATGTCGGCAAAGTTAAGCGAGCTTTTCGATGGGCTCACGCTTCCGCAGACTTGCGCGGAGGGCAGGATACTTAAAATAATACACGATCAGCAGAACAAGGAGCTGCTCATTAACCTTGAAATGGACGAGCTGTGTCCCGCTGCTGAGATCCTGACTGCTGAAAAGCAGCTTTCATCAGCGACAGGCGGCGCGAAAATACAGATTTTCCCGAGCTTTCATGAATCGCTCTACACTCCGGATTACATTTACGAGATAATCGCGATACTCAAGGACAGAAACGGGTCGGTCAACGGCTACCTAGACGGAGCGGAAATAAGCGACGACGGCGAGACCTGCGAGATATCGCTGCACTCCGGCGGCAGGGATATCCTGATGAAAATGGGTATTGATACCTCTATACAGCGCATGATCGCCGGATTCTTCAAGAAGCGCCTCCAGGTGGTTTTTACAGGTAATTCTGAGATAAACATTGACGAGTACCTTGAAAAGGAGCAGAGCGCTCCGCTTCCTAAAATCACGATAACCCAGACTCCGCCTGCTCCCTCGGGGGAAAAGCGTTTCCAGGGAGGCAGCGGAAAGGGCGGCGGCAGACGCGGAGCGGCGGTGCTCAAAGAGCCCAAGGAAATAAAGCTGCCGTTTGAATCCGACAAGCTCGACAGCACCGCTTCCCTGTTTTATGGAAAGGGAATCAGCGAGGCTCCGCTGCAGATGGCGGAGCACTTTGGCGAGGGCGACGAAGTAACGCTCTGGGGCGAGGTTTTCAAGACCGAGGACAAGACCTCCAGAGACGGCAACACATTTATTTTCACCGCATATTTCTCAGATAAGACCTCCTCCGAGATACTTAAAATAATCACCGCAATAGAGAATGCAGACGTTATCAAAAACAACATCAAGCCGGGCAAGGCGATAATAGTCACCGGCAAGTTCGAGTTTGATACATTTGCAAAATGTCTGAATATCCGTCCCTACTCCATCGCTTCGGTAAAAACCAGGAAGCGCAAGGACAAGGCAGAGGACAAGCGCGTTGAGCTGCACCTCCATACAACCATGTCGGACATGGACGCAATAACTCCCGCCGGCGAGCTGGTCAAGCAGGCGTTTGCGTGGGGGCATAAGGCTATCGCAATTACGGATCACGGTAACGTTCAGGCGTTCCCGGAGGCAATGAACACCGTCGAGAAAATACGCAAGGACGGCGGCGAATTCAAGATAATCTACGGCATGGAAGCATATTTCGTCAACGATTCGGACGCCCTGGTTTCCGGCTGCAACGAATGCCCGATAAACGGCGACGTGATCGTATTCGATATTGAGACCACCGGACTCAGCCGCGACCTCGACAGAATAACCGAAATCGGCGCGGTCAAGCTCAATAACATGGAGGTAGTCGACCGCTTCCAGACATTTGTAAATCCGGAGCGCCCGATCCCTGCCAACATCACGGAGCTTACAGGCATAACCGATGAGATGGTAGAGGATGCCCCATCGGAAAAGGAAGCGCTCGAAAAGTTCATCGCGTTTGCGGGCAAGGGAGTTCTCGTCGCGCATAATGCGGATTTCGATACGTCGTTTATCAAGATCGCATGTGCGCGCCAGGGTCTGACCTACGATATCCGCTACGCCGACACGCTCAAGCTTGCAAGAGCGGCGCTCCCGCATCTCAAGAACTTCAAGCTGGACACAGTTGCAAAGGAATTCAAGCTCGGTGATTTCAACCACCATCGCGCGATCGACGATGCGGAAATGTTGTCCAAAATATTCATTTCCCTCGTAAATGTTTCCTGCAAGGGACACCCGCTCGAGAAATTCGGCGACTTCAATTCCATACTTGGCAATGTTGACGTCAAGAAGCTCAACACTTATCACATGATAATCCTGGCGAAGAATCAGGTCGGTCTGAAAAATCTCTACAAGCTGGTTTCCTACTCCAACCTTAATTACTTCTACAGAAAACCCCGCGTGCCCCTGTCCGAGCTGCAGAAGCACCGCGAGGGTCTTATAGTCGGCAGCGCCTGCGAAGCCGGCGAGCTTTTCCGCGCTATTCTCGACGGAAAGAGCCAGGAGGACATTGAAAAAATCGCCTCCGTCTACGACTATCTCGAAATACAGCCGATAGCCAACAACGAATTCCTGGTACGCGAGGGAAGGGTCGCCGACGACGAGGGTCTGCGCCAGCTCAACATGCGTATAGTGAAGCTCGGTGAAAAGCTCGGCAAGCCAGTCGTAGCCACCTGCGACGTCCACTTTATGAACAAGGAGGACGGTATTTTCCGTAAGATCCTCCAGGCGGGTCAGGGCTTCAAGGACGCCGACGCCGGGGAGGATGATGTGGTCGGCGGTGGAAAGGGCGGAGGGG
>ERZ827108.3840-NODE-3840-length-11929-cov-11.635506_pt1 | contig 11929 bp, 10 predicted proteins | sample MGYA00519921_ERZ827108 | MGnify/ENA primary metagenome ERZ827108 (study PRJEB31778, sample SAMEA3449258) | human gut metagenome | biome: human gut; feature: human-associated habitat; material: faeces | place: United Kingdom | collected 2010/2012 ... | reverse complement strand
TGCTTGCTTATCGAAATTATCTTGTATAAATATGGGTCAAGTTAAGGCTTTAGCTGTGGGGAGTGTCAAGCCTGTACCTGCATCGATGAAGTCGGCAAACTGCCCTGGGTGCTTCACCATTTCCGGAAGTATAAGTGGGTGAAGGACCTGACACATTGAGAAAATGTTTATTAAAAAAATCCTTTTGATTTTATATCAGAAGGATTTTTTTTGTGGAAATCAGGCATCCTCAATTGTATAAAATAACTAAAAACCAACGCAGCAAATTATCAAAAAGCAACGAAATATCGAAAGCACTTCTAAAAAAAGACATGTGTCCTATGAAAAAAGGACCAACGCCGCTTATACTTTGAACTAACAAATGCGGATGACAAAATCAAAAAAACATGAAGGGAGACGCCATAATGAAACGGAAAATAATGGCAATATTATTAGCAGCAGCGATGACTGGATCGCTGGCAGGATGCGGAAGTACACAGGACAAAAATGCGGCTGATGCTTCTGAACAAAAAATGAAAGTAGCAATGGTAACAGACTCTGGTGATATCACCGACCAGAGCTTCAATCAGATGACTTACGAGGCATGTAAGGCATGGGGAAAAGAAAACGATATTGAATTCAACTATTACAAACCACAGAGTGACTCCGATGAAGCAAGAACAGCAAGTGTGGATCAGGCAGTAGCGGATGGCGCGAATGTGATCGTATTATCCGGCTACGTATTTGCCCCGACTGTGATCGATGAATCGGATCTTTATCCGGAAGTTAAATTTCTGGCACTGGACGTAAGTGCCGGTGATATCTGCGAAAAAGGTATCGGAGAAGGATATGACTATAATCCGGATCACTACAATGTGACCGATTACTACAACGAAGATAACGTATACTGCTGTACTTATCAGGAAGAGCTTTCTGGATTTATGGCAGGTTATGCGGCAGTAATGCTTGGCTACCGTCATCTGGGATTCCTCGGAGGAATGTCTGTTCCGGCGGTCAACCGTTATGGATACGGATACGTACAGGGCGCGGACGCAGCGGCAAAAGAACTTGGAATTACCGATGAAGTGCAGGTCGAATATGTATGCGGCGGACAGTTCTATGGAGATGCAGATATCACAGCTTACATGGATACCTGGTATGGATCAAAAGGCGTAGAAGTCGTATTTGCCTGTGGTGGAGGTATCTATACTTCAGCGGCAGAGGCGGCAGTCAAGACCGGTGGAAAAGTAATCGGTGTTGACCTGGATCAGTCAGTAACGATCAATGAGTACAAAGATGGACTGACCGTGACATCTGCGATGAAAGGCCTGCAGGTCACCATTGACAATGTACTTGATGCGATCCTGAATGACGAATGGGATGAGTACGTAGGAAAGATCGAAAACCTTGGAATGGAATCACCGGATCCGGCTGAAAACTATGTACAGCTTCCGGAAGAGACGACACAGTGGGATGATACTTTTACAAAAGAAGATTATCAGAAACTGGTAGAGAGAATGTACAACGGAGAATATGAAGTCTCAAGTGACAGCACAACATTCCCGGAAACAGAGATCACAGCGACCGATTACGGCAGCATTAAATAACAGGAATAATAAGCGATGAAATAAAGGAGAAAAATAATGAGCGAGTATGTTATTGAGATGTTAAATATAACAAAACGCTTTCCGGGTATTGTAGCGAATGACAATATTACACTTCAGCTAAAAAGAGGTGAGATCCATGCACTGCTTGGAGAAAATGGTGCCGGAAAATCAACGCTGATGAGTGTTTTGTTTGGATTGTATCAGCCGGAAGAAGGAGAGATCCACAAAGACGGTAAAAAAGTTGAGATCCAGGACCCGAATGATGCCAATGAACTTGGAATTGGTATGGTCCATCAGCATTTTAAATTAGTAGAATGCTTTTCCGTACTGGACAACATTATGCTTGGAGTAGAAACTACGACAAAAGGTGGCTTCCTTAAGAAAGACGAAGCAAGAAAAAAAGTAGTAGAGCTGTCTGAGAAGTACGGACTTGCCGTTGACCCGGATGCAAAGATCGAAAATATCACCGTGGGTATGCAGCAGAGAACGGAAATCCTGAAAATGCTGTATCGTGATAATGAAGTCCTGATCTTTGATGAGCCGACAGCAGTACTTACTCCGCAGGAAATCCAGGAGCTCATGGTGATCATGAAAAATCTGGCGGCAGAGGGAAAGAGCATTTTGTTTATCACTCATAAACTGGCTGAGATCATGGCAGTAGCAGACCGCTGCAGCGTTCTTCGAAAAGGAAAATACATCGGAACCGTAGATATCAAAGATACTACTCCGGAAAAACTTTCCGCAATGATGGTTGGAAGAGATGTAAACTTTATTGTCGACAAAAAGCCGGCCAAAACAGGAGATGTTGTATTAAGCGTAAAAAATATGACGGTTGCATCAAAACAGCATAAGAATAATGCTGTAAATAATGTATCTTTTGATGTCAGAAGAGGAGAGATCGTATGCATAGCAGGAATTGACGGAAATGGCCAGTCAGAACTGGTATACGGTCTGTCCGGACTGGAACCGTTAAAAGAAGGAACGATCACAATGAATGGTCAGGATATTACCAATATGCCGATCCGCAAACGTATCACTTCCGGCATGAGCCATATTCCGGAAGACAGGCATAAACATGGCCTGGTACTTGATTATTCACTGGAAGACAACATTGTTCTGGAACGTTATTTCGAACCACAGTTTACAGACCGCTTCGGTTTCCTAAAGAGAAAAGAAATCAGAAAGTATGCGGATCGTCTGATCAAACAGTACGATATCCGTTCCGGTCAGGGACCGATCACAACAGTACGTTCCATGTCCGGAGGAAATCAGCAGAAAGCGATCATCGCGAGAGAAATCGACAAAGATCCGAAATTCCTGATCGCAGTACAGCCGACCAGAGGATTGGATGTCGGTGCGATCGAATACATTCACAAACAGCTTGTGGCTGAGCGTGATGCAGGAAAAGGTGTATTATTGGTAAGTCTTGAACTGGATGAGGTCATGAATGTCTCAGACCGCATTCTGGTCATGTATGAGGGCGAGATCGTCGGAGAATTTGACCCGAAAAAAGTATCCGTGGAAGAGCTTGGATTATACATGGCAGGTTCGAAGAGAAAGGGGACAAAAGAAAATGGATAAAAAACAGAAACTTCTGAGAAATAATGGATTTCAGACGGTACTGGCATCTCTGATCTGTATTATCATAGGTCTTATCATTGGATTTGTCGTACTGCTGATCATTTCACCTGCCGGAGCAGGAAAAGCGATCACTGCGATCTTGAAAAACTTTTTCTATTATCCGAATGCCGCAGCGGCGACGAAATATTTTGGAACGACGTTGATAAAAGCATCTGCACTTTTGATGTGTGCATTATCTGTTATATTTGCCTACAAAGTAGGCCTGTTCAATATCGGTGCTGCAGGCCAGTATGTGATCGGTGCAGGCGAATGCCTGTATATGGCATTAAAGTTTAACATGCCGTGGTATGTATGCCTGATAACAGCAGTAGTTATGGCTGCTCTTATAGGCGGGATTTCAGGCGCATTAAAGGCATATCTGAATGTAAATGAAGTAATTTCCTGTATTATGCTAAACTGGATTTCTCTTTACAGCATTAATATGTTATTATCACAGGTAAAGGATGGTTCTACACCATATACAAAATTATTATTCAGCTACAACAAGAGCGCAATGCTTCCGACAGCCGGATTAAATGAACTGTTTCACAATAAATATATGACGATCGGTGTACCGATGTCAGTTATCGTAGCGATCATTGTATGGGTCGTGCTGCAGAAAACAAAATTCGGTTTTGAATTAAAGGCAACAGGAATCAATAAACTGGCTGCAAAATACTGCGGTATGCGTGAAAAAAGAAATATCATCGTTACTATGATGATCTCCGGAGGTCTTGCAGGCTTTGGTGCAGGAATCTTCTACTTAAGCGGAATTGAACAGTGGATGGTGCAGCAGACGAGTGTGCCGGGGATGGGATTCAATGGGATCGCAGCGGCATTTCTTGGAGGCCTGAACCCGATCGGAACAATTTTTGCATCTTATTTTATCCAGCATATTACCAGCGGTGGTACTTATGTAGATACAACAACATACTGTACACAGATTTCTGATCTGATCTCAGCGTTTATTATTTATCTGTGTGCGTTTGTATTCTTCTTCAAGATCTGGTTTAACCGTTACCTGGACAAAAAAGAAGAAAGAAATGCAAAAGTAGAGGAAGGAGGCCGGAAATAATATGACATTATTAGTTCAGTACACATTGATCTTTGCATCCGTTCTGGCTCTGGTTGCCCTTGGAGGCTGTTTTTCTGAGCACAGCGGTGTAATTAATATCGGTCTGGAAGGTATTATGGTAATGGGAGCACTCGGTGGTGCTCTGGCAATGAAATTTATTCCGGCATCAACACCAGGAATCGTTTTACTCATCCTGATCGTGCTGACAAGTGTTCTGGTCGGAATGGTGTTTTCACTGTTCCTTGGAGTTGCGGCGATCCACTTCAATGCAGATCAGACACTGGTTGGAACAGCATTGAACTTAATGGGAACAGCAGCGGCAGTTGTTATCGTAAGAGCAATCAATGTGGCAGAAAATCCAGATAACGTATCTTCTACCGTAGTATATCGTCAGGCGAAACAGGTATTTCTGGTAAAGATCGGAGATTTTGAATTTAATTGGTTTATGCTGCTTGTTGTACTGGCAATCATTGCCTCACATGTAGTATTATATAAGACAAAGTTTGGTCTTCGTTTATGTGCATGTGGAGAGCATCCGCAGGCAGCAGATTCCGTAGGTATCTCTGTTTATAAGATGCGTTATGCAGGTGTACTGATCTCAGGTGCACTTGGCGGTCTTGGCGGTCTGGTCTACATCACTGCAGGTGTAAGTGAATGGAAATTTGAAAATGGTGTAGCAGGATTCGGTTTCCTGGCACTGGCAGTTATGATCTTTGGTCAGTGGAGACCGGTCAACATTGGACTGGCAGCACTGTTATTTGGATTTTTCCGCGCACTGTCAAATGTGTACACCGGATTTGCACCACTTGTAGCATTAAAACTTCCAAGCAGCTTATATAATATGCTGCCATACATTATTTCTCTTATCGTGCTTGCTTTTATTTCACAGAAATCAAGGGCACCAAAGGCAGAAGGAATCCCATACGACAAGGGACAGAGATAAAACAAAAAGAAATGAAAACAGGATATATAGTTACCGGAAAGAGAGGAAAAAAACATGAAAAATTATTCAGAAGACGCAAGCAAACAGTATCATATCCAGGTAGGTAAGGGAGAAGTCGGACGTTACGTTATTTTACCGGGAGATCCGAAACGCTGCGAAAAAATCGCAAAATATTTTGATGATCCGGTTTTTGTGGCAGACAATCGTGAATATGTGACTTATACCGGAACTCTGGACGGAGTAAAGGTAAGCGTGACTTCCACCGGAATCGGCGGACCGTCTGCTTCTATTGCAATGGAAGAACTTTATCGCTGCGGTGCAGATACTTTTGTACGTATCGGAACCTGTGGTGGAATGCAGCCAGAAGTAAAGAGCGGAGATGTTATCATTGCAACAGGTGCTATTCGTATGGAGGGAACCAGCAAAGAGTATGCACCGATCGAATTTCCGGCGGTAGCAGACCTGGAAGTGACTAATGCCCTTGTGGAAGGAGCTAAGAAAGAGGGCTGCGAATTCCATACAGGTGTAGTTCAGTGTAAAGATGCATTTTATGGACAGCATGAGCCGGAAACAAAACCGGTCAGCTATGAACTGATGAACAAATGGGAAGCATGGAAACGCCTCGGCTGCCTTGCTTCTGAGATGGAATCCGCTGCCCTCTTCGTAGTGGCAAGCCATTTAAGAGTACGTGCAGGCTCCTGTTTCCTGGTACTTGCAAATCAGGAAAGAGAAAAATTAGGACTGGAAAACCCGGTAGTACATGACACAGAGAAGGCAATCCAGGTTGCAGTACAGGCGATCCGTGAACTGATCCGTGCAGACAAGGCGAGGGAAAATAATAGACCGGATAAGCTGATACAGATCTGAGCCGTACAGGCAGAAAGGAGTATTTATGGAAACTTATAAGAGAGTATTTGTGATCGTTCTGGATTCGCTTGGAATTGGCGCAATGCCGGATTCTGAAAAATTTGGTGACAAAGGTGTGGATACTTTTAGACATATCCTGGATAAGATGGGAAAACTGGATATTCCAAATCTTCAGAAACTTGGAATGCTGAATCTGCATAAAGGTGGAAATATGGAAGGTGTAGAGAAGCCACTGGGCCGCTATATGCGAATCGGCGAGACCAGCAATGGCAAGGATACCATGACTGGACATTGGGAGATGATGGGAATTTACACAGAGAAACCATTTATCACTTTTACAGAAACAGGATTTCCAAAAGAACTGATCGATGAGCTGGAGAAGAGATGTGGCAAGCGTGTCATTGGAAATAAGAGTGCCAGCGGTACAGAGATCATCGAGGAACTTGGTGAGGAAGAAATCAATACAGGAGCGATGATCGTCTATACTTCTGCTGACTCTGTACTGCAGATCTGTGGAAATGAGGAGACTTTTGATCTTGCAAATCTGTATCGCTGCTGTGAGATCGCCAGAGAACTGACCATGAAAGATGAGTGGAGAGTCGGCAGAGTTATTGCCAGACCTTATGTCGGAAAGAAAAAAGGCGAGTTCAAGAGAACCAGTAACCGTCATGATTATGCACTCAAACCGACTGGCAGAACAGCGCTGAATGCATTAAAAGATGCAGGACTTGATGTGATCGGTGTCGGCAAGATCAATGATATTTTCTGTGGCGAAGGAATCACAGAGACGCACCATTCTGACAGTTCTGTTCATGGTATGCAGCAGACGCTTGAAATCTGTAAAGAAGATTTCCACGGACTCTGCTTTGTCAATCTGGTAGATTTTGACGCCCTGTGGGGACACAGAAGAAATCCGGAAGGATATGGCCATGAGATCGAGAAATTTGACAAAGGTCTGGGAGCTCTCATGGATGAACTGAGAGAAGATGATCTTCTCATCCTGACAGCAGACCATGGAAATGATCCGACTTATACCGGAACTGATCATACCAGAGAATATGTGCCGTTTGTTGCATATTCAAAGAAGATGAAGGAAACAGGTGCAATTGAGAACCAGGATACTTTTGGTGTGATCGGCGCGACTATTGCAGAGAACTTCGGCGTGGAGATGCCAGAGGGCACTATCGGAAAATCAATTCTCAAAGATCTGAAGTAATATATTATACTGGCGGAGAAAAGAATATGGGAGAACGGTATTTACATCAGAAGTGTCCCTTTTTAAAAGCCTTAAGCCAGGAAAAGAGGGAGCAGTTTGAAATATATTTTCGAACTGCTCCTGACTGGCTTATTGATTCATTGGTTGTAGAGAAAATAAAAAAAGGGACAACATTTATCAGAGAAAACAATCCGGCAGATACGATTTATTTTATCGTAGAGGGACTGATCGTAGCCACAGATTACCGCGTGCTTGGAGTCAGCTACGATTTTATGCAGTTCCAAAAAATGTATGCATTTGGTGGAATGGAATTTATCATGGATCTGGATGTGTACAAAACTTCACTTCGAACTGTGACCGACAGTATTGCGGTGAAGATTTCAAGAGCAATGTTTGAGAAGTGGATGTATTCAGATATAAAGGCTTTGAAATACGAAAGCAAGTTGATAGGCGAATATCTGCTGGAACAGGCAAGAAATGAGCGCATCGTTCTCCTGATGAAAGGGACGGATCGTTTATGTCTGCTGCTTGTTTACCATTATGAGCAATATCAGAAAGATGGAATTCTTTGTGTAAAAGAAGGCCAGAAGAGCCTGGCAGATAAAACCGGAATGTGTCTGAAAAGCATAAACCGCGCAGTCAAAACGCTTTCAGAACAAGGCCTGATCCGGAAACAGGGAAACAAAATCCTGGTGGAAAAACGACAGTACGAAGAAATGAAAGCACTGATCTCTGAGAAAACGGATATAGGATAGAATGCCATGTAGACGTAGGATGCAAAAAAAGCTATACTGTAGAAAAAGTACCAGAGGTGGCTGCGGTTGAGATGCTGGAACTTCTGGTACGCATGGAGAAAGTGTTGGAGAGGACCGGAAGAGCCAGAAAAATATTGACGATCTGAAATATTATGGTGGATGTGCAAAGTCACCAGGTTTTAAAGGATGGAATTCCGGTAGGTTTGAAACCAATGGAATACGACCTCTTTGTGCTGCTACTCCAAAATAAAAACATTGCGCTTGGAAGGGAAGAACTGTTGAAACGGGTCTGGGGAGAAGACTATCTGGGAGAAAGTAGAACAGTAGATGTTCATATCGGACAGCTTAGAAAAAAACTGGAACTTTATGACGAGATCAAGACAATCCCGAAGCTTGGATATCGTCTGGAGGAATAGGTATGAAGCTGTGGAAACGGACAGTACTTCTTATGCTGGTAACTTTATTGTGCGCGCTGATCCCGGTGGGCGCACTAAGCGTTTTTGTCACAGGAAAACGAAGTTTAAATAATGCCGCTGAGACATACGGGAGACAATTGGAAAATGGGAAGGCGCTACTGGAACAATTTTGGGATAACAGCAAATATGAACAGATGTCAGAGACCGGAAAGAAAGCCTATATGGGATTTCAGTTTCAACGATGCTGTGGAGCTGGCATGGCGTTGATCGATAAGAAAAGCAATGCTGCTATTGAAAATCTGACAGATTATGAAGTTGTAGGAATTGAAAATCTGGGCTTGAAGAATGAAAATGATCCATATGCTTACAAGATACAGAAATTGGGGAAGAAATACCTTCTTCTTCAAAAAGTGGCTTTATCTAAACCAGAAGGATATGATGTCCTCTCTGTCCGGGAAGTCACGGAACTCTTTACAGAGTTGAGGCAGACAGCGGTCTGGTTTGCGGGTATCTATATGGCAGTGTTTCTGATTGCCGGTCTTTTTATTTACATGATGATGAAAAGGACTGTGGAACGGATGGAGAAACTGCAGGAGGTGGCAGAGAAACAGGAACTGCTTATGGGAGCACTTTCCCATGAAATGAGAACACCGTTAACATCCATTATTGGTTATTCAGATACCCTGCGTCATGTAAAGCTAAAAGACGAACAGAAAGATCGGGCACTGGAACACATTAACCGTGAGGGGAAACGTCTGGAGGCTCTTTCGGGGAAAATGCTACAGTTGCTGGGACTTTATCAGAACCACACCATACAGATGGAAATGACTCCGGCAGGGGACCTTTTAAATCATGTCATTGATATGGAAAAGGAACAGGCAGAGAAGAAAAAGGTGCAGCTAAAAATGGAATATGAAGCATTTTCCATGAAGATGGATCCTGCCTTGATGGAAAGCCTTCTGGTAAACCTGATCGATAATGCCCTAAAGGCCACGGATGCCGGCGGAAGTATTCTGGTAAAGGCATATGAAACATCTGGAAAAAAGATATTTGAGGTGTCTGATACAGGAATAGGAATTCCGGAGGAAGAACTGGGAAAGATCACAGATGCCTTTTATATGGTGGACAAATCACGAAGCCGTAAAGAAGGCGGCTCCGGGCTTGGACTGGCACTTTGTGTGAAGGTGGCAGAGATCCATGGTGGAAAGCTGAAGATTGAAAGCCAGCCAGGAGAGGGGACAACGGTAAGGGTTGTCTTCTGATTTACAAGTTGTTTACATTTTGATGAATACATTGGAAATGCAATACTGTTCTGAATCACACACAGGGGTAGTATTTTGCTCTATGTAACCGGCTGTCCGAAAGAAGCCGGTGTAATCTTCTCCAGAACAGCCCTTGATAAAGATGTGGCAGTAACGCTCATCATCTTTGTCCACGATATAAATTCTTTCTACAATCGTCTGGATCAAAGTGACCAGGACCTCCGGCTGCACATTCTTTGCATATTCTGCAAAGGAGAGCAGCCTTTCTTTTGTCATTTCCAAGTCACGGATGGCAATCATATTGTTCTTTCTGCCCTCATCCAGTTTGAAAAGCTGCCGCTCCGCTTCCCTCAGTTCTTCAGCCAGATTTTGCAAATCCTCTTGAATAAATTGCTTGATACTGCCATCTGCTTCTCGTAGATTTCTTGTCTGCGCAGCAATATCTGCTTTCAGTTTGTCACGTTTCTTTTTAATGAGATTGTGTTCCTGCACCGTCTGTGACTGCTCCAAGACTTCCTCAATCTTGATTTCCAGAATCCTTCTGAAACGCTCGCTGTTTTCATCCGATAGTTCAGATAACTGCTGTACCACAAATTCGTCCAGAAGAACGCCATCTACCGCTTTGAAATTACATTCCTTTTTGCGATAACCAGGACAAACATATTTGAACCGAGGTTTTCCGTTCGTCCAGCGGTCGGACTCGGAAATTACACTCAGTCGTCTGCCGCAGTAAGGACAATGCACCAGTCCTGCCAACAATGCGTTGGTCTTTCTGTGAGGGCGATTGTATTTCTCTGCAATAGCATCCAGAAGTTCCTGCACTTCAATCCATTGTTCACTTGAAATAAAGCCTTCATGCCTTCCGACCGCAATAATCCACTCACAAACAGGCTTGCTTTCAATGGTCTGAACATATTTTGGAGAAATGAATGTGCTGTCGCTGCCCTCGTACTTTTCTTGGTCGGTTTTATTGTAAGCCGACAATCCGTGAGTTCCGTCAAACTCTGTCATATCTCCGAATACATTACCATCATGGTCGATGAAATAATCATAACTGCGTTTATCAGCAGTACAATAAATGGGATTTCTTAAAACCAACCTTGTTGTTGATGCGTTGAATGCTGCACCGGAAGGAGTGTGGAAGCCTTCCTCATTCATCTGCTTTGCAGTTGTCTGGATACTGCGGGTGGTTCGGAAAATTTCATATAAACGCTGAACCATGCGTTTTTCTTCCAGCAGACTTTCTAAGTAGCTGTATGCGGATTTTCCCTTACCGCTTCCGGTTGTTACACGGCGAACGGTAAATCCCATCGGTGTATTGCCGCCGAGCCATCGACCGTCCTTTGCAAGCTCCGCTCCATCATATTATCTACAATTCGTTCTGTCAGAGTATCTCTTTCAAATTCCGCAATGACAGCAAATATCTGAATAAAGATTTTATAAAGACCGCTGGCGGTGTTGATACCATTGGAGCAAATCAAGAGATCTACATGGTACATTTCCAGAAAATCCATCAAACGGATTAGGTCTGCTGTTTTTCTGCCGACACGATCCAGCTTGTAACATACGATTGCTTTGATTTTTCCATCCTGTACATCGTGAAGCATTCTCTGAAAATCCGGTCTGTCTGAAAAATATCCACTGAGACCTTTATCTTCATATTGAAGAAATTCATAATCTTCATCCAGTCCCAATTCCTTTTTAGCGTAATCTGTACATTGTTTGAACTGAACACCGATACTGTCACCCTTGTTGGTGATTCTGGATTTACGGGCGTATATCGCAACACCACGATTATCTTTTTCAATTTTTCTCTGTTTCTTCATGGATAGTCACCTCCGTTCCTATCATACCGCCATACCGGTTATTCTATCAAGTTTGTGGCCGTTGCCACGGATCCATTCCAGAAACACATACAAGGTTTCTGCATCGAAACTCCTGATTTCCTGTGCGATGAACTCTGCTCGTTTCTGATGAAAAGCTTCCATAGTTTCTTTGAATTTTTGTCCTCTGTGAATTACTGCGATCAAATAGTTCCCTCCGTTTCTGTCTGTGGCTCCGACTTCGGACCAACTTGGTCCAAGGTTAGATAATAAAAAAGCTGCTACACAGATGCACCAACAACAGACACAAGAAGATTCTGTATCTGACTTGATGCTTCCATGTAACAGCTCCGACAGTTCGGACTG
>ERZ827108.3837-NODE-3837-length-11936-cov-5.713408_pt1 | contig 11936 bp, 19 predicted proteins | sample MGYA00519921_ERZ827108 | MGnify/ENA primary metagenome ERZ827108 (study PRJEB31778, sample SAMEA3449258) | human gut metagenome | biome: human gut; feature: human-associated habitat; material: faeces | place: United Kingdom | collected 2010/2012 ... | reverse complement strand
TCGACATCTTGTAATTCCGTTCGCGCAGGGACTTGTCGATTTCCTCCGCGTATTCAGTGCCGCCGACGTTCGCTTCAAAGCGTGCCCTCGCAACATTATTGCGGGCATAAGCCGCGCAGACAAGCGGTTGCGTGACCGACTTATCCCCGGTGGAAAACACCCAGTCATGCACATACCCGGTATCGCCGAACCAGTAGATTATCGGCGCGGAAAGGCTGTCCCCACCGCCCCATGCAACGTCCACCACAGACATGATATCGCATTCGCCGTCCGGGAGCACGCCGTTGTAGTAGTTCAGCTCGTCACGCTCGAAAAGCAGACCCTCGCGGACATACGGGTCGCCCATGTACTTGCAGGACCATGTGCAGGGGTCGATACTCGCTTTCATGTCCTGATAGTAAGCGGTCGAAAATCCCAGCCCATACGGATAATCGAAGTTGCTTTCGCCGTTCTCGTTCAGCGCCGGAATGACCGTGAATCTTGCTTTCGGGTCATCGCCGTACTGCTGCTGCAAACGTCCGATAACATCTCCGACCGCCCATCGCGTACCGATGTGGAGTTCCCGCGCGCCGTCTTTCTTACGGTCTTTCAGCTGATTCAGATAAGCGTCGTACTTGTTCTGCAAACGCTGCGGATTGAGCGCTTCCTCCAAGTCCTCGATGATATCGTCCACATAAAGCAGATTTCCGACTTCCACCGCACCTGTCAGCGTACCAGTTACGGAACGGCATGTCAGCGTAGGGAAGCGCCGCTTGTGATTGACTGAAATACTCTCGTCCTCCGAGGACACCGCCACGACCTTTGCTTTCGGGAATACGTCATGCCAGAAGTAGTCCGGGTCGCTCAAAATGTCAAGGCATTCCTTGAAGAATCCCTTTGTCAGCTTATCGGAGTGGCCGGACATCACGTTCGCCTTGTCCGGCTCCCGCCCCATCAGCCAGGTGACATAGAAGATTCCGAGAGTTGATTTTCCAGTTCTTGGCGCTAAAGAGACTGCTAAAAGTTCAATCCTGCCGTCCGCTAAATCCTGCAAATCGTCAACAACAGGTTTCAGCACGTTCATTCTCGGCACATAGAATTTCTTCTGCGGCTCTCTGTCCCATTCCACATAGAGAAGATAGTAATGGAACAGGTGCGGTGCCAGCATGAGCGCCGCCTTTTTTGCAAGCTCATAGAACTTTATAGCGGTCTGCTGGTCAGACAGCGCAAGCTTCACTTTCTGCTGCGCCGCGATGTCGTATATGCGTTCGTAATGCGGACGTGCCTTTTCAAAGTCCGTTTCCAGCCGGACGGTATCGAAATACAGCGACAGATTATCGTATGTGCTGATATCCCGATTGGAAGCACGCCTGATAAGCTCCGATGTTTCCACATTTCCTCCTGAAAACAAAAAAAGAGCCACCTCGACCGTAAAGGTCAAAAGTGGCTCAAAGGCTCTGAAAATATTCTGTTGTTCTGATTATAGCACGGATTTCCTGGGCTGTCAAGGGTTTTCGCGAAAGAATACAGTTACGCGGTCTGCTTCCATTCCGCATATCTGTTCTGGAACGTGCTCAACGCCACTCCGGCTTCCCTTGCGGCGGCTTTATAGGTGAGTTCCCCGGCGGCAAGCCTGCGGAACACGTCCTCGGGAATATCCTTGCGCGGTCTGCCTACTCTCCAGTTCGGGTCAGCGGCGGCAGCGGCTTCCTTGCCTGCCTGGGTGCGCTCAAGAATGGTGGCGCGCTCGAACTCCGCGAATGCAAGCAGATTCGTGACTATCAGCCTGCCCATCGGAGTATCTTCCACCAATCCCATGTTCATGATGTGGACCTTCACGCCCCGGTCAAGCAGCGTGGTGATGTAGTTCAGCCCGTGCTGAACAGAGCGTGCAAATCTGTCCAGCTTGCAGACTACCAGCGTATCGCCGCGCTGGAGCTTACCGACAAGCTCGTCGAACAGCGGACGTTCCTTTGCGCCGGAATAGGCTTCCTGCACTATCCGCGCCCCGGGATAGCTGCTAAGTATCTGCCTTTTCTGTTCCTCAAGAGACGTGCCGTAGCGCTGCTGTCCCTTGCTGGATACACGGCAATAGCCGTAGATCACGTCAGCTCACCTCTTTCCTTTTGCTGCCTGAATGAGTATCAGGAACGGCATTAGCAGGATATAGAGTAATCTCATGGTTGGTTCACCTCACTTCCTCACTTGTATATCTGTCCCCGGTTTCCTGCGTCCATGATTACGACAGTGAGAACATCGTGCTCGACCCGATATATCAGACGATAATCGCCAACGCGGAGCCGGAAATGTCCTGCTTCACCTTTCATCTGTTTTATATCGCCTTTTTCCGGGAGCATGGATATCGCCTTTAATATCCGTTTTTGCTGGTCTGCCGGTTGTTTCCTGATGAACTTTGCAGCAGGCTTCTCAATGATGATTTTATAATTCGTCAAGGTTTATTCCGAGCTCCTTTGCAAATTCATCGAGTGTTACACTGTCGTGCTTATGCGGGTCAGCGTCGCTCCGGTAATCATCAAGCATTTTCTGGCAGAATGCGTCGTCCTCCGCTTCTTCGTTAAGCATTTTCTTCACGCTTGACAGCAGAGCGCACACCTGCACCAGCTGTTCCTCGCTGAAACCGTCTATCATGTTGTAGATCATTTCCTTGGTGCTCACGTTTCATCAGCCTCCTTCTTCTGCTTCTTCCCACGCCCGTCAGGAAGCCCGGACGGTTCGAGGACTATCGAGCCTTCCTTGCGCTTTCCTGACGTTTTCGGCTGGACTACTACCTCGTAATCGAGGTGTTCAAGAAGCTGGATTAACAGGTCACACGATATCTTGCCCTTTAATCTGCTTGCCAGACAAGATTGCGCGCTATATCCAGCTGTTTTCGATAAACGCTCCTGCGTGACTTTCTTTTCGCGCATTACGGTTTTAAGTGCGTCTGTTGCTGTCATTTTATCGCCCCTTTGCTATAACTTTATTGCTTTTCTTGAATTATACCATATTCGCTATGTTTTGTCAAGTCCCCGCAAACCGTTTTTTGAAAAAAATTTTATTCGAGGGGTTAAGAGATACCCTCCCCGGGCCGCCCTGGCACACCCCCGGGGTACCCCTCCGGCGGTGCAGGTGCTCCGGATCTGGAGGGCGGCGGCAGGTGGGCGGGGCGCGTGCCGCTCCTGCGAGGTGTGACGAGGACCAGCGCGGCGGGTTCCTGTTTCCCTTTTATATAGTACTCCTGCACCGGGGGCGGCGCTCCTGCTGATTTCGTTGTGATTTTGCACAAAACAGCATACCGCAAAATCTTGAATTTATGACATATTCAATGAAATAGCGAAAACGCTATGAAAATCCGCGAAAGCCTCTTGACAATATAGCGAAAACGCGATATAATACAATCACAAACGAAAAACAAGCCGCCGAGGGGCTGAAGCCTCGGAGAAATGGAGTATATACCATGACCAGACATTTTGACAACTTCGACCAGTACAGCGAGCACTACAACGAGCACGAGCACCGCGCCAACGATGTTGACATAGTGGAGTACGACGGGGCGAAGAAGCCGCACACCGACGCAGACGGCGAATTCACCTGCAAGAACCGTCAGACCGCAATCAAGCGCTTCGCGAAGGCCACCGGCTGGGAGTGGGTTCTTATCGAAGCAGAATGCCCCGTGTTCGCTAAGAACCTTTCCACCGACTGCGACAGCGTGACCGCCGAGGAGGTAGAACCGGGCGTCTGGTATGTGGCAGCCCGCTACTACAAGGACGCCGCCCCCGCCGAGACCAAGACCGCCGCCGACATTCTCGCCGCTGCCTCCGCAGTAATCGAGGACAAGCCCGCCCGCAGCGCATGGGCGCGCGGTGTTAAGGCGTACGCGCTGGAACTCCTGGACAACCTCGCAGAACTCACCGCCGACAAGCTCGCAGACCCCGCAGCCGTACGCGCTGCGCTCCTCAACGGTGCGGAGAACTGGAATCAATACAGCTGGGGCGGTTGCTCGCTCGTCTTTAATGGGGGTATAGCCGCCCGTTGCTGCACTCTTTCCGAGCGTAAGCGCAGTCACAGCGGTGAACGCCGCCCCAATAGCCGCGAAGAATGGCTGGACGTCCAGGCTCGCGCACTCTCGCAGGCGGCGCGGCTCGTCGGCGAGGCTGTGAAGGAGGTGATAGCATGACTGCAATCGAACTCAACACCGGAGCGCTCAAGCTCCATCGCGACCGCTACGACGCCACCACTGAAAGCACGCTTGTAAATATCCTCTGGGCGTGCGAGGAGCGCGACACTTACTTAATCGGCGAGCCGTGGGACCTCGACCCATACGGCGGCATTGAAGCATACACCCTGCACAATATCCGCCTTGATGTCTGCTATACTCTCGACACGCGCGATATTGAACGCATAGCGCGCGGCGGCGTTGTCACCCTCCAGCCCCACGCCCCCGAAGATTGGGAGCGTGAGGAGATAGAACGCGAGGAGGTGGAGGGCGCTTGATGCTGCTTTATATCCTGCTCATGCCGTTCTTGATACTCATTGACGCGGCGAAAAACTCCAAATGAACACCCGCCCCGATAGGCTCGAAGCCTGCCGGGGCTTTTCTCTGCCTCCGGCTCGGTGGAGTGCGCCCGCGTTTTCCGGGGCGATTTTCTGCACCGCCGCGAAACACCCCCGAAATCGTGCGTATACGGCGTGTTTATATTGAGGGCATACAGTATACTCCTAAAGCGCAAACGTGCGTTTAAAGGGCAATTCCGGCGCAAATAGAGGCATTCCCCGCACCGCCTTGATATCTCCCGCCCATATTCGCGCCCGCGCTCGTAGGTCCTCGGCGCTGCCTGCTGCCCTCCGAGCCAGCGCCGCCCGCGGCCGCCCGGCGTTCCTGCTGCCAGATCTGCCACCCAGACAAGCGGCACGCCCTCTCCGGAACTGTACGCAAATTCCCGCACGGCTCCCTGCGCATGCCCGGAATAGTCGCAGGGCAGTCGCGTAATAGTCGGCAAATAGTCGTGAGATAGTCGGCAATAGTCGTGTGTCGCCTGAGAAGCCTATATATTATAATAATGTAGAATGTAGATAGAAAAGAAAAGAGAAAATATAGTATATCTCTATATTCTCTCTGTGTGTGATAGTCGCAGGCACATTTGCGTTTTGAGGGGTCTGTGCGGCTCTGTACGCAACGAATAGTCGCAAGGCATAAAACTATACCCCCAGAACACAAACGTGCGTCCTAGGGGCAATTCCCACGCAAATACGCGCTATTCTGTTTTCGTGTCCTCTGTGCTGTCCTCGATAACTACTTCCTCGGATAGTCGGCGTTCTATTTCCTGCCTGTCCACGTCAGCACCGAAGATGTTCTTCGCCTGCACCACAACGTCCTGCTGGTCTTTCATGCCGTAGTAGTTCTTCGCACGGAAGATATATGCCACCGGATTTATCATGCCTTTTAACACCAAATCCGCGTCAATAGCGGCTAAAATGTTCTTCGCCCTTTTTATGATTCCTGCACGCGTGTCGCCTTTAGTCCCATGTCCCCAGTCCAAAACTGTATTTATATCGGCGCCTAATGACAGGCACATTTTCTCAACTGTGGGCAATCCGCCGTTCTGGGCGTAATACATGAAGAAATCAGCGAGGCGTTCTACACATTCTTCGTCAGACTTTACGATAGGCTGCTTGAAATCGCGAGAACATTCGGCCACAATAGCGCTCATGGTGTCTGCCGGGAGTTTCGTTGTGTCGATATTCACGGCAGGCTTGTGATTACCCGCGCCGGGACGTTTGCGCTTTACGGGCTTGTTGTCGTTCTCACTTGCCATTGATGATGTCCTCCAGTCTGCCCAGCGCGATGGGGCGCAGGCGGTAAATGTTCTCTATGCAGTAATTCATTGCTTCCGCGACGTCGCTCCACTGCATATTCTCGATGTAATGGAGCTGTAACAGTGTGCGGAGCGTGTCCGGAAGTGTGTCCGCGATAGTCGGGTCCGCTTTGTACGCCGCAACTACCGCAGAATAGTCGTACTTGGGTTTGCTCATGTATTACCTCCGTTCTGGGGTGGAATTAACCCCGTCATAATGCCGAACATCTTCTTACAGTTCTCGCATTCGCCCTTGGCTGCGTTCGTGTACACCTGCTGCAGTGCTACCGTGCGCCTGAAATAGTCGTGGGCTATCGCTTCGCCGCGTTCCCATGCGTCATAGTCGCGGAGTGCCTGCGCCTTTTCGCGCTTCGCCTGGTCTGCGGTGATGATTTTCATGCTGAACGCCTTGTAGATGTTCCGCGCTGTTGTGTAGAGAGCCTGTGCGGACAGCCGCGCGTCCTCCGGGAGCGCCTGACGCGTCCGCGCAAGCTCGAAAATGTCATTCCCTGTCATATTACCTCCGTTCGCGCAATGTGTAACCGGTTGTAACCGAAAGAGTTCACAAACTGGTTACGCTTTTTGTGGCTTAACAATGCGGGTTCACAAGGTGCGTAACCGCCGAAACCACTGTAACCGCCGACTTTTCCTACACGCGTAGAATATTTTTTTAGTTTCACATTCAAACAAATGCAAATGAAAAATATAAAACATATAGGGTGTATCTGAGTTTGGGTGTTACGGTGGTTACGCTCACACTTGTGCATTATCTTTTCTGCTAGAAGTCGGGATAGTCGTCAGCCGCGCTGTTATCAGCTTCATCGGCATTTTCGCTCATCAATGTGAGGTGAACGCACCTTGTCGGCACTGTTCCTATCCGCTTTAAAACGCTCATATGCTTCTTGTCAGTCCTCCTGATAAGCTGCCTGTCTGCCAGCCACGAAAGCAGAGATGCCGGGTTGAACCCGCCCTCGCTGCATATCTGCTCGAATTTCAGCTTGATTATGTACACGGTGTCATCGCAGAATTCGCCCCAGACTTCTAGGTTCTTCTCGGTCAGTCCGAACTTATTCTGATTCTGCGTGATGTACTCGCACACATACTCATAAGCGCGCTTATTCACGCTCACATCGTCCTTGGATTTGAGATAGGGCGCAATGTCAGCGGCAGTCAGCACAGGTCCGTTAAGGTAATTCTCGGTTATCAGCCAGTCGGCGGTGAGTATAAGCGCACCAGACTGCGCCTGCTTCTGCGCGATGTTGTACTGTCTGACAAGCTCGTCCGAAAACGCCTTGAATTTCTCCTCCAGGCGCTCCATAACGCCCTCGGACATGATTTCGTTGACAAACATCTGCCCGAAGAATCCGTAGACGGATTTCACGAAATTTGCGACGTCACGCGGGCTGTCAAACTCCGGGCGGCTGTCGTCACCGAAGAACTTGTCCTTGCACTCTATCTCGATAACGCGGTTGACTGAGCCGCCGCCGGAACGGCTGGAATTTATCGGGCGTTCTCCGGTGGATATCACGCAGTTACGCCACTCGGACGTATTGTCGATACCGCCCATTTTGTTGCCGCGCGTGCGCCCGCAGCCCTCCGTCAGCATGTAGATGGTGTTGTCCATTTCGCGGCGGCTGTCCACGATCTGGAGCTCGTCCACGATATAAGGCAGAGAGTTATAGAAAGCCGCAGTTTTCTCCATGCCGACGTATGTTGAGTTGAATGTGGAGATATATGCGCCGAGTTCCGGGTTTCCCCAGCAGGAAGCCGCGCACATCGCAAGCACGGTCTTTGCGCTCTCCGTTTCGCCCCAGAGGTGCACCCAGAAGCAGTTGCAGCCCAGCGGTCTGACGAGCACCGAAGCCAGTGACGCAGCGAAAACCATGCGTGCTGCAACGCTGTTTCTGCGGATATTCTTGTTGATAAACTCAATCCACTTGTCCCAGTCGCCTGGCTTGCCGCGCCGTTTCACGCTCTCATAGCGCTTCTTGTACTCAACTTCACCATCAAAGGTCAAGCCATCTGTGTAGGGCGCGAATTCGGTTTCTTCACCGCGCTTTATCCAGCCGAGCCGCGTCACGCACTCAACTTCCGGAAGAAGGTCGCCGGAAAGCTGCTCAACATCGTAGAGGTAGTTGACAAGGTTCCGCGCGGTCTCGGAAGTCACGACAACGCCGGGCTTGGAAAGTTCCGTTATCTTGTTCGCAACTGAAATAGTCGTGCGGTCAACGATAAGTTCGCGCCAGTATTTGCCCTTGAAATACGCAAGCTTTATCTTCTCCTCGCCCGTGTCGATGTTGGTATACCGCGCAACGGGCATTATCGGGTGAGGACACGCCCAGACAAGCCCGCCTTTTTCGCCCTGCGTGCGCACTCCGGAAGCGTCGCACACCCACTTACCGCAGGGAAGCGTCACAGGCTGCAACGGGAAGTTGGTGTAGTTCCCGAGGTCGTCTGCAACGTCCTTGCGGCTCTCTGCGAACGCCTTGTACAGCGTGGGAAAATTCGTTACCCTGCACTTCTTTGCCTGGTCGGTCATTTCTGCGAGCAGGCGCTTCTGCTTGAATTTATCGTCCTTGAACATGTAGAGAAATTCGTAGGGCTTCTCGCTGTCCAGGAAGTCATCGCGGGTGTATTCGCTGATATCCGGGTAAATCTCGCTCATTGTTTCGGCAGTTCCGCTGCTGACACCATCGCCGAGCAGCTGGCTTGCCTTTTCGATATCCAAGATATCACTCCTTTCTCGCTGCCGTCATTTCCTTGTACGAACGCCAGTAGTAATAGAACACCTCCAGCATTCGGGCGGCGGTCTGGCGCTTGTCCTCAATGAACTGCACATCGAAGTGATAGCGGCTTCCGGTCTGCCATGCTTTTAGCGTGGAGTACACCATCGCGCCGATGTCGGTTTTAACGCGCTGCGGGCTTGCTTTCATCTGCCATTCGGGGACGTGGTAGGCTCTGAGCGCTTCCCAGCTTCCCACGCCCTCAATGAACAGAGTAAGCTGCTTGGCAAGCTGTGCGGCGCTGTACAGTTCCTTTTCTATGCGCCCCCGGTCGGAGGTCACGTTGTTGTATATTTCGTCCACGTTCGCCTTGCGCTCCACCACGCAGGACATCGAAAAGTCGCGTCCCTCTGCCGTGAACGAATAGTCGCCGTAGTCGAGTTTGCGTTCCTCGTGCTTCACGCCGAGCTTGTCCAGTGCTTCGATGATGTGGGCGTTCTTCTGTTCCCGCGTATCGTGGAGGATAGTAACGGTTTTCAGGAAAGTTTTTTTGTCAATCGCCATGTTTTCTTCCCTTTCTTTCTGGTTTTCTGCCCGGCTTTCGGGCTTAATGCGTATGTTCGCCGCTGATATTCCGCCTGATTGAAGTCGCTCCGTTCGAAACAAAGGTATTCGCCGCGGAATGTGTCGTAGCAGATACACTCCGCAGCGTGTATGCAGCGGTCGGCTTTGGGACAGGGGTTAGGGTGTGGTTTCATCTGTATATCTCCGTACATCAAGCAGAAGACTGCGAATGGTGTTGTAGGTTTCCAGCGGCTTGATAGTGCCGTCCTGACCTATACTGTCGCGCTCTATGTGGACTATTGCGCCACCGTCAGAACGCTTTATTACAGTGCCTATTGTGTTAGTGTTTATCATCTTTTCGATGATTTTCTCACCGAAAACATAATGAAGTTCAATGAATTCAGACATCAGTATCAGCCCTCCTTCTGTTCGCGACGGATCCGGTGGCAGCTCCTGACTATCTCATTATAGCAGCTTTCGCAGAGGTCGATTCTTGCCCACCTGTATTTTACGCCTATTATATACCCAAGCGTATCTCTTACGTTGTGAGATTCCATGCGTTTAGCCTTGAGCATAAATCCATCTTTGGCGTTCATCTCGCCGCAGATATCGCACGACCTGCATTTTACTTTAGCCATTATCAGCCCTCCTGTTCCATTTGTTAGCGGCTTCCTGCATAGTTTCGCTTGCGCTATGTTGCCTGATTTCGTATGCGCAATTAAATATATCACTGTGTGAAACATAATAGCTTACGAAGCCGGTTTCCAGACACTCCGAGCGCATCATACGTCCCGATTGATCTCGTCTGTCATCTTGCGCCAGCTCATGCCCCGCTTGCTAACGAAATATTCCTGAACCCCACGGTAAACAATCTTGTTGTAATCTCTGCCGTTCAACAGCAATTTTATTCGGATTTGAACCGCTTGCCTTGATATTCCGCACATCTCGCCGATTTCACGATATGTTTTGCCATTCAGGCGTTCTTCAAGCATTTCACGGCTTGTCATGTTTTCTGCGTATTTGGTTTTGCTCATTCGCCCACCTCCAGCCTTTCAAACTCAATGACCCACACCCACGGATTTGCCGCCCAGCCGTATTGGTCGAGATCAGACTTCTTGATAGTGGTATCCCATAGCAGCGCAAATTCAGCTTGAGCAATCTCCATATTTCCGGCATGAACAGCCATTGAAGTAAGCCCCTCGTTTCTGATACCGTCCGCGTTTATATCCTGCAGTCGCTCCACCCGGACATCAGTCACCCGGAGGAATATCCGCGCTGCTTCTTTCGGCATATGGATTGATGGTTTCCATGTTTCAAGTCCAGGCGGCTGCTCGTTTTCGGCGAAAGAAGCTTTATATCCAATGCAGCCATATTCGTGTTTCTTGTGGTCGAATGTCATTCGCGCTGTAGGTTCTCCGCAGCCTTTTTCTGGCTCATTCAATCCACAATCCCAGCACGGACACCAACACCACGTTTCCCGCACATAGAGGATATCCCCCTTATATGCTGGCTGAGTTTGTGGATTATCAAAACTGTTCTCATCTTCGTCGTAATCGTATACGCCCGCAAAAGTGCCATCAGATTTATTTGTGAGCACAAAAAATCCATACGCATATTTACTTTTAGGCTTTACGCAGCGGCGCGTGGCTGTCTTAAATCCGTCCAGAATAGCCCGAACCATCTCCGTATTGAACAGAATGGGCTTGGCGTTCTGCAATAGTTCAGTTTTTTTCATTGTGTTCTCCCTCATCCATCTTTGCGCCGCAGTTCGGGCAATAAGCAGCACCCGAAAACATATACGGATTCATTTTGCCATCATACGGCAGGTTGTTATTTGTGCAATGGCACAAGCTGCATTGCCACGCTCCCAAATTCCAGTCATGTCCGTTTGGGTTATGCACCCAATGCCCATGCAACGCCGGAGCGACATCAGCGGCGGGAGTGTCTTTCGGAACAACGATGAAATCCTGTGTTAGTTCCTCGATGTGCTTTTCCGTCCATCGAGGTTCATTCAGTTTTTCATCGTCGTATTCAGCAACTGAATGGATATACCAGTCAGCCAGATAGCCCTCACCAACCGCTTCGTTCTTGTCTATGTATTCGCTCGTTCTTTTCCGTCCTTTCAAAGTAAAATCGCACCTCCGGATTTTCCGGATGCCGTATCAGCCCGAACCGGGCAATGCTTCTGTAAGTTGCATTGCTCTTCATAAGCGCCGCCGGCGCTCCTCGTCCCACCAGCCGTGATTTACGGCGTTTTCGTGGACGTTCTTTGCGAAAACTCTCAGTGTTCTGCTTAGTAATTTCCCCATTCCATTCATCGCGTTGTTCCTCCTCAGAACGGATAATCATCATTGCTTGCCGCTGGGTTTTCGGCCGGAGCACTCGGCACGGGCGGCTGTCCCTGCGCGGATCTGGAGGTATTGCCGCCGTCCTCGCGCTTCTCTCCAGTGAACGAAACATGGTCGGCGATGACTTCATACCAGGTCGCCTGATTACCGTTCTTGTCGGTGTAGGGGCGGGTAGTCATTTCACCTTCGACAAGAATCATGCGTCCCTTGCCAAAGTACTTCTGGACAAACTCGCCGGTCTGTCTCCATGCCACGATGTTGAAGAAGTCGGACTTCTTTTCCTCGCCCTGCTTCTGGAATCTGCGGTCAACCGCAATGCGGAATGTGCAGACGGTCACTCCCTGCGGAGTGGTTTTCAGTTCGGGGTCAGCCACAAGGCGACCCATGAGAATCATTTTGTTGAACATTTTGTTCTTGTATGATATAGTTAAGCCCCATATCATATCCTTTCATAAGATTTACGCTCA
>ERZ827108.3834-NODE-3834-length-11949-cov-4.999075_pt1 | contig 11949 bp, 6 predicted proteins | sample MGYA00519921_ERZ827108 | MGnify/ENA primary metagenome ERZ827108 (study PRJEB31778, sample SAMEA3449258) | human gut metagenome | biome: human gut; feature: human-associated habitat; material: faeces | place: United Kingdom | collected 2010/2012 ... | reverse complement strand
GATGGCCGATCTGCTGGCGAAGAACCCGGCCCCGGACAAGGAGAAGAATCAGATGGCGTGGGTACAGCACATGAACAGCCTACAGGAGCAGGTCGAGGAAGTGATTCGGACGGAACTGATCTACAGCTAAGTTTTCTGGATGCCGTCATCCCCACCGAAGCCCAGCAAATTGAACATATCGACCGAGCGGAGAGCGAAAAATCGCCCTCCGCTTTTGTTTTGTCGCAGGCTGAAATTGAGAATGAACTGCGCAAGCATGGTTCCGGTTTTCAGGATGGCAAGCAGCGGATCATCGAACTGTACCAGACACAGCCCGACCGCAAACTCCGCGCTAAAGCATTGGCGAAAGAGTACGGCATCGGCGGACATTCGCAGGATTTTCTGGATGGCAGCAGCGGTTTTGTAAATCATGATGGAAAAGGACTTGAATTTGACCACTACCCGGATCATCAAAAGGTTACGTTAAGCTGGACACAGGTCGAGAAATACATCGACCTGATGATTCAGTCTGACCGCTACCTGACCGATAAGGAAAAAGAGCATCGTGCCGCCGTGCAGGAAGCGGAACGACAGCTCCCAATGCTGGATGGTGATGCCGCTGCCGAATACAATGCTCTGAAAGAGCAGTACCCCAATACCCTGATTGGCTTTGAACTGGGCGGATATTTTCTGTTCTATGACAAAGATGCAATCACTGTAAAGGAAGTTTTTCGTTCTAATTTGCTGTCACAGGAAAATGCGCTGGGAAAAGTCAAAGTGACCGGCTTTTTGCGCAGAGAGTGGGTAGCAAAATCGCAGAAGCTGTGGGCCGAGGGCAACAGCATCTATCTAGCCGGACAGGGCGGAGATGGTACCCACCATCAGACAAAATATCTGCGAGAGGAAGATTATCTGCCGATCGGCATCATCATCAAGCTAGATGGCCGGGATTTCCGTGTGGATCACGTCAACTTCATGTTCAAATCCGTCAGCTTGCAGGACATGGACTTGACCAACAGCGGACAGCCCATCTTCCGGGTTGAACGGTTGCCCAATATCCGGGAACTGTATGAACAGCAGCAGGATGAAATTATTGACGTTTCTCCTGAAAAGGCTGTTGATTACAAGGTCGGTGACGAAGTTGTTGTTGACCTTCCCACCCGAACCATCGAAGGCAAAATCGGCTATGTTGGCGAAACCGATGTGCGCATCGACACCAGCGCGCATGGGCAGTCGTGGGATAACGAGGTACTCAACAAGCAGCAATTCGAGGACGGTCTGCGGCGGGATGAACCTACACCTGATGAGGAACTGGACAAGTTGCCTATCTCTGTGGAGGTCAATGGCGAGTGGCAGACCTTTCCGGATGCTGCTGCCGCAGACGAAGCCCTGAACGCTGAACCGATGCCGGAAGCCGCAGGAAATTTTCACATCACGGATGATAATTTGGGTGTCGGAGGCCCCAAGCAGAAATTCGCCCGCAATATTGAAGCCATCCAGACCTTGCGCACTTTGGAGCAGGAGCATCGCGGTGCCACCGCCGAGGAGCAGCAGGTGCTTTCGCAGTATGTAGGCTGGGGCGGTCTTGCAGATGTCTTTGACCCCAACAAGGAAAACTGGTCTGCCGAGTACACCCAACTGAAAGGGTTGCTCACCGAAGAGGAGTATGCCGCCGCCCGCGCTTCCACTCTGAATGCCCACTATACCTCTCCGGTGGTAATTCGCGCCATCTATGATGCTGTGGAAAAGATGGGCTTCCAGTCTGGAAATATCTTGGAGCCTTCCATGGGTATTGGCAATTTTTTCGGTATGCTGCCCTCTGGCATGGCTGACAGCCGTCTGTATGGTGTGGAACTGGATTCCATCACCGGACGCATCGCCCAAAAACTATATCCACAGGCCGACATTACGGTTGCTGGCTTTGAAACCACCGACCGCCGAGATTTTTACGACCTTGCCGTAGGTAATGTCCCTTTTGGTCAGTATAAAGTCAACGACAAGGCGTACAACAAGCTGGGATTTTCTATCCACAACTACTTTTTCGCCAAAGCCATCGACCAAGTGCGTCCGGGCGGCGTGGTGGCGTTTGTTACCAGTCGTTACACGCTGGACAGTAAAGATTCTTCTGCCCGCAAGCACATGGCAGAACGAGCCGATTTGCTGGGGGCCATTCGTCTGCCCAACAACGCTTTCCGTGCCAACGCTGGCACGGATGTTGTCAGCGACATTATCTTTTTGCAAAAACGTGACCGCCCCATCGACCACGAGCCGGACTGGGTGCAGTTGGGCAAAACAGAAGATGGCTTTGCCATCAACCAGTATTTCGTAGACCACCCGGAGATGGTGCTGGGTGAATTGACCGCCGAAAGCACCCAGTACGGACGGGAGGAACTGACCGTTGTGCCCATTGAGGGCGCAGTGCTGGCCGACCAGCTTGCCGAAGCGGTACAGCATATTGAGGGCCAGTATGTTGAAGTCGAGGTGGAAACACCAGATGTTGCGGATGCAGAAGTCGAGCGCAAGACGCTCCCCGCTGACCCGGATGTAAAGAATTTCTCCTATGCCGTGGTGGACGGTGAGGTGTACTACCGAGAAAATTCGATTATGACGCAGGTGGAGTTGTCCGATAATGCCAAAGCCCGTGTCACCGGCATGGTGGAACTGCGGCAGATCGTCAACCAGCTGATTCAGGAGCAGCTGGACGATTACCCGGATGAGGACATTAAGGCAACCCAAGCAAAGCTGAACACAGCTTATGACGTTTTTACCGCAAAATACGGTCTGCTCAACGACCGCAAAAATGGGCGTTTGTTTGAGGATGATTCTTCCTACTATCTGCTCTGCTCTTTGGAAAATCTCGATGAGAATAAACAGCTCAAAAGCAAGGCGGATATGTTCACCAAGCGAACGATTCGCCCGGAGCGCACCGTCACCAGCGTGGACACCCCCAGCGAAGCACTGGCAGTGTCCATTGGAGAACATGGCCGTGTTGATCTGCCCTATATGGCGGAACTTCTCGGCTCTCCCGGCGATTATGAGCGTATTACCACAGAGCTGCAAGGCGTGATTTTCAAAGACCCTTCTGCGGATGCAGATGATCCGGAAGCAGGCTGGCAGACTGCGGACGAGTATCTTTCCGGCAATGTGCGGAATAAACTGCGCATGGCTCAGCTTGCCGCTGAAAGCCACCCGGAGTTCAAGATCAATGTGGAGGCTTTGACCAAAGCGCAGCCGAAGGACCTTGAAGCATCAGAAATCAACATCCGACTGGGTGCCACATGGCTGAATCCCGCCATTGTGCAGCAGTTTATGATGGAGACTTTTCAGCCGCCCTACCGCATCCGCTATAACAACCTGATCCAAGTCCGCTACTCTCCATTTACGTCCGAATGGCGCATCGGCAACAAATCTGCCGCCGGAATGTATGATATCATGTCCACCGAAACCTACGGCACCCACCGGGCCAACGCCTACAAGATTTTGGAGGACACCTTGAATTTGCGGGACTGCCGCATTTATGATACCATTGAGGAGGATGGTAAAGAGCGGCGTGTCCTGAACCAGAAGGAGACGATGCTTGCCCAGCAGAAGCAGCAGGCCATCAAGGATACCTTTGCAGGCTGGGTTTGGCAAGACCCGCAGCGGCGGAATCTGCTGGTGAAGCAGTATAACGAGTTGTTCAATAGTACCCGGCCCCGCGAGTATGACGGAAGCCATATCCATTTTGTCGGTATGAACCCGGAGATCAATCTGCGGGAACATCAGCGCAATGCAGTTGCTCATGTGCTTTATGGTGGGAACACCCTGCTCGCCCACGAGGTGGGTGCCGGCAAAAGTTTTGAGATGGCAGCTTCGGCAATGGAATCTAAGCGTTTGGGCCTGTGTCAGAAAAGCCTGTTCGTGGTGCCCAACCATCTGACCGAGCAGTGGGCCAGCGAGTTCCTGCGGCTATACCCCAATGCAAAGCTGCTCGTTACCAGCAAGAAAGACTTTGAACCCGCCAATCGAAAGCGTTTTTGCGCCCGCATCGCAACCGGCGACTACGATGCCGTCATTATCGGCCACTCGCAGTTTGAGAAAATCCCTCTTTCTGCGGAACGGCAGGCACGGATTATCGAAGATCAGATCGAGGAAATCGAAAATGCCATTGCAGAGGCCAAGGAACAGTCCGGTGAGCATTTTACCGTGAAACAGATGGAAAAGACACGGAAAACACTGGAGGTGAAACTGAAAAAGCTACAGTCCACCGACCGCAAGGATGATGTGGTCACATTTGAACAATTAGGCGTAGATAGGTTATTTGTGGACGAGAGCCAGAACTACAAGAACCTATATCTTTACACCAAGATGCGCAATGTTGCTGGCCTTTCTACCTCCGAAGCACAGAAGTCCAGCGATATGTTCGGCAAGTGTCGTTATCTGGATGAAGTGACTGGCGGGCGCGGCGTGATTTTCGCAACGGGAACGCCCATCAGCAACTCCATGACGGAAATGTACACCCTGATGCGCTATTTGCAGTACAGCACTCTCCAGCAGAAACAACTGACCCACTTTGATGCATGGGCTTCTACGTTTGGCGAGACCACCACGGCCATTGAGCTTGCGCCGGAAGGAACCGGCTACCGTGCGCGCACACGTTTTGCCAAGTTCTTTAACCTGCCGGAGCTGATGAATATGTTCAAGGAGGCAGCGGACATCAAGACTTCCGACCAGTTGCATCTGCCTGTTCCGGAAGCCAAGTTTGAAACTGTCGTGGTCAAACCCTCGGAAATCCAGCAGGACATGGTGAAATCCCTGAGCGAACGTGCTGCTGAGGTGCATAGCGGTGCGGTTGACCCCTCGGTGGACAATATGCTGAAGATCACCTCGGACGGACGTAAAATCGGCCTTGACCAGCGGCTGATGAATCCGCTCACCCCGGATGACCCGGACAGCAAGCTGAATGCCTGCGTCGACAATGTTCTGCGTATCTGGAACGAAACCAAAGAGGATAATCTGACGCAGCTGATTTTCTGCGATATGTCCACGCCCAAGGGAGACGGCTCGTTCAATGTCTACGATGATATTCGCACAAAGCTGCTTGCCGCCGGGGTGCCGGAATCGGAGGTCGAGTTCATCCACAACGCTGATACTGAAGGTAAGAAAGCGGATTTGTTCTCCAAAGTCCGCAGCGGCAAGGTGCGTGTCCTGCTGGGCAGCACTGCAAAGATGGGCGCAGGCACCAATGTCCAGACCCTGCTGGTGGCCGTGCATCATCTGGATGTAGGCTGGCGACCGTCCGATATGACCCAACGCAACGGCCGAATCATCCGTCAGGGCAACAAAAACAAACAAGTTTACGTCTATAATTACGTCACGGAGGGGACATTCGACGCCTACCTCTGGCAAACGCTGGAAAACAAGCAGAAGTTTATTTCGCAGATCATGACGAGCAAATCTCCGATGCGCTCCTGTGATGATGTGGATGAGCAGGCTCTTTCGTATGCCGAGGTCAAGGCCCTATGCGCAGGCGACCCGCGCATCCGGGAAAAGATGGATCTGGATGTGCAGGTAGCAAAGCTCAAGGTGCTGCGCTCGGATTACCAGAACCAGAAATATCGTCTGGAAGATAAGCTGCTCAAGCATTACCCGGAGGAAATTCAGAAAGCGAAGAACCGTATTGCGGCTCTGAAAAACGATGCCCAAATCGCAGACGCACACCCGCAGGATAAGGAGAACTTCTGCGGCATGACGATCAAGGGCATGGTGTTCGATGAGAAAAAAGCAGCTGGTGAGCGGCTGATGCTCGCCTGCAAGGAGATGCCGAATGCGGATATGATGCTGCTGGGCACCTATCGCGGCTTTGAGCTGAACATTCGCTTTGACAGTTTCAAGAATGAGCATCAAATCGTTCTCCGCGGCGAGCTGAGTTATCCGGTACCGCTGGGCGATGACCCTCGCGGCAACATCGTCCGTCTGGACAATGCCATCGGCAATTTTGCCGACCGCATTGCCGATGCTGAGGCCGCACTGGATTCTCTGGAACAGCAGAAGCAGGCCGCAGAGGTTGAAATCGCCAAGCCGTTTGCGCAGGAGGAAGAACTGCAAACCAAATCTGCCCGCCTTGCAGAATTGGATGCGCTGTTGAACATGGAGCATCAGTCCAGCCGGACAGAACCCGAAGCGGAAGAAAAGCCGGATGCCCGCCCCTCTGTGCTGGCAGCTCTGGAAGAAAAGGCTGATAAAGTGGAGCCTGTCCGACCATTCAAATCTTACTTGGATAAGGATGGTGATGCCCGGTGACGGAGCGCCGTGACCAGCAGATCCATTTTCGTGTCAGCAAAGTCGAACTGGAACGCATTCGTCAGAAGATGGAAAGTTGCGGTATTTTGAGCATTGGCTCTTATCTGCGAAAAATGGCTCTGGATGGTTACTGCCTGAATCTTGATTTACCACAGCTGCGTCGGATGGCGTACCTTCTTCAGAATTGCAGCAACAACCTGAATCAGGTGGCGAAACGGGCCAATGAAAGCGGGCAGCTCTATGCCGCCGATTTAGAGGACTTGCGTAGTCGGTTGGATGAGCTGATAGCTATCGGCAAGCAACTTCTCGCCAAACTTTCGGAACTCTAAAAAAATCCCGCAGCAGGAGGACTGCGGGCTTACATAACGGTTGACATCCTTGCAAGGCAGTAGCCGATACCTTTATAATTGGGGCGGAAAAAGGAAGGATGGTGTTCGATATGAGGTTTCTGTTCAAAATGGTGCTTGCCCCGGTCTCTCTGTTTGTGGCTTTTCTGGCTCTGATGGCAAAGTGGCTGCTCACTCTGTCCAGCTATGTTGTCGCGCCGTTGATGCTGTATATCTTTGGCTGCGGCATCTACACCGTCTACCGCCAGACTTGGGATCAGTTTTTGATTCTGCTGGTTGCTGAATTTTTCTGCTTTGTCCTTTTTGTCGGCGCAACTGCAATGGTGGAGGGCGTTGAACGATTCAGCGGTTGGCTCCGGGACGTGATTTGATTTTGAATCTTTTGCCGCCTTCGGGCGGCTTTTTCATTTAGGGGGTGATTTGCTCTGGCTGCTACTCGTCTGATTGCACTGCATCAGCACAAAGGAAAATCTATCGCCGCCTGCCTGAAAGACCGCACTGATTATGCGCAGAATCCCGACAAGACTGAAAGGGGCGAACTTGTCAGCAGCTATCAATGCAGCCCGCTTACCGTGGATGAGGAGTTCATGCTCACAAAAAAGCTGTACGAGCAGGCCACCGGGCGCAGCCAAAAAAGTAACATTATCGCCTATCAGATACGGCAATCCTTCCGACCCGGCGAAATCACAGCAGAGGAAGCAAATCAAGTTGGCTACGAATTGGCCTCCCGCTTTCTGAAAGGCAAACACGCTTTTATCGTTGCCACTCATACCGACCGGGAGCATATCCACAATCACATTATCTTTAATTCGACCGCTTTGGATGGTACCCGGAAATTTCGGGATTTTTTCTTTTCCGGGCTGGCAGTGCAGCGGTTAAGCGACCTGATTTGTCTGGAGCATCAGCTTTCCGTAATTGAAAAGAAGCCTTATCGGCAGAAGCGTATCACTTACCCGCCAAGGGAAAGCAACCGCGACCGACTGTGCGGTGTCATCGACGAAATTTTGCAGCAGAAGCCCACCGACTACGAAGATTTTCTGCAAAAGCTGGAACAGCAGGGCTATGAAATCAAACGCGGCAAATACACTTCCGTTAAAGGCGCACGGCAGAAACGCTTTATCCGGTTAAAGACACTGGGTGCCGGGTACAGCGAGGATGAAATCAAAGCAGTCATTGCCGGAAAAGCCGAACACCGCCCACATCAGAAGCAACCTCCCAAAGAGCAGCCGTTCCAGTTGCTGGTTGACATTCAAGCAAAACTTGCCGAGGGCAAAGGTGGCGGCTACGAACGCTGGGCGAAAAAGCACAATCTGAAGGAAATGTCCAAGACGTTGCTTTTTTTGCAGGAACAGAAAATCAGCAGTGCGGATGAGCTGAAGGAACTTGCAGATGCTGCACTTTCACACTATCACGAACTGGGCGATTCTATCAAGGCCGCAGAGCAACGTATGACCGAGATTGCAGTCCTCCGTGCGCACATCGTCAACTACGCCAAGACCCGGCCAGTGTACGATGCCTACCGCAAATCCGGGTATAGTTCCAAATTTCTGGAAGCACACCGGGAGGAAATCACGCTGCATAAGACGGCGAAAGCCGCTTTCAATGAATCCGGCCTGAAAAAGCTGCCCAAAGTGAAAGACCTGAATGCAGAGTATTCTGCGTTGCTCACCATGAAAAAAGCACTCTACCCGGAGTACCGAAAGGCACGGGATGAGATGCAGGAAATCGTAAAAGCACAGAAAAATGTGGAACTGTTCTTTGCGGAGGAAAAGGACTCCAAGCAAGTCGAGCAGATCCGATAAAACAATACGGCCCTGAGAACTTTGCCGCTTATCCGGCAGGGTTCTCAGGGCTTTTTTGCTTATTACTCAGTCTGTACTCAGAGCAGCGGTGATTTCAATTTGTTTAGCAATCATGCTTTCCAGTTCCTGCGTGATCGTTGCACAATTTGCAACACGATAATTCCAGAAGTAAGAAACGCCTTCACACTCCTCAACGGACAAATCGCTGTTGACCAAAAGCAGTCGGTCGGAGGTTACTTTCAGCTTTTCGCATAGAGAAGCGTATTTTCCATAATCAATACTTCGGCTGGACGATTTGGCTTCCACCCAGAAGAATTTTCCGTTGATGGAGAATACGACATCCAGTTCATGCGTGCTCCCTGCGGATGCCGCTTCTGAAAGAATCACATTGGAGCAAACCGAAACTTCTGCACCCTGCTCCTCCTGATAGCGATTCAAAATCTGCTGAACCTGATGCTCCACAAAAAGTTCCAGCCACTTCCCGCTCAGGAAATGCCGGACAGTCTCATTTTGCGCAAGCTCATAGACGATATTCTGCGGATAGATCACAATGGATGCAAAAAGTCCCATTTTATCCCACGTCTGAGCGATTTCCGAAAGTGTGGCAAACGAATTCTTGGAAGTACCCTTTGGGATACGAAACGAAAAAGAACCGTCACTCTGCATATGTGTCCGAATAAACTGCAAGAAATCCACCACTACCGGGTCGCAAAGAGCTTCGCCTGTTTTCCATGCCATCCGCTGAACGGCAATCGGCGGAAGTTTTTTCGGTACGACCTGCTGAACGATTCTATACCCACAGCGTTCCAGATGCTCCAATGCGGTCAAAGGCTTCGGAGGGATTTTTTCTTTAACTTCGGACTTTTCTGCACCGGATGTATTCTCAGTCAGATAGTTAAACTTCCATCCGTATTCCCAAGCAGGCGAACGGGTCAACACACCAACTGCATGAAATCCGCTGTCCGGTTCCTCCATCGGAAATGTGATTTTGTTCTTTTGGATATTGATTTGGAGCGTTTTATTTTTCAGCGCTATCTGATAAGCGTCAAGAAGGAATTCCTTTCCCTTATATGTCAGCTCACTGGAACTATTTGCAGAAAGGCCAGCATTTTTTGCCAAAGAGAGAAGCAGACAGGTCGCTTTGGGCAGCTCAAGGATATGCTCCATCTGCGCAGCGTCCGGAATCACTTCCGCATTTGCGTTATCGGGCTGCGGCAATTCGTCTGCCGGAGTCTCCTTTGCTGGTGCAGAAACTTCGGGTGTCATTTTTGAAGCAGCCTCAGATTTTCCAGACTTGGGCAAAGGTTTCGGCTCCGTATAGACCTCAGCAATAAATAATTCATAGGAATCGATGCACGAAAGTTTTCCTGCCGCTGCAAGTCCCACATAAATCGCAGCCGCCCGCGAGGAATCGCCATAATACTTTTTAGAATCCGCTGCGGCAGCAATATCAGAAAAGGCATTATATCTGCTCAGCGGCTCCGCCTTTTCCGGGAACTGCTTCAACGCACGGCAGTAGAGCCACTCAAAGAACGAATCCATGTACGGCTCTGTCGGATACTCGTTTCCTTCCAGAGAGTAACGTAGCAGCTCTCCACTGGTTCGCAGCCGAGTGTCCTTATGGACTTTGGGTGGCTCACAGGTCAGAAGGTCAGCGAATGGCCCACCATGTTCAAACACTTTGGTGGCTTCAAAAACCGTGCTGATGGGTACATCCTGCGCAACAGAATCCAGATGCAGCAAAAGCCGCAGAGAAGAAACAGCTTCACCCTCCGGCTGAACGGATGCAGAGCTGACTTCCAGAATCGAAACATCAGGGTCTGTTGTATGGACGGCATCATGGACGGCACGGATATTCTGCCGCTTGCTGCCTTTTATCCATGTGAATGTCACCGGCTGTTCTCTGCAATAGGGATAGCCGGATATGGGAAAACAAATGGTTCGTGTTGCCATGAACACCTCCAACTTTTTAGGACAAACAAGTTTATGTAAATCAAGTATAGCACAATCCCGGATGTGCTGCATAGCACTATTTTCTGCTTCCGGGAATCCATCTGTGCAAAAAGTGCCGATACCACAGGCATCGGCACTCAGATTAAAAAGCATTTTTCAAAAATGTGCAGCCTGCATCCACTGGATGCAGAACACAAGGGGTTTGGGCACAGCCCAACAAGCATTTTGAATTTGATTTTTAGAAATCGGATTCAAAAATTGCAAGTTGGTACCAGCTTGCCCTGCTTGCCACAACAATGCGTCCTTTTTGTCCGCAATTTGTAATTTTCAGATTGGAGAAAAACGCCATGGCAAAGACGAAGGCTGAAGAAAAAGCTCTCAACCTTGATTAGATTTTGTTTAACTGCCGGGATTATCTGCGCGCTGCGCGCAACTCCGGCTCGTTCTTTGAAAAGCGTGATAGCAGCTTCTGTGAGCCGCCCAGCACATCCAGCCCACGGTCATCGTACAAATGGTAGAGGAACGGCCCCGGCCCAGCCAGATAGACGCTGGACACAAAGCCGTTCCAGCCGCCGATGTCCCCCAGAATGATTTCCCGAAGAAGCAGCTCTGGTTGAAAGCTGATCTTGCTGAGATCCCAGTAAAACTGCACTTGTGCATGGGTATCCCCATCTTCATCCTGCTCTGTGGCCGAAAGTTGTTCATCGGGAACTGGGAGGCCCACTCGCTGCCGGATAACGGTCAGCAGGGACTCGGCGGGTTCTTCATCGGGATACCCGTCGATCCGCAGAAGGTCCGGCACCGCCGGAAGTGCCCGATAGATCGCGGCGGCTCGGTCCAGCGCCCCCTGAACATAAGCGGGGTTGGTTTTCAGCTTCGCCGCACGCCTATCCAGATAGATTGGTTCCTCCCCGCCGATCTTAAAACGAATGCCCACCGGTGCATGGTAGAACAGAGGGTGTTCCAGCCCAGCCATGCCCAGATCATGTAAAATGTGTTCAAACCGCTTTGCCAGCATGGTATCCCTCCGTTCTCATGTCATTTCATACAGCAGAGCAGCATCGCCCTGCACCAGTTCCAGATGGGAGCGCAGCGTATTAAGCCCGCTTTGCACCGCCTCGGTGGGCAGATCCCAGTCCGGGGCAATTTCAGCGGCCAGCTCCGGGAGATCCTGCTCCCGCAGAGCTGCCAGCAGTTGAGACGCCAGCTCTCCCTCCAGCAGAGCGCAGTCCAGGGTGTCTTCCGTCTGGGGAGCAGGAAAACGGACATCCAGATCCAGTTCGCTCTCACACCAGTCCCAGATGGCCATATAGACCGCGCCGGAGCAGTCACCGTCGGACAACTCCTGCCGCTGGTTATTTTTTATCAGATAAAAGGACGCGATCTGTGACATGGTGGTTCCTCCTAAATGTTATTCGCTTCCATCAGCCCTTCGGCCTGCAACCGGATCACATAGAAAGCCCGCACCCAGTCCAGTTCCTGCTCCATGGAGTCCTCCAAAGCCAGCAGGCGGCGCTTGCCAAGCCTGCGATCCAGAAGGGCAAAGATACGGACAAGGGGATTCTCGCTGACAAGGCTTTTCTCGA
>ERZ827108.3829-NODE-3829-length-11961-cov-2.241139_pt1 | contig 11961 bp, 9 predicted proteins | sample MGYA00519921_ERZ827108 | MGnify/ENA primary metagenome ERZ827108 (study PRJEB31778, sample SAMEA3449258) | human gut metagenome | biome: human gut; feature: human-associated habitat; material: faeces | place: United Kingdom | collected 2010/2012 ... | reverse complement strand
AGGTCCTGCTTCGCAAGAGCCATTTTTTCCGGCGTAAGAATGTAGCAATCCTTAAGTCGCAGGTAGTCTTCCTCGTTGAAGAATCGTTCACGTTGGACTCTCGTCATATACAGAACATCAAGCTTGTCCATAACACCGTCAAGAGTTGTGGTTTGCTCATACGGAATACCTTTGTTTTTGATATATGCATTTTTTACGTAGCTTGGAACTTTCAACTCTTCCGGAGAAATCAAGACGAACTTGATTCCCTCATAGCGGCTCATTGCAGCAATCAGTGAATGCACCGTACGTCCAAACTTCAAATCACCGCATACACCTATTGTGAGATTATCAAAATGACCCTTCTCACGCTTAATTGTCAAAAGGTCGGTGAGAGTCTGCGTCGGATGGTTGTGCCCGCCGTCACCTGCATTGATAATCGGGACGGAGGCTTTCGCTGCTGCAACAAGAGGTGCGCCTTCCTTCGGGTGACGCATTGCAATTATATCGGAATAACCGCTTACAACCGCAACGGTGTCGCCGACGCTTTCACCCTTTGCAGCGGAACTCGAGCTTGCTTCGGAGAAACCGAGAACCCTTCCGCCGAGTTCAAGCATTGCAGCTTCAAAGGAAAGACGGGTGCGTGTGCTGGGTTCAAAGAACAGAGTCGCAAGAGTCTTGTATTTGCAGGCTTCACGATAAAGCTCAGGGTGCTCAATGATGTTGTTTGCAACTGCAATCATTTCATCAATTTCCGCAGTGGAAAGATCGAGAATGTCGATAAGGTTTTTCATATTAGTTATTTCCTCCGTTTATCCATGAAATATCTGACGGGTTATTGCGAAAAGCAATAAGCCTTGCAATGTCCCCGGGTTTAATGATGTTTTTTTCTGCCGCAACATGGACGACAGTATCGAAATCAGTAAGGCTGATGTTTTTAACTTTTGCATCTGCAAGCCTGTCAATTGATTTTTGCATTCTGTATGTAAAAATACTGACAATGCCGAGCACCTCCGCCCCCGCTTCGCGCAAAGCTTCAACAACATCAATAACGCTGCCGCCTGTTGAAATCAGATCTTCAACCACAACAACCTTTTGTCCTGCTTCAAGCTTGCCCTCAATTTGATTACCCCTGCCGTGATCCTTGGCGGAACTGCGAACGTAGCCCATGGGCAATCCCAGAATATGCCCCGTTATTGCAGCATGTGCAATTCCGGCCGTGCTTGTTCCCATGAGAACTTCTGCCTCGGGATAGTCGGTGCGAATTATTTCTGCAAGAGAGTTTTCAATGTTGTTTCGAACATCGGGTGCTGTTAAAGTCAATCTGTTATCGCAATAAATCGGGCTTTTAATTCCGCTTGCCCATGTGAACGGCTTGTCCGGACTCAGAAAAACTGCTCCGATCGAAAGCAGCTCGTCCGCAACTACAGCTGCCCTGTTTGTGCAATCCGTTTTTTTATTCATGTGAATAAACTGTCCTTTCCTGTTAGTGTATACTGATTTTAAGAGTAATACCTGCCGAACTTATAAAGCATCAGTTCAGCCGACAAAATCGTTCAGGCAGCGTTCATATGCAGCAACCGGATCCGCTGCGGCTGTAATCGGCCGACCTACAACAATGTAATCCGATCCGAGTGCTTTGGCATCCGCGGGGGTTGCAACACGCTTTTGATCTCCGACCGCGCCATCCGCAAAGCGCACTCCGGGAGTTACTGTCAGAAAACCATTTCCGCAAACAGCGTGAATTTTTCCTGATTCAAGCGGAGAACAAACAACCCCGTCCAACCCCGCAATTTCAGCATTTTTTGCGTAACATGCCACAACCTCATCCATAGGTTTATCAATAAGCAATTCTTTTTTTAAACTGTTCGAGTCGGTTGAAGTAAGCTGAGTTACCGCAATCAAAAGCGGGCGTGTTCCGTCTTCGCGTGTCAAACCTTCTTTTGCCGCCTGCATCATTGCAATCGTGCCGCCTGCATGAACGTTGCACATGTCAATATCAAGGGCGGACAGAACACGCATTGTTTTTTTGACGGTGTTTGGAATATCGTGAAGTTTAAGATCAAGGAAAATCTTGTGTCCGCGCAGTTTAAGCTCGCGAACGATATCCGCGCCTTCGGCATAAAAGAGTTCCATACCGATTTTAATAAAAGGCTTTCTGTCCGTAAATGCGGAAAGGAAATCCAGCACTTCAGTTTTTTCTGCAAAATCGCAGGCAATGATTACGTCTTTACCCATTATGTGCTCCTCCGATGATATCTTCAAGTTTATTTATTCCGTATTTTTTCATTGTTGACGGCAGCTCACGAATTATATCGCGGCATATATAAGGTTCGATAAGGTTGGCTGCACCGATTTGAACTGCGGCGGCACCTGCAAGCATCATTTCAAGCACATCATCTGCGCTTGATACCCCGCCTATACCCATTATCGGGATTTTCACCGCTTCATAAACATCATAAACCGTTTTCAATGCAACGGGAAAAATCGCACTGCCCGAAAAACCGCCTTTTTTGTTTGCGATTACAGGTGTTCGCCTGTGCAAATCGATTCGCATCCCCATGAGTGTGTTGATAAGGCTGAGTCCGTCCGCACCGGCATCCTCACAGGCTTTTGCAATGGATACAATATCCGTAACATTCGGACTGAGCTTAATAAATATCGGCTTTTGCACAACCGATTTGACGGCTCTTGTAACCTCGGCAGCAGCGTCGCATGTTGTTCCGAAGCTCATTCCGCCGTTGTGAACATTCGGGCAGCTGATATTGACTTCGATAATGCCGACTTGCTCACATTCGTTGAAACGCGCCGCGACCTCCGTATACTCATGGATTGAAAATCCGCTGACATTTGCTATCACCTGTTTCGAAAAGCATCTTTTGAGCCGCGGAAGCTCGCTGTTTATCACCGCATCAACTCCGGGATTTTGCAAGCCGATGGAGTTGATTATGCCCGCCGGACATTCTGCAATTCGCGGAGTGGGGTTGCCGAAACGCGGTTCAAGTGTTGTCCCTTTAAATGAAAACGTGCCGAGACAATTGATGTCGTAAAGCTCCGCAAACTCGTAACCGTAGCCGAATGTTCCGCTTGCGGGGATGACAGGGTTGTCAAGCAGCCAATCTCCGAGACGAACTTTGAGCGCATCACCGCTTGGGAGCTCATTCATTACAAGGGATTTGTTAAAACTTATACTCATTCCGTCCTGTATTTTGCCGCTCATCACCATATTACCTCCTCGGAGACCAAAACGGGGCCGTCTTTGCAGATTCTCTTCGAACCGTATTTTGTTTTGCAGCTGCAACCCATACATGCACCGAAGCCGCAGCCCATGCGCTCCTCAAAACTCAATTGTCCGCTTGTTTCCACAATATCAAACACTGCCTTCAGCATCGGCTCCGGCCCGCACGCACAGTAATCAGTGTAAGCAGTGATGCCGTCATTGCTTTCGGCATTAAAACAGCGCATTGCATCGGTAACAAACCCTTTCACTCCGCAGCTTCCGTCCGCTGTTGCAATAATGATCCTTGCTCCGATTTTTTTGAATTCATCTTCAAAGAAGCATTCGTCAAATGTGTTGAAACCCGCTATAACCATCGGTATTTTCCCTTCCGAAATCAGCTGTTTTGCAAGCAGGAACATCGGAGGAACGCCTGCTCCGCCGCCTATAAGGAGCGGATGCTCGCCGCAGAGTGAAGTATCATAACCGTTTCCGAGACCGACCAAAACATCCAGCTGTTCATTCATCGGCAGGCGACTCATGAACTCCGTGCCTTTGCCGACAACTTTGTAAACAATCGTCAGCGTGTTTTCACTCCGGTCAATATCGCAGACGGAAATCGGACGCCGCAGGAAAAAGCCTTTAAGCTTTATGTTCACAAATTGTCCGGGTCGATTTATTGACGATACATCACCCGAAAGCACCATTTTATACGTATTACGTGCTATGCACTCGTTTGAAACAATCTGAAAGAGTGATTGAATCATGTTCAAGTTCCTTTCCTATATTCAGTGTTCATTAATCGTATTGTCGCCGATTAATCAGGCCGTCGCGCAAAAGCAAATTACTCCTCAATTAACCTTATCTTCCTTAACTGTTTTCCCATTGCGGGTTGTTTTTATACATTTGCCGAAAACCTGCATGCCGACAAAGGGGGATGCTTTCCCGAGAGACAGAAATTCGGCGGAATCAACGATATAGGGGGTGGAGATTTCAAATTCGGCAGTACTGTTTCCAATATCTATGCCGAATCTGCGGGCGGGCGCGGTGCTCATCAGTTCAACAAGTTTATTCAGTGACAGTATTCCTCTGCGCACGAGCCGAGTGTACAACACCGGAAAGGCGGTTTCAAGTCCCACAATTCCATTCAGACTGCTGCGCAGTCCGCCTGACTTTTCTTTTTCCGAATGCGGCGCATGATCGGTTGCGATCATGTCAATCGTGCCGTCAAGTATGCCTTCAATGAGTGCATCTCTGTCCGCTTCGGAACGAATCGGAGGGTTCATTTTGAAGCTTCCGCTGTCAACAAGATCTTCATCACACAGAACAAGATAATGCGGTGCAGTTTCACATGTTATGTCGAGGCCTTCAGATTTTGCCTTACGGATAAGATTAACGGACTCCTTTGTCGAAACATGGCAAACATGGTATGGACATCCGCTCTTACGGACAAGCTCAATATCGCGTGCAATAGGGCGCCATTCGCTTTCACTGCATATTCCGGGCAGGGAATGCCTGTCGGCGTAGTTCCCGTCATGAATGCATCCACCGCGAACAAGACTGTTGTCTTCGCAGTGAGCAGCAATAATCTTGTGAAGTTTTTTTGCCTTTTTCATTGCTGCAAGCATAATTTCTTCATTCTGAACGCCTTTTCCGTCATCCGAAAACGCAACGACATACGGGGCAAGTGCGTCCATATCGGAAAGTTCCCGACCGTTTTCACCGATTGTTATTGCACCGTACGGATAAACGGGAATGCAGGCATCACGACGAATGATTTCAAGCTGCCTTTCAAGGTGTTCGATGCTGTCAGGCACCGGATCAAGGTTCGGCATTGTGCAAATCGCAGCATACCCTCCGTTTGCGGCGGCAAGCGTTCCCGTCTTGACAGTTTCTTTATATGAAAAACCCGGTTCGCGAAGATGAACATGAACATCAACGAATCCGGGAACAAGAACAGTATCCGAAGAAATATTGGATTTTTTCACTGAATGAACATCGGAAGGAGATACTGAATTCGAATATGTATTCGATTTCGAATCGGAAATGCCGCAACAGTCAATTCTGTTGTTTGGATATTCGGCGTTTTTTCGCACAGTTTTGTTTTCAGACAGCATTTGGTGTGCCTCCTTCGGTTTCTGCAAGAATGAATCCTGCCGCATGCGGCAGGACAGCACAATTAAAACCCACGAATTCACGCTGAAAACGCAGAGAATATTGAGTTGCAAATCTTGCCGACATCAAGGTGTCAACGCGACCTCACGGGATCGCCTTAAAGATTGGAGTTATTTTATCAGGCTCGCAGGCGGCTGTCAAGGCATTCAACAAAGTATATTGCAATCATTTGAAAACTGAATCAACATTATTCCGACAAATTCTTGCTTGACATTTGCCAACTTTAAAGCTACAATAACAATCGAAAATCCGTGTATAATATAACGGATAATATCATGATGCGGAGAAAACAAATGAGAAACAAATCTTTGACACGTTTTGCAGCTTTTTTTGTTGCAGCAACCATGCTTTTCGCTTGTTTGCAAGTCATTGCACAGCCTGCCGCAAACGACAGCGGGCACACTTACGTGCTTGTTGACCAACCCACCGACGGCGGGGTTTACCTTATGATAAGCCGACAGACCGGCAGCAATTTTGCTGTTTCCGGAACAGCGATGCCCGACGGGGAAGGCTTGGTGCCTGTTGAAGTCGGAGTTGCAGGTGACTATGTTGTAAGCGGAGTGAACGATTCCGTGCTTTGGCAGTTTAACGGCAGTTCCGAATCGGGCTACACCGTTCGCAATGCTGAGTCGGGCGAATACCTTGCAAAGCTTTCGAACACGCTTAAAACAAGCGCAGCAACTCAGCATCGCTGGGAGCACATAATTCATACCAACGACGACAGCAGCATCGGCGATGAACCTGTCATGCACAATGTGACCACCGGTGTGGGCTACATCCTCTATCGCGTAAACGGCGATGAGACTTATTTTGATTGCTTCAACGCTTATCAGCAATGCAATATCCGCCTTTATGAGCGTCGGGATATGACCGGATTCGTACCGACGACGGGTATCAGTATCGGAATCGATGCACTGGAGCTTGACCTTGGAAGCACTCACACATTCCAGCCGCAGGTTTTCCCGTCAAATGCAACCATTCAAAACGTTACATACACGTCTTCGGATTTGTCCGTTGCACGCATCAATCCCGACGGCACGCTTATCACAGGCAGTGAAGGAACTGCGCAAATAACCGTTTACGACGGAACGGGCGAATTCAGCGATACCTGCACCGTGACGGTCGCAAGTGCAAATCCCGCAGTGCCCGTCCTGTACGGTTACAGAATGTACTCAAGTGCAAACGGCATCGTTAATTTTTCGGCGGATGATGTTTCCGACTTCAACCTTGTGGATGCACAAACAGGACTTGAACCGCTCACCGCAATGTGTTATGTGGAAGGCGATTTTTACGGTTTCGCAAAGAGTGAAACCGAAAACACGGGGTATGATTTCGTTATTATCGACGGCGAAACCTTCGAAAGACGTACAACAAACCTTTGGTCATACTACTATTGCCGCGATATGACCTATGATCCCGAAACCGGACTGATTTACTGCATGATGGCAACCAACGCAACTATTTACTCATTGTATTTCGGGATTTATACGGTAAACCCACAAACTCTGAGCTTCAACCTTATCGGTGAAACAAACCGATACCTTTCGGTTCTTGAATGCACGGCGGACGGCAGACTTTACGGAATCGATATGTTCGGCTATTTCTGCTCCGTTGACAAAACCAATGCAAACTGCACAAAAATTGCACATACAACCGTTTCGGATATCAACCATGAACAGTCCATGGTGTTCTGTCCTTCAAACGGCAAAATGTATTGGATGAAATCCGATGATAACGGAGGCGTATTTTTCGAGGTCAATCTCGCAAACGGAACGCTTGTTTATATCGGCTATCCCGGCGGCGATTACATAACATATCAGAGTGTTGCAGGCCTTTGTTATGTTCCGACGGATGAACCGGAGTATCAGCAGGGTGATATAGATATGGACGGCATAGTTTCTGTTTCGGATGCATTGCTTGCATTGCGGTGCGGAATGGAAATTGTGACTCTTACCCCGCAGCAGCTTACGCTTGGCGATATGAATGGCGACGGTTCCGTTAATGTTACCGATGCGATAATGATACTTCGAGCTGCACTTATCGGCTGATTTTTAATTCGGCAGCACGGCTGCGGTATCAAAATCAAAAATAAGACCTTTCAAAAACAGCGGTTCGCAGTACGGCGGGCCGCTGTCTGCACAAATAACCAAATGACAATTTCGCCTACGGTTCGATAAAGATTTTACTGTATGATTCAAAGCATTGATTTTAACTCTGCCGCATGATAAAATACGCATGGCAAAGTCTGAATAACTTATGCCGCGTCTGAATAAATAAGTTAATCTTTAAAAACGGAGGGTGAATTTGTGAAAAGAAAAGCTTTAGGCTTGTTTGCAACATTTTTCAAAATCGGAGCTTTCACTTTCGGCGGAGGATATGCAATGATACCGCTGATACAACGTGAAATCGTAGATAAAAAACAATGGGCAACAAATGAAGATTTGCTTGATATAATTGCAATTGCCGAATCAACACCCGGTCCCATTGCCGTGAACGCAGCAACATTTATCGGCAGCAAAATCGACGGCTTCTTTGGCGCTCTTTTTGCAACGCTCGGAGTTGTTCTTCCGTCATTTATAACCATACTTGCCGTGTCGTTTGCTATTGCACAGTTTGAACACATAAAAATCGTTCAGTATGCATTTACGGGTATTCGCGCCGCAGTTCTTGCGCTCATTATCCGCGCACTTGCGGCAATGTATAAAGAATGTCCGAAGTCGCCCCTGTCATACATTATTGCGGCAGCTGCTTTTTTTGTTGCAGCATTTACAAGCATCAACACAATTTTTATCATACTCGGCTGTGCTGCGGTCGGCCTTGCTGTACATTTGATATTTAATACAAAAAACGGAAAGGCGGGGGAAGGCAAATGATTTTCATCGAATTATTCTTCACATTTTTCAAGATTGGCTTGTTTACTGTCGGCGGCGGATATGCAATGCTCCCGCTTATCAGAACTGAGGTTATCAGCAAGGGCTGGCTGACAGCGGAGGAAATTGTGAATTTCATTGCCGTGAGCGAAAGCACACCCGGGCCGTTCGCAGTCAATATTGCAACTTATATCGGTTCTGTCCGCGGCGGGGCAGCAGGGGCAGCTTGTGCAACGCTCGGAGTTGTGCTTCCGTCGTTTCTGATTATTCTTGCGATTGCACGATGCTATAAAAAATTTAAGAGCAGCAAAATAGTTGCGGGACTTATGTCCGGCTTGAAGCCGGCGGTGATCGGGCTTATTGCAGCCGCCGTGTTAACAGTCGGCAAAACCGTTTTTTTGAATTCGGCAACTCCGACAGGCTTTCCTGCCACCGCATCGGACTGGTTTCGAACCGTGAGTTCCGCATTGGTTTTTGTGCTTGCACTCTTTGCCTGCCGAAAAAAACTTCATCCGATATTAATGATTTTGATTGCCGCTGCTCTCGGCATAGCATTCGGCCTTTTGGGCGAAATGCTTGTTGCTTAGAGTTAACCGCAGCATTAACATCAAGAACAATATCGCCCATGCGGGCAACACATCGGATTGATTTTTTTTCGCTGCCTGTTGTGCAAGTTTTGCATTGCCCGAGTGGGCGCTATGATTCAAATTAAACATGTGTAAATATTTTTTATTTGTGCAATAATAAAGCTCGTTTTCCGGCGTGGAAAACGAGCTTTTTTCACAGTTTGAAAGCGGATAACTTAGATATTGTCTGTATGTTTACGCAGGTGCACCGACCAACATTGCTTCATGCACGGGAAGGATTTTTTTGCTGTCGGGCATATGGACGAGAGCTTGATTCAGCACCTCCTCGGCGTTATGCACAAATACAATTTGCAGTGCATCAATAATATCCTTGGGAACTTCGGCAATATCCTTGCGGTTTTGCTCCGGAAGCAGCACCGTTGTTATGCCTGCGCGTGCTGCAGCAAGCAGTTTTTCACGCAAACCTCCGATTGCAAGCACTCGGCCCCTGAGAGTGATTTCGCCTGTCATTGCAAGTCTTGCGCGCACCGGAATGCCTGTCAGTGCACTCGCAACAGCCGTCATGAGTGAGATCCCTGCGGACGGACCATCCTTTGGAACAGCACCTTCCGGAACATGAATATGTATATCCGTATGCTGATTGAAATCATCGCTCAGTCCCAGTTCGGAAGCGTGTGCGCGGATGCACGTAATAGCAGTGCGTGCGCTTTCCTGCATAACATCGCCGAGACTTCCGGTAAGCTGGAGCTGACCCGTGCCTTTCAACGCTTCAACCTCAATTTCTAACAGCTCACCGCCAACGCTTGTCCACGCAAGTCCGTTCACCAGTCCGATTTCAGGCTCCTTATCCGCAGGCTCAAAGCTGTACCGAGACACACCGAGATATTCCTTTATTTTCGATTTGCTGAGCCGAATCCGTTTTTTTCCGTTTGCAATATCAACGGCAGCCTTCCGGCAAACTGCGGCAATGCAGCGTTCAAGGCTGCGAACGCCTGCCTCGCGTGTGTAGCAATTGACAATTTCGGAGATCTCTTCATCCCCGATGGTCAGCATGCTCTTCTTCAGTCCGTGCTTTTCGAGCTGCTTCGGAATCAAATACTGTCTTGCAATTTCGATCTTTTCGGTCGCAAGATAACTCGGAACCTCTATAACTTCCATTCTGTCCAGAAGCGGGCGGGGGATATCGGCAAGGTTGTTTGCTGTTGTTATGAACAGAACCTTGGACAAATCATACGGCATCTCCAAAAAGTGATCGCGGAAAGCAAAGTTTTGTGCTCCGTCAAGCACTTCAAGAATTGCGGCGGCCGGATCACCGTTGTAATCTCGGGATAATTTATCAATTTCATCAAAAAGAATGACCGGATTTACGGTTCCCGCCTGCCGCATTGCAGAAATAATGCGACCCGGCATAGCTCCGATATAAGTGCGCCTGTGTCCGCGAATCTCCGCTTCATCCTTGATTCCGCCGAGACTCATTCGAACAAAGCTGCGGCCCAAAGCCTTTGCAATTGATGCGGAAACGGATGTTTTGCCTACACCCGGAGGGCCCGCAAAGCAAATGATCTGACCGTTCACCTTTCCGGTAAGTTTCGCAACTGCAAGATACTCAAGAATACGCTGTTTGACTTTTTCAAGCCCGTAATGGTCCTCGTCAAGTATCCTGCGTGCATTTTGAATATCAAGATTATCCTCGCTCATCTCGGTATAAGGCATGTCCAACAGACAATCGATGAAAGTTCGCAGGGACGGTGTTTCGTGTGAACCGGCAGGAAGGGTTGCGAACCTGTCGATTTCTTTTTCAAGTCGGATACGAATTTCATCGGGAAACGTGCGTTTCTTCAGTCTTGCACGAAACTCATCGGCTTCCGTCTCCTCGTTCTCACCCAATTCTTTTCGAATTGCCTTTATCTGTTCGCGGAGGAAGTATTCCTTTTGATTCTTTTCTATTTGCTGCTTGACACTCGCCTCAATGCGTTTGCTGAGCTTTGTGAACTCCTGCTCGCGTGCAATAATGTTCAAAAGCGTTATGCAGCGCGAGGCACTGTCCTCCTGTTCAAGAAAACACTGCCGATCCTCGTATTTTTTCAAGGTTATGTTTGCAAGCCTGAATATATATGCAGTATCATCGGAGCTTTTCTCAATAACCTCAAATGCTTCGGAAAGGCTGTTTACTCCGATCAGTTCAAGGTAATCGCGGCATTTTTTCGAAACGAGCGGACGGAGTGACGAAGCTTCGGGGGCGGTTTGCTCTTCATCGTCGCAACTGTAAAGGTTCGCGCTGAAAAAGGGCTCCTCGCCCGTGAAACCGTCAACGAGCGCACGGCATACACCTTCCGCCATGACGCGGACAGTATCTCCGGGCAGTTTAATTACCTGCTTGATTTTGCAAATGCAGCCGATCTCATACAGCTGCTTTGCGGTTATATCGGTAAGTTTCGGATCTTTTTGCGCGGTAAGAAACACCAACCCGTCGTTTTCGGCGGCGGTTTCAATCGCGGCAACGCTCTTGTCCCTGCCTGCATCAAAGCTCAGCAGTGTGTAGGGCATCACAACCAAGCCGCGCAGAGGCACAACGGGCATTTTTTCATAGTACTTAATAGCCAAATTTCATATCCTCGTGTTTTGTTGTTTTTTGCCGTGAGTGTGTATCAGTCATCGGCTTCTTTTTGGAGAATTATACACGTTGTTTGAAAATTATACAACACACAAATTCAGGCATATATGCAAATTCTCGGGACAATCCTGTGTATCTTCATCAACAGCCCTTTATTGCTCCGCATTCCGCAAAAGACCGCTTTACTTTTCGGTATCATTTTGTGCTCAATTCCGTACGGAGTGTCTGAATATAAACGGGGTGACACGGCAAATAACGATATATTTGATGCCGAGAGCGGCTTTGCAGCCGGATTTCGGACTTTTTTTCTTTTTTTTGTCGCTCAAGTCTTGTTTATTCACCCATTGTTGTGGTACAATACAGTGTAGCTTGTATTTACCATGGCGGTTCGGCTCTTATGCAATCAGCCTGATTGGAGTATGCTTTGCGCAGAGTCGAACGATAATCTTTATAGAAAGGAAAAATCATTATGAAAAAAAGATGCGACAAACTCATTGCTAAGCTTCGTGAAAAAAACAT
>ERZ827108.3825-NODE-3825-length-11967-cov-6.095534_pt1 | contig 11967 bp, 8 predicted proteins | sample MGYA00519921_ERZ827108 | MGnify/ENA primary metagenome ERZ827108 (study PRJEB31778, sample SAMEA3449258) | human gut metagenome | biome: human gut; feature: human-associated habitat; material: faeces | place: United Kingdom | collected 2010/2012 ... | reverse complement strand
AAAAACACCAAGGAGGTGGACATTCGGTGCCACCTCCTTGATCATCTTCGAAGCGTACATTTCCGGCTGCCATGGTTATACTTCATCCTCATAGTACCGGATCATGCATACCAGTTCACCGTCCTCTACGGACACCTCCGCTTCCTCTCCCAGAAATTCATTGCTGATCCCGATGGGGAAATCGTTGGTGATCACAGCATTTTCCAAAGAATATTTCATGCCGCGGATATTCACGCCTTTTGCCTCCTTCGTCATGGCAAACAGCGACATGGTGCCCTCCAGCTCCTTCCGGAAATGCACGGCTTCGTTCTGCAGTACCAGCACCATTCCCGTACCGTCTACCAGGTACCCCACCGCACCATGATTTTTGAGATACAGCAGACACTGGATATTCGCAAGGGTATGATCAAATCTCCCACCGGTGGCCGCATAAATACGGAAATCGGTATAACCCAGCTCCAGCCCCCGCTTGATAGCTGCCAGCATGTCTGTGTCATCCTTACACTCCGGCAGGCGGCAAATCTTCTCCGGAACGGTCTGTTGTAACTGTTCCACAGCAAGCTTCTCCTGTTCGGTCATCGAGTCACAATCTCCGATAATCAGATCCGGCTCCACATGCAGGAGCCCGCAGTAGCTTAAGCCGCCGTCCACCGCGATCACATAATCTTCCTCCGTCACAGACAGTTCTCCCATCGTGAGATCTCCTGCGCCGATCAAAATACATTTACCCATAGTATTTACTTTTTTTCCTTTCCTGTAACGGTTCCACCTTGCCATTCCCAAAGTCACATGAATGCGCCTGCGCCGCTTTGTGACCGGCCTTATTTCCGAAACAGACATTTCGTTTCGTCTGCGAGCCGTTACGCAATATTCTACAATTTCTGCGTTTACTTTTCAAGCCATACGCAGTATATTTAATCTGTTCAAACTTACAACGATACTCAGAGGATCAACATCCCTGTATGTGAAAGGCACTCTCATGAATCTATATGACAATCAGCCGCTGACCGTTGCGGAGCTCCGCAGGTTGCAGGCTTTGGAAAACCGATATCGGAATGCTGCCAGAGAAGTGTTTACGAACCGTGTGGAATACTACCACAGGTTCACCGGTGGGCACTACACTTCTATCACCATCCGTGACCAGAAGACCCGCTGGGGAAGCTGTTCCTCGAGAGGCACTTTATCCTTCAATTACCGCCTGATCTACGGTCCCGCCGGTCCTCTGGATTATGTGGTAGTCCACGAGCTCTGCCACCTGACTCATATGAACCATTCGAAGGACTTCTGGAACATGGTCGAGCGCATCATGCCGGATTACCGGATCTATAAGCAGTGGTTAAGGGAGCACGGACAGGAGCTTACCCTGACGACACATCTGAAAAAGCAGGGCATTCCCATCCGCCTTGGCTAAGGCGCCATGCTATAAATGGCGGCCTGTTTTTCAACAGACCGCCATCTTTTACTATTCTGCTCTACGCAGTGCTATCTTCCGTTTATCTGTTCTCGTTTACATAGACCTGTACACGGCTCTGAATGACACCTGCCACATCTCTCGCACTCTTCTGTCCTGAGAAGTATGCTCCGGCTTCTTCCGAAATGATATTGGAGATTGCCTCATTATAGTATCCTCTCTTGTTCACGCTTTCCACAAAGCTTACGATCCTGTCCACCTGCTCCTGTGTCAGCTGCGGCAGCAGTATTTCCTCCCCATTGATGTAATAGGTCTCATCGTATTCCACTTTGTTGCCGTTCTCATCCGTATAATACGGCTTCTTCGTAGCATCCTGCACATTCTTCTCAAAGGTGCTGCGAAGTACCGGAAGATTGTATTCCTGTTCCTGTATCTTATCCTGATATTCCTGTGTCAGATAGTAGCGCAGGAATTCCCATGCACCGTCCAGGTTCTTGGATTTTGCAGACAGGGCATACATCCTGTTACCTGCCCATAATATGGATCCCATGTCTCCATCGGTCGGGAAGCCCACAAAGGAGATATCCTCACCGAAGACACCGTTGATCGTACCGTTCAGATCACGGATGTTGCTGATGGAGATGCCATCCAGCAGGGTTCTGTCCTCACGGAACTGGGATTCATAGTTATTCCAGTAATCCTCTCCCCAGTAATCCTCTCCATATTCTACCGGCAGCCCGGCTGCATAGGTCAGCATTGCCACAAAATTATCCGTATCAAATGCACATTTTCCGGTGGATACATCCACGAAATCACTGCCACAATAATTCATCATGGTATACAGGAAGCTGTCTCTGGTCTCATCACTGAAGAGTGCGGTTCCTTCCGGCATGGTATCCCGGATCGTCTGCAGCTCTTCCATAGTAATGGAGGTACGGTCACCGAAAATAGATTCTTTTCCTACCATAGTAGAGATATAGAAGGAAGGAATCACATAGTACAGTTTACCGTCCACACGGTACGCATCCCAGACATTCTGCAGATAGTCGTTTTTCGATAATTCCTCATCCCCCGCAATGAGATCATCCACATTTGCCACCAGTCCCTTGGCAATATAGCTGTCCATTGACATATTGCTGTCCACGACCAGAATATCCGGCATTCCTCCGGAGATGATATCATTATTTAACTGCTTCACACCAAGAGTATAATCCTCTGCAGTGTTGTAGGTACTGTATTCCTTAACTACAATACGATAGGTGTCACCGGACTTATTATACTCTACTACTTTTCTCTTCAGATCATAGTCAATATAGTTACCGGCCAGTGTAAGGACGATCCGGTCCTTGATATCCTCCGGCTTCACGTGGGTGAACAGACCGCCGCATATTTTGCCTTCGTTGTTATCATAGTAAAAGCCCAGGAACTGTTCCTCGTCCAGTACCAGGAAATTGTTCAGGCTGCCGGCAGCCAGATCCGAATTGATATAACTCATGATCTGCTTCGACTCCTGTGTCTGCACATTATAACTGAACAGGCCGTTACTATCGGCATAGTACAGGATGTCACCGTCTCCGGGCACCATATTATAATAACCGCCGTTGGTCAGTGTCGAGGAAAGCTTTATTCCTTCTGATACCGCATCTGTTGCAGGATCATAGGCAGCGATATACATATCCGTGTAATTGCTCTCATCATAATAGATGATCTGCAGCTTGCCATCCGGCGTAATGATATTCGAGCTTGCATTGTTGAAAAGTGTTGCTGCTGCCTCTGGCAGCTCCTTCCGGTCTGTGATACCCTCTTCCGTCACAGTGCATTTCTCTATTTTATCACCGCTTAACATCAGTGTCAGGGTCCCATCCTCATTGGGGATGATACTATGTACCCAGGAATAGCTTTCTTCTGTATTCATATCATTCAGATCAGCTTCCCATAAGATAGTCCCATCCGCACTCCAGCAGATCAATGTATAATCATTCGTACTGCTGTAATCATCTTCGGAATATGTCTCACTATAGTAATTGCGTATTCCGTAGACATTTCCATCCGAGCCGACCGTACAATTGTTGAGCGATGTGCTAGTATAACTGCTGTTCCCTGCCGGTGCATCTACCACATCCATATCCGCTGCCGCAATATCCTGTGTGCTGGCCGCCTGCTCCGTAAGAGGCACTGCTTCATTTCCGTCCCCAGAAGCCTCACCTCCCTGTGCAGGTGCCGGAGTCGCCGGAGCCTCTCCTTCCTTCCACATAGGCAGTTCTACGGTGCCAATGACGGTACCATCCTGTTTCATTGTAGCAAGATGCAGCTTACTCTGGCTGCCGTTATCGGAATAGTCATAGGTCTCAAACAGAAGGTAAATCGTATCTCCCTTTCTGGTCAGCAGATCAATATTCATATTGTCTGAATCCATATTGAGATCCAGGGCCTGTTCCTTAAATACATACTGTTTTGCAAGGCTGGCATCGGCCGCACTGCTGCCGCCGTTTCCGTTCCCGCCGTTACCCTTTCCACAGGCAGTCAGACCTGCGATCATTGCCACGGTCAACGCGATACTGATCAGTTTTTTCCCTTTCTTTTTCATTCTCCCTCTCCTTTTCTTGTCTGTGTCTGTTGTTTTACGACTGCTGTTCCTCTTTTGTCTCCTCCGGTGTCTGCGTTTCCTCTGTCTGCATGTTCATTGTCTGCGCTTTCTCCGGCTCTTCCGAAGCTGCATCCGCAGGCTCTGTTTCCTCCGCCGGTTCATCCGTCAGCCAGGAGAATTCACTGTCTGCATAAGGGTCTTCCTCCAGTTCCCGTTCCAATTCCTCCAGGACATCCCTCTCCTTGTGGGGGTGCTTTTTCTCCCTGCGGCGTTCCACAGCCCGCTCTGCCTTATCCTTACCGGTATGCCATACCTCCTTCAAGGTCCAGCCCTTATGGCGCCACCAGTGTACAAAGCACCAGATAACGGTCACTACCGGATATAATAACAGAAGCAGCATAACTACCGTAAGCAATGCAATAATGTCTTCATAGCCTCTCGCCAGATTCTCCCAGTAGGGGTAGATGATGGCTTTTCCGTTCATGGAACGCGTTCCGAAGGCAAGGATTGTTTTGATCCGGTTGGGCAGGGAATACCGTCTGCTGTTTTCCACGATCTCAACGTTTTTCTCGTCTATACCGATCCCTTCTTTTACTTTGCCGTAGGCGAACTCATCCACAGGGTTCGGCATCACGATCTCGTAATGATTGATCCCGTTATTCGTACCATAAGCAGACAGTGTCTCATAAGACACATAAACCACCGTGGAATTCAGTCCCGCCGCTTTATCCATTCTGCTGTCCGGGCGCTGCACCACACCGGTGACGATATGGGGTACATTGCCGATATATACTGTCATTCCCACCACATCATTGGAGCCGAACAGCTGCCAGGCCGCATCCTGATCGATGATACAATAATCCTGCATCAGATCATTACCGGAAAAATAGGCGCCGGTGATCAGTTTCAACGGATGGAACATAAAAAAGTCTCCGCCGATACCGATGGCATTGGCATCCAGCGTATTTTTCCCGTTGACCAGAGTGATCTTGCCGTCCGCACTGTAAGCATCCACCCAGAGTCTTGCACTGGGGTTCTCTGAAGTCTCTGTAATAGAGGCCTCCTGCAGCACATTTTTCAGTGAATATTCAAAGCTTTGAATGGTATCCTCCGTCACTTCCGCTTTGGAGGAGAAAAAGCAGCTGATCTGTGCCACATCCTTTTTTTCACTCCAGCGTCCGGCCATCTGCTGGGCATCCTGGGTATTTGCCAGATGGTTGGTCCAGCCCAGCAAAAGCAGGAACAGAAGAAAGGATACTACTGCACTGCAGTACCATATGCATTTCTTTTTATTCTGTATTCGAATCCGAAACATCTGATCTGTTTCTTCCTTCCTGTTAAATTATTTTCCGTCTGAAAGACCTTTTATGAATTATTTGCCAGTCTGACCAGCTTTCCTGCCTCTACCGGCTGGGTAGATGTCGTAATGACAAATTCAGAGCCATATAACGCCCCACTCACTGCGGACTGGGTGTCATCACTTGCCAACACTTCCACATCTACACGGGTTGCAACATAACGATTGCCCAGAGGACTGCTCTTGGATTCCACGATCAGGATAAACTTACCGTTGCTGTCCTCACGGATGGCACTGTTGGGTACGATCAGATCGTAATTGGCACTCTTCTGTCCTACGGATACATTTAAGGACTGTCCGGGTGTCACTTCATCTCCGGTGATATCAAAGGTGAGCAGCTTCTTCTGTCCGGGATCTGTGGTATCCGGTTTGATGCTTGCCAGGGTAATATCCATATCACTGTATCTCCAGGAGTTCACCAGGTCTGCCTTATCTCCCACAGAAAGTCTCTTCGCCTGATCATTGGTCACGGAGAAGCTCATGGTAAAGCCCTTACCCTCCGGCTGCATGGTCACCAGTGCAGTATCCGGCTGTGCCTCGTCTCCTGCCTTGACTGTTACGCTGGTAATGGTACCCGAAATGGGGGCTTCGATGCTGGCACCTACCGCATTCTCCTGTAATTTTGCGATATCATCTCTCTGCTTCTGGAGACTGTCTAACTGGTAATCCAGATTCAGTTCCGTGGAAATATCCTTCAGCAGCTGTTCCTTGGTATCCTGTGCTGCTTTCAGCTGGATATTTCGTTTATCCAGTTCGGTCTGCCAGTTCTGGGTCTGCACCGTCAGGGAATTGGTGCTGTTCTCCTTGCTGTTCTGTTTATCTGCCAGTGCCTTGTTGGCATCTGCAAGCGCTTTTACCTTCTCATCATATGCTTTCACTTTGTCCGGATTGTTATTGATAAATGCCTGTCGTTCATTGATCAGTGACTGATACTGTTCCCTGTTCTTCAGTGCCAGTTGGTATTCGTCCTCTGTCACCTGATTGACAAAGCCATTACCGGATACCGAACTAGCAATGTTCTCATTGTATTTATCGATGGTGGCCTGACAGGTGGCCTGAGCTGCCTGCCATTCGCTGATCTTGTCTTTCGCAATCTTGACTTCATCACTGTTTAATGCTGCCTGGGCTGCGTTCACCTTATTCTGCTCCGAACCGGTGTCCGGCGTTCCTCCGGCATCCACGTTCACCTGTGCGGTCTTCAGCTGATTGATTGCATTGGTGGCTTCATCCACCTGCTTCTGCCATCTGTCGATCTCTGCTTCCGCCGCCACAATGCGACTCTGATAAGTGTTTATGGAAGCCACATTTCCGTTCTGTACATTCTGGAAGGTAGAATTGGAAATGTTACCGGATAACAATGCCAGCTCAAAATCCAGCATTGCCTTATCCAATGCAGCCTGGGCATCGGTCAGTTCCTTACTTTCCTTATCCTCCAACAAAAACAGTGGATCACCCTTCTCTACCTTGTCCCCGGTCTTTACCAGAACACTGGAGATCGTACGGGTCTCACTGATCTTCACATTATAGGGATCTCCGCTTTCCACCGTACCGGTACCGCGGATCTTTGCCGTGATCGTTCCAGACTGCACGTACTGGGCCGCCACCTCCGGAAGGGAATAGTTCATAAATGTATTGGAAAAAAATGTCAGCACCAACATTACAGACAAGAATATAATGGCTGCATTTTTAACCCATTCTCTTCTCTTTTTTCCACTGTTCTCGTTCATCTTGATTCTCCTCTATACTTCTCTTTCTATCTGTATTCCGGCAGTCGGATCCATGCCGGTATATCCTCAAAAATCAGTGATCCTAGCCTTTGACACCGCCCTGGTAGGTAATTCCATCTACCAGATATTCTTCTCCGTAGAGAAATACCAGAAGACTGGGCACCATGTAGATCGTAGCCACGGCGAATGCCAGTCCGATCTCTCCGGAATTGATCTTGCTTAAGAATACGGACAAGGGATGCATCTCCGCATCGGATAACAGGATCAGAGGCTGCTCCACCATATTCCAGTAATCGATAAATACAAGGATGGCTGCGGAACACAGCGCACCTTTGCACAATGGCATACAGATCAGCCGATAGATCTGCCACTCTCCGGCACCGTCAATCTGTGCCGCCTCCATGACCCCCACAGGAATTCTCTTCATGAACTTCGTCAGCAGATAGACTGCAAAGGGTGAAAAGATCCCGGGCAGCCAGATGGCCCAGTACGTATTTAATATATTCAGCTTTTCCGCCACCAGATAATTGGGTACCAGCGTTACCTGATACGGCATCAGCATCAATATCACATAGGAAAAAAATACCACTGACCTCAGCTTCCCCGAGTACCTGGCGAATCCATAAGACGCCAGCGATGCCACGATCAGCTGAAACAGTACGATCGGTCCCACCAGGATCACGGAATTCCAGAATTTCAGCAGATATTCCGGGCTTTTCAAAAGTACCGTAGTATACTGGCTGAAGGATACGATATCCGGAATAAATTTCAAATTCACTTTTTCGGAAATATAGACCTTGCCGCCCTTATCATTTGTGGCAAATACCGAACCATAATTCGCTGATATCTCCGAAGATGACATGAAAGAATTGGTGATCGTCAGAACGATCGGCATCAGGAACAGTATGGCAAAAAAGGCTGCGATCACTGTTGCTATGCTGATGCGGACATTCTCAAATATCTTCTTTCTCTTTTTGAACCGGATTGCCCTTCTAAGTTCAGGCGGTACAGGTTTTTTAAGCTTCTGCTCCATCAGCCTTCCACATCCTTTCCGAAATGATTTTCCACTGCGAACAGAAGTCCGATGATCACGACCATGACGAGAGACATCAGTATCGCTGCTGCAGACAGCGTCTGATAATCCAGACTCTTGAACTTATTGTTCATGAAATGCTGCAGCATATAGATGGAATCGTAAGGATAATCTGTTGTCAGCAGATAGATCTCACGGAAGATCTTAAAAGAGCTGATCAAGGACATAATCGTCACAAACAAAAAAGTCGATGACAGATACCGGATCTTGATGTAAAAAAAGGTCTGCAGCGGTGTTGCGCTCTCCAGCCTCGCCACCTCCAGCAGCTCATTGGGAATGCTGGCCAGGGCTGCCATGAACAGGATCATATTATATCCAAGATTCTTCCACAAAAACAGGATTACGATAACAATGATGGAATAGCTGGACTTCAGCCAGTCAATCTTCTCTACGCCGAAGACTCCCAGAAGATCATTGACTGCACCGTTATAATGGAACAATACCTGCCAGATCAACACGATGGAGGCTACCGGTACCATCATGGGGCTTAAGAAAAACGTACGGAACTGGCTCCGGAACGGAAGTTTGGATTCCAATACAATGGCAAGCAGCAGGGACAATACCACTGCCAGCGGTACGGCAATGGCCGAGAACACAGCGGTATTATGTACCGCTGTACGGAAAGCGGCATTCTGCACTACATTTCTAAAGTTGTCTAAAAAGACAAAATTCATACTGATGGGATTGTCCACCAGGGAATAAAAGATCACAACCAGAAAGGGTAGAAAAAAGAACGCAAGAACTCCAAGGAAGCTGGGGGCTATAAAAAGCCCCGAGCTCCTCTTGAGTTTTCGCATTCTTCTATCTAATTTGTGATGCTTACGCGTATGTTTCACATGCTGTCTGCTCACGATATTTTAAGCCTTTCCTTTATCTGTTTTCATTCACATAGACCTGTACACGGCTCTGAATGACACCTGCCACATCCGCTACGGACTTCTGACCTTTGAAGAATGCTTCCGCTTCCTCCGTGATGATATTGGTGATCTCATCATTACCGGTTGCACTGGAAGGTTCAGCCACACTGATCAGCTCCTTCAGAATATTGATTTCTTCCTCGGTAGGAGTGTGATAGGTGTACTCCCAGTCTCCGTAACTGATGCCGGAAGTACCGTCCTCCGGAATCGGATTCCCGTTCTCATCCAGGATCTGCTCACCGTTTTCATCTGTCATATATGTCACATTCAGTGCCTTCTCCACCATATCATCCAGTGCAGACTTTCTGGCGGGAAGTCCATAGGAATATAGATCATCAAACGGCTGATTCAGGTAGTTCTCAATAAATGCCCATGCGCCGTCCTTGTTGGAGGATTTGGCGGTAATCGCATACAGCTCACTGGCCTGCATATAAGTACCGCTGCCACCGCCGGAGGTAGGATATCCGATATAGGTTACCGGCTCACCGAACATAGCTTCCTCCTCCTGAATACTGTTCAGCTGATAGATGCCTGTCATATTCAACAGTACTTCACCGGACTGGATCTTCGCCGGTGTAGATCTGTCATCATTCTGCCAGTCATACTCTTCGGGGAAGGTATTGACAAATTCCAGTACTTTCTGGAAATCTTCCGAATCAAAGCTGCACTTTCCCGTCTCCCAGTCAATATAGCTGTCCAGATCATAGGCTAACAGTGTGTACAGCATGCCGCTCTTGGTCATGCCCTCAAACAGGGAAGCACCTTCATGCTGGCCTGCATAGGCTATAATATCATCAATGGTCCAGCCCTTCTTATCACCCACTTCGGAGGTTCTGCCGACGATCGTGCTTAAGGTGAAGCTCTTGGGAATTCCCACCAGTTTTCCGTCAAAGGTATAACTGTCTACAATATTTTCAAAGAAATCATCCTTGCTTAATACACTGCTCTTCTCCAGATATGGTGTCATATCCTCAAATACACCCTTGGAAGCCAGTTCCTTGACATCCAGGTTGGACAGATCCAGGATATCCGGGCACCCGGCTCCGGAGGTAATATCATTGTTCATGGCTGTAATGCCATCTGACCAGGAAGTTTCGGTCCAATTATTATCATCAATATATGTTTTAATATTGACATGATATTCATTACTCTGCTTGTTGAAGGTTACGGCTGCCGCCTGAAGGCTCTGGGAGGTATACAGGGTTCCGATCGTGATCTGGGACTTCTGTGCCACCTCACTGGCCTTGGTTCTGGTCAGCTTCACCAGGTCAGTTTCCCCTGTGTTCCAGTCATTGACCACTGCCAGGATCTTACCATCTGCGGTGGCTGCGGCATAGGTAACATAACTGCCGTTAATATCACTGTCCAGCCAGCTCAGTATTTCGGTAGTCTTCTGGTCTGCGAGACTATAATCATACAGGGCAGTATCCGTATTCACCAGAAGATCATTTTCTATTCCGGCACACAAGCCTCCGTTGCCGTTCGTGTTCGGGAAGTTATCATATGTCTGTCCCAATGCTTTGCCGTCAAAGTCGATCTGGGATAGCTTCACGTTGCCGGATTGGTCATAATAAGCCAGGTATACCTTGCCGTCTTTTGCTTTTCCCATGCCCTGGATCCACTGGCTGTCCGTCTGCACAGCTCCCTGAAATTGTCCGTCACTGCCAAACAGCCGGATCAGTGAATCAGAGCTGATATAAAATCTGCCCTGGTCGTCCAGGCACATGCTGCCCACATAAGAATTGTTCTCATCCTGCTGCATGATGTCCGTGATATCCTGTGCCATCAGTTCCGTACCGGATGCATCGTACTTGTGCAATACCGTCGTCTGCTGTGTATAAGCGTCATCACCTTCTGTGGCATTCCACTCAAATTCCGCAGTATAAATATTACCTTCTGCGTCTGCCTGCATGGAATAGATCCCACCGCCGTCAGCATTAATGGTGATCGGCAGGTCCTCCCTGGAACCGTCTGTCAGCGAATAAGCTCCAAGCACGACCTTGCTCTCACCGGAAGCTTCATCCCATTGGTAATTTGTATAATACAGCTTATCTCCCTGTACTGTCATGTTACTGTAGCTGGAATTCGTATTATCATCCAACTCCAGGTATTCGGGAACATATACATATTCCTTCTGTTCTGTCTGTCCCACCTGATTCGATCCATCCTGCCTGCCGCAGGCTGCAAGCGACATTGCCATAACGGATGCCAGTGCGATCGCGGTTGCTTTTCTGCCCCTTAAATTTTTTCTCATATATTTCTCTCCTCTTAATTACAGGTAGCGCCTTACGCTCTTCCCCTGAAAGCAAGTTCTACGGAACATTCCATATTGCTTACTTATTTATGCATATTATACCCTATTTCTATAGTAAAAGCATCTTAAGAATTTATGAACTTAGATTACGATGTGTATAAAAAAAGTATAGGTCCAGGGGACCTATACCATCTTATGCATTTCCTCTTTTCTTCTGTGATGCCGGTACAGGCTTCCCAGTCTGTTATAGAACCAGAAGGACTGTACCAGAATATTATTGGCTTTTCCGATTTTCTCCTTGGTAGTGCCGCGGTAATAGGAGCCTCCGCATTTGATCCCTTCTCCCAGCTTCACTGCCCGGATCAAATCGGATTCACAACTGATCTTCTCTGGTATATCGGTATACGCCATACCGATACAGTCCGTTTTGTGAGCATCGCTTCCACCGAAGGTTGGCAGTGCGTACATTTCCGCCAGTACCTTTGCGCAATGGTTGCTCTCTACACTCTCACAGGCATTGAAGCCTTCCAGAAAATCAAACTGATTCATCACCGCCATCTGATTCCGCTTCTTCAGGGTATTGGTGAAGCTTAAATATTTCTCTCCGCAGGGATGTGCCGG
>ERZ827108.3824-NODE-3824-length-11968-cov-3.106270_pt1 | contig 11968 bp, 8 predicted proteins | sample MGYA00519921_ERZ827108 | MGnify/ENA primary metagenome ERZ827108 (study PRJEB31778, sample SAMEA3449258) | human gut metagenome | biome: human gut; feature: human-associated habitat; material: faeces | place: United Kingdom | collected 2010/2012 ... | reverse complement strand
GTTCGACCTCTTGGAAGCCAGACTAACCGCCTTCGGGCAAAACCACCGATAAGCCTATGCAATTCACGACAGCCGCCGAAGCCGCAAAGCTCATCCGATCGCACAGCAGCGTCTACATTCAGGGCAGCACCTCAATTCCCGAAGTGCTGGTCCAAGCCATGACCGAGCGTGCCGATGAACTCACCGACGTAAAGATCTACTCCGGATTCGCCGTCGGACGGGCCGATGCCCCCTATTGCAGGCCCGAATACAAAGACACGTTCCTCGTAAACAGCCTTTTCGTCGCCAACAACATCCGACGCTGGCTGGCCGCAGGTTACGGCCAGTCGATCCCGGCTTTTCTGGGAGAGATTCCGGGGCTTTTCCGCGACGGCACGCTGCCTGTCGACGTGGCGATCCTCAACCTTTCGCGCCCCAACGAGGAGGGTTACTGCTCGTTCGGCGTATCGGCCGATCTGGCCGTTTCGGCCGTGGAGTGCGCTAAGACGGTCATCGCACAGGTCAATACGGCCATGCCGTTCTCTTACGGCGACGCCGTGATTCATCTTTCGCGCGTGGCGGCGGCCGTCGAGGTCGACGATCCGCTGGTCGAGGTCCCCTCAGCGACACCCTCCGAAATCGAAAGCAGGATCGGCGGCTACATCGCCGAACTGATCCCCGACGGCGCCACGCTTCAGATCGGCGTGGGCGGCATCCCCAACGCCGTACTGGCAGCTCTCACGGGGCACAAGCACCTCGGCCTGCACACCGAAGCGATGACCGACGGGGTCCTGCCGCTCTTGGAAAGCGGCGTAATCGACAATTCGCTGAAAAAGGTCATGCCCGGCACGACCGTCGCGTCGCTGGCCCTCGGCTCGCGCCGTCTGTACGATTATATGGATTACCGCAAAGACCTCTTGATGAAAGACGTGGCGTGGACCAACGATCCGTTCCGCATCCGCGAAAATCCCCGCGTCATGGCGATCAATTCGGCCGTCGAGGTGGATCTCACGGGACAGGTGTGCGCCGACTCGGTCGGAGAACGCATTATCTCAGGCGTGGGCGGTCAGCACGACTTCATGTACGGCGGTGCGCTCTCGGAGGGCGGCAAAACCTTCATCGCCATCCCCTCGACCACCCCGAAGGGCGAATCGAAGATCAAAGCGCTGCTGACGCCCGGCGCGGGCGTCGTGACGACCCGCCACATGGTCCAGCACGTGGTCACCGAATACGGCGTAGCGCACCTGAGAGGCCGCAACCTCGCCGAGCGCGCCCGTGCGCTGATCTCCGTCGCCCACCCCTCGGTGCGCGAAGAGCTGGAAAAAGCCGCCTGCGAACGCTTCGGTTACACGTTCCTGCGGATTAAGTAAATGCACGGAGACAGCAACAGTACGGGCCGCACTTTACAGCTGCGGCCCGTATTGTGTTCAGCGGTCTCCTGTCGTGCAGTTTCCGGCCCGAAAACCGGGCGAAAACAAAATAAAAGGCGAACTTTGCCCGTTACCACACAAAAAACCTGAAAATCTATGCACTGGAAATACCTCCTTTTCGACCTCGACGGCACGCTGACCGACCCGATGCAGGGCATCACCCGCTCGGTGCAGTACGCCCTGCGGCACTTCGGGATCGAAGTCGAGGACCTGACGACGCTCTGTCCCTTTATCGGACCGCCGCTGCGGGATTCGTTCCGCGAATTTTACGGCATGACCTCCGCCCAAGCCGACGAGGCGTCCGAAAAATACGGCGAATACTTCAGCCGTCAGGGAATCTTCGAAAACAAGCTCTACGCGGGAATTCCCGAACTGCTGTCCGCCCTGCAGGCGCAGGGTGCGACGCTGGCCATCGCCACCTCCAAACCCGACTTTCTGGCCGAACGGATCGCCCGGCATTTCGGGTTCCGCGACCGTTTCACGCTCATCTGCGGCGGAACGGCCTATGGTCCCTGCTCGACCAAAGCGGGCGTAATCCGCGAGACCCTCGCACAACTGCGCATCGACGATCCGTCGCAGGCCGTCATGATCGGCGACCGCCGCTTCGACATCGAGGGAGCCGCGGCCGCAGGCATGGAGTCGATCGGCATATTGTGGGGCTACGGCAGCCGCGAAGAGCTGGAAAAGGCCAGTCCCGATTACCTCGCAGCCGACATCCCGGAACTGCGGCGAATATTGGGGTAACGCACCGAGGTCAGGCGGCAGGCAGAAACGCAGGAGTCAGCCCCCGGCGGTCCCCTGCGTCAGCCGCATGACGGCCGGTCGGCAAAAAGGCCCGGACGGCGGAGCGGATGAAAACAGCATTGCGCCGCTTCCCATCTTTCACCGGGCACCCGCCCCTACGACACAAATTCTGCGCAGACAAATCGAAACGCCTGTAACCACGACAAACAAAAGACGCCCGCGGCAACCGCAGGCGTCTTCATCTATCCGAAAACCCGGAGTCCCCGGCAGAGCCGGGGCCGATCCGATTCCGAACTATTTTTCAAATTTCATTTCGTCCAGCAGCCAGTCCGCCTCGGCATATTTGTCGATAATCCACATCACGTAGCGGATATCGACGCAGACCGTACGCGCCAGATCGGGATGGAACCACACGTCGCCGGCCATCGACTCGCGGTTGCCGTCGAAGGCCAGTCCGATCAGCCGTCCGCGGCCGTCGAGCACGGGACTGCCCGAATTACCGCCCGTGATATCGTTGTCGGTCAGGAAATTGACGCAGAGCGTACCCTTTTCGCCCCAGCGGCCCCAATCCTCAGCGGCAATCAGCCGTTTCATGCGATCATCGACCCGGAATTCATACTCGTCGGGGTTGTATTTCTCCATATAACCCGTAATCGTCGAGCGCGAATCGTAATGCACGCCGTCCGACGGATTCAGGGGCACGACACTGCCGTAAGTCAGGCGCATGGTCGAATTGGCGTTGGGATACTGCGCAATCCCTTCCGAAGCGCGGAAGTCGTAGAGCAGGCCGGCATAACGGCTTTCGGCCTTGCCCACCTGCGCGCGAACCCGTCTCTCGGCCTTGTCCACCCCGCCCGTAAACCGCTGCACCCGCACCGATTCGGTGAGTCTGACCAGCGGATCGCGGCGCATCTCGGCGACCGAGCGGTTCCGTTCGAAATAGGCGTCATAACGGTCGGGATCGCTGCAGAACGACGCATCGAACGCTTCGCGCGCCATCCGGTCGGCATCGCCGCCCGCCGCATCGTACATCTCGGTCAACTGTTCGCCCCACATCTCGCGCGGCACATGCTTCGTGAAGTTCACGATCATCTTCGCCAACAGGTCGCGGTCGGTCTCGACATCGTAGTTGCGGCGCAGGCGGCCGCTTCCGGCAACCACGCTCTGCGCATCCTTCGAGTCGATCTTCAGCGAATCCAGCTTCAGGCGGTCCAGCTTGCCGAGGTACGACGACACGCGGTTGGCCACCAGCAGCGCCTCGCTCGGACCGAGCCACGCCTCACGGAAATAGTTGAGACTGCGTTCGGCGCCCCGGCGGCCCTCGTAGCCGCGTTCAAGGTCGGCAAGCAGCCCGCCGTCCTCGGCCCTGCGCGCCGAATCGGCTTCGATCCAGCGTTGCAGACGCTCCTCTTCGGCCTTACGGATCGACACCACGTCGAAACGGCGCAGGCACTTGTTTTCCCACTTGGCGTAATCGGCATAGTTGCTCAGCCCGAAATAGGAGTCGGAATACTTCATGCGCACCTTCGGATCGCGCTCCATATGGCGCTTGAGAATATCCATCCGGTCGTGGCGGTTGGCCACGACGACGGGATTCTTGACACGCTGTTTCTCGGCCACGGCGAACGACGAAGCGTAACGGTTCGTATGGCCCGGAAATCCGATCACCATCGCAAAGTCGCCGTCGTGCACGCCGCCCGTCGCAATACGCAGTACGCGGCGGGGCTTGAGCGGCACGTTGCCGGCGGAATACTCCGCAGGACGTCCCTCCGCGTCGGCATACACCCGGTAGAGCGTAAAGTCGCCCTTGTGCTGGGGCCAGCCCCAGTTGTCGTGATCGCCGCCGAAAGCGCCCAGCGTAATGGGCGGAGTTCCGACCAGCCGCACGTCCTTATAAACGTCGTAATAGAACATCAGGTACATTTTGCCGCCCCACATCGAGTAGCACGAGACTTCGTGTTCGGTCTGCGCGGCATAACGGTCCTCGATCTCCTTGTACACGCGGCGCATGCCCATTATGCCCCATTTTCCTTCGGCCATCATGCCGTTGCGGATCGCCTCGACCTCCTCGGTCACATCGACCACCTTGCGCAGGAACCACACGGTCTTGCCGGCCACGGGAATCTCTTCTCCGCGCGTACGGGCCCAGAAACCCGTTTCGAGGTAGTTGTGTTCGGGCGTCGAAAGGGCGCAGATGTCGCTGAACGCGACGTGGTGATTGGTTATCATCAGCCCTTCGTCGGAGATCATGCTTCCCGTTCCCATACCGCCGTCCACGGCGACTACGGCGTCGGCGAGCGCCGAAGTCTGCTCGTTGTAAATCTCCTTGTCCTTTATCTTCAACCCCTTGGACTTCATCTGAGGGTAAATCTCCCCCAGCCGGTTGATCAGCCACATGCCTTCGTCGGCCACGGCGGTCTGCATGCAGAGCAGCACGACGGCCAGACAGGCTATCCATCTTCTCATATCTTTCATCTTCATAAAACGGGAGGAAACCGTCAGCCGATCCCCTCCCGGTCATTTTATTCGGTTACGGTCTTGCCCGGATTGGTGAACTTCAGCCGCGGATCGGCCTCCTTGAAGGTCCCGTCGGCCATGCGGAGCGTCCACTTCTCGGCTTGGAAAATCTCCTTCCAGAGCTTCTCGTCGTTCCACATCGACTTCACATAGTGAATACGCATGACGGGCGTCAGGTCGCGCAGCACGAAATCTACGGAGACAATGCCCTCGGAGCACGAAAGGAAGCTCTTGAAATAGGGGAACGCATTGCGGATCGGCATCTTCTCGATACCGGGGAACGCCATTTCGTAGACAGCCTTCGGGAACTGTTCGTCGTCGCCCCACTTCTCGATGTTGGCAATGAACCTGCCCGCCTGCTTCTCCACGTCGCGGAACATGATCTGCGCGAACTCCTCGCGCGAAACCTGCCCGGCGACCGCATAGCTCTTGAGCACGGTGTGCATCGGAATCACCTTTTCGCCCTCCTTGGCCGGAATCACCAGCTCTTTGGCGTCGATCGCCTCCTCGAACATCTTTTCGGTAATGCCGGCGGCGGGATCAGCGTAGACCGTCACATCCACGGGGCAGGCGAATTCAGAGGTGAAGCCGTATACGCCCTTGATCTTCTGCAGCACCATGCCGAAGTAGATCATATCCATCCGGTCGTGGAGTCCCTCGACGCCGAGTTTCACCACGTCGAGCATCGGCACGTTCTCGCCCGGCATGGCGTATTTACGCAGCGTCGGAGCGAAAATCGCGGCCTGAATCTTCAGCGTGTCGGTCTTGGCGGGGTCGAACAGCACCTCGACGCCGTGACGGCGGACGAACGTCTTCACGCCGTAAACGCCCGGCACGGTCTGCATCTTGGCCGAGAAGGCCTTCGAAGAGCCGAAGCACTTGATCGTCTGCAATCCCTCCATCTCGAAGGTCTGCAGATTCTCGACCTGCTCGTAATCACCCCATTTCTCGTCGATCGTGGGCAGCTCCGTCGTGGAACCCATCCACACGGCGATGAAGAAAAGCACGACGGCCAGCAGTCCCGGCACCCAGCGCAGCGAACGGCGGCCGTTGACCTGCAGGGCGTCCTTCGTACAGGAGCCGATACAGTTGCCGCAAAGCGTGCAATCGACGTGCTTCACCTTCACGTAGTCGTGGATCGGCAGCTGATAGGGGCACTTTTTCTCGCAGAGACCGCAGTTGTTGCAGGTGCGGATGTCACGCTCGATGTACATCAGCGGGAAGACGCAGCTGCGCATCTTGACGATCTCGACGACATATGCGGCCAGACATGCGCCGCCGATGGTCCAGACCCATGCGTTCGCAACGCATGCCGAGAATCCAGCCGCCGAGGGCTGCGATGACGAACAGCAGCGTGAATTTGAAAATGTTGCTGGCCGCCCCCAGCGGGCAGATATACTTGCACCAGAACATCTTCACCACGAAGCCGCCCAGCAGCAACAGCGTAAGGCTCGTGAGCGACATCCAGAGCACGATCTCGCCCTTGAATCCCGTAGCCACGGCATAGAACGGATCGAGTTTCTTGCAGAACAGCTCGCTCGACGAAAGCGTAAAATAGAGGATCGTGAAGAGCAGCACGTATTTCACCACGCGCAGCAGTTTGTCTACGATGCTGCCCGACGGAACCTCGACCTGCAGATGCAGTTTCTTTCCGGCGCGGCCCATCCATTCGCCGACGGTGCCCAGCGGACAGAGGTAGCCGCAGAAAAGTTTGCTGAACAGGATCACTCCCACGGCGAGCACGAGGCCCATCATGATCTGGAGCATAGACATCGAGCAGGCCAGCGAGTTGTTCACCAGATAGGTTCCGAAAGCCTGCAGACCGCCGAAGGGACAGTAAGCCTCGACATCGACGGGTTTTTCGCTGAAGTTGGCCCAGAGCACCGTGCCTGCAATGGCGGCCAGTACGCCCCACTGCAGGATGTGCTTCAGGTAATTGGGTTTGCGTTTCATGTATCGTTAAGTATTGTGTTTGTGTGTGCGGAGCGGGTTATTACTAGTCCTTGATACAACGGACGGGAGCGGCGCAGTAACCGCCTTGGTATGCGACCGTTATACGGTTGAAACTCTTGTTGTAGGTGATCATGCCGGCATAATACTGAATGTTCTTAATGCCGCTGGCCGGGTCGTCGGCCGTATTGTAGGTAACCTTATAGCCGGTCGAACTGGGGAAATACCCCATGCCGAACGCCGAGACGTCGGCAGCCGAGGCTGTCGCCATATAGGCCGGAGTCGCCGTGACGTTCGCCGCATTGACATAACCGCAGCCTGCGATGTTAAACCCGTCTTTATTGAGCTTAACGATCGAACCGCCGCTCTGCGTCTGTTCGAAATAGGGCGACGTCGGATCGGTGAGGTTGCCGCTGCCGACACCCGCCAGTTTCAGCCATTCGGCCATCGTCGGGATATGCCATCCTTCGGGGCAAATACCCCGCGCCCCTTCATACTGGTCGAAATTGTCACCCGTCATGTCGCCGGTCATCCCCAGCATCACCGGATAGCTGTACAGCAGACCGTTGCTTTCGACGAGCGACGGATCGGCCGCTTTAGACAGATTGCACGGATACCATACGCCGCTGCCGTCCTTCGGGTCGCTCGATATGGTTTTGCCGGCAGGCACATACCGCAGGTTTTCGGCCATCCACGTACGGCCGTCCTTCAGGGTCACGATCTCGTACTTCACGCCGCCCCATTCGACGGTCGGGGTCTCGACCTCGCCTTCGCCGTCCGGCAGCAGGTCGTCGCCGTCCACCCAGCCCGTAATAGGACCGCTGAACTTCACCTCGATGTCGGCCGGCTGCACGTTGCACTCCATGCGGCGGTTCTCACCCGACTTGAAGTCGGCCGTACCGAGCGTCTGCGTGCGTTTCTTGCCGTCGGCCGTGGTGACGGTAACCATCAGTTTGACACCGTTCTGCGGCACCAGAAGCGCATAGTAGACTTTGTTCGCAGTCGCCGTATTGGCGATCAGGTCGGAAGCCTCCGCGTCCGCTTTGGCCGTAAAGTTGCCCGTCGCTGGATCGAGTACGCCCGTCCCCACGGCGCCCTTGATGACGATATTCGTAATATCGAAACCCGATTCGTTCGTCACGTCGATAACGATGCGCGACATCTTGTGCTTGAAAGTCATCTGCGTGGACGACAGCGTCGGCTTGACGCCCGCCTTCACGGCCACGATCAGGTCCGAAGCCGTGTAGTTGTCGCCGCTCTGATCGGCCTTGACCGAGAATTCCGCGGGAATATCCCCGCCCTCCTGCCAAGGATAATAGGCGAAGAGCGTCGAGGTCGCATTGATGTCCTCATACCAAAGGAATCCCTCGGTCTTGAAATCGGTGCCGTCGAAAGTCATCGGCTTGTTCGACACGAAATCCTTGCCGTCGGCGGTCATCGTAACCTTCAGGCCGACCTTGTCGCCCAGTTCGAAATCGGTATCCGTGGCGCGCGTAGAGGCGGTCATGGCTGCCGGCGTCAGCGAAGGATTGCCGATCGTCGGAGTGATACGCAGCGTCCGGTCGCCCGGAACCCCGCCTTCGTTCTTCGAGCAGGCGGCAAAGCACACTGCCGCGGCTGCCGCAATCATCAAAATCTTTTTCATAGCTCTATCCGTTTAAGTTAAAAATTATATCCCACACTCACCGTCGCCCGCACCCGGTTGGGCTGCGCGACGTATTGCAGATCGAACCCGTGTTCGTAGCGCGCATACAGTTCGACGTAGAACCGCTCGATGTTGCGCCGCACGCCCAGTCCCGCCCCCAGCCGTTTGGCCGTCAGGTATTCGGTTTCATAATTGTAATATCCGGTCAGTTGTCCGGGATACTCGCCCGGCTGCTCGCCGGAGGTCTCGAACTGTTTTTCGCACTCCTCGAAGCCGCCCTGACGGTAGTCGGCGGCGAGGGTCACTTCCCAGAACCCGAAGGCGCGGATCAGTTCGGCATAGACTTTCGTAAAGTGCAGCTTCTGCCCCTTGACATAGGGATACATCAGCGTCGATTCGCGGTTGAGCTGCGAATAGGCCACGCCGGCGCGCAGGTCCGTATAACGGTTTGCAAATTCGTACTCGCCCCCCAGATCGAGCCCCTTGCGCCCGAAGATGGGCGTCGAGCCGTGAATGTAGGGCTTCGTCACACCGTTGACGGTCTCCGTCGTGATGATGTTCTCGTCGGTCCGGAGCGACCGCCAGTCGAGGTGCAGCCGCACGAAGTGCCTGCGCTGCAGGTTTCCGAGCGAAAGGGCGGCGTTCGCCGTCACCTGATGCGTCCCGAACTCATGCCAGATCATGCCGCGCTCGCCCGTCTCGCCCTGCCGGTTGCGATATGCGGCAGCGGCATAGACCGGTCCGTACTGCAGCTGCACGCCCGCGCCCTGCGTATTCTCCCGGACGGGAAATCCCGTGACGCCGCTGGTCGTGAGGTGCATGTCGCTGCTCTCCCAAAGCTGCAGCGAGCCGTAACCCAGACCGCGATCGAAGAAAGCCTGATACGATTCGGGCGTGGAGCCGATCTCCTCGGCTTCGAGTTTTTCGCTGTTCGTGCCCACGATATAGACCGCGCCCGCGGCGAAACGGCCCGCATGGTACATCACGCCGGGCGAGAATTCGAAGTCGAGCCGCGTGTTCTTGTGACGCAGGTCCTTGCGCTTGGCATAGTTCTGCGCTTCGAACTCCACGCGCAGGCCGCCCGTCCAGCGTCTCCCCAGCACGGCCGAAACGCCGCCCATGAAGGAGTAGTCCTCGCGGATTTTGCGGCCCGGCGTAAATTCGAGAATATCCACGGGATAATAGCCCGGTTGGGTGAACATCGAACCGCACATGTTGCGGCCGTCGAAATAGTCGTATCCGAAGCCGCCCGCGAAAGAGACCTTTTTCAGATGGCGCACCGACTCGGTCCGCGCGCCGGCGTTCCAGCTGTCGTCCGACGACGAATGGCCGGTCATCCCGCCGGTCTCCTTGGTGAAATAGATTTCGGCATAGGAGCGGCTCAGGCTGTCCTGCCGGATGCCCGCGGCGTTCGGGCCGCCGTTCCACGGATTGCGGCGAAAAACATAATCGAAACGCTCCTGTGCCGCGGCGCCTGAGACGGCAATTATCATCAGCAGTGTTAAAATCCGTCTCATAGGCTATTCACGCAAAGATTGTGTCTCACGCTCGTAAAAATCGTTCGACGAATTGTTGGTATCCACATATCGGTCGAATCCGGCGCTCGCAGTGGCCTCTTCGTCCAGCCTGCGGTAGAGGCTGTGTCCCTGCGCCTTGGCCGAGAATCCGACGTATCCGGCGTCCACATCGGTATGCAGACGCTTGTTTCTGGTCGCTTCCGACAGGTTGCAGACCTCGACGCCGTCTACGATCCACTCCCACGGAATTTTCGAATAGACGACGCTGCCGCTGGCGATCGCCGATTCGAGATCATTGGCCAGATAGGCGTCCAGATCGAAATCGCCGGGCGCCCGGAAAAGGATCACGGCGGGCGAATTCTGCGATATCACATAGACCACGGCCGTATTCGTTCCGGTTTTTTTCAGCACTTTCATATAGTGCGACTCATCGATCTGATCGCCCGGAGTAGGCGTGGGATGCAGCCGGTTGCCGGGATAATGCACCATGTCGTAAAGCACGAAGTAGCCTTTCCGGTTGAGATTCACCGACTGGGAGTAGGTCTGCGTGTGATCTACGCCGTAATAGGCCACGACGGCCTCTTCGCCCGGCTCCAACGGGAAATCCGTGCCCGTGCCGGGGAACATCCAGATACAGTCCGGCATGGCGGCGTAGTCGCGGAAAACGATGTTGCCCGAAGGGTCCGTACTCGTCCACGGATTGTTGGCGTTCGAGTTGTAGGGCGCGACCATACCCAGACAAAGGCCATCGAGGTAGTAGGTGTCGAAACTGTTGTTGTGCAGGACAATATACTTGTCGTCGGCATACGAACCGGTCGCAGGCGGGTCCTGCGGACAGCCGCCCGAATAGATCTCCTTGATGAGGATCGTGCCCGGCTTGGCGTATTTCAACTCTACGCTCACATTCCGGTCCGCGCCGGCGAGGTCCACCTGTTCGACGGCGCCGTTGAAGACCGACGACGCATCGGGGCGGTCGAGCACCGAAAGCCGGTAATGCCCGGCGGCCACGTCGAAGGCCGCCACGCCGCGCGCATCGGTCAGCGCGGTGTAGACGTTGCTCGAATTGCGGTCGGTGAGTTTCACCGGAACGCCCTCCCGCAGGAAGGAGGCGTACTCTTCGGGGTAAACGACCTGCACGCTGAGCGACCGCAGCGTATCGCCGTAGGGATTGCCTTCGAACGACGTGCAGCCGGCGGCCAGCAGGCAGGATAATATGCAAAATAGCTTTTTCATCGTTTTCAGAATTTAAGACGCACCGTCAGGCCGTAATAGAAATCGGGCGTAAAGACGACCTTGACTCCCGAAGCGTACGACGCGACGAAAGGCCGGGAATTGGTGAAGTTATTGGCATAAAACGAGATGGATACATGATCCCCGATCTCCTTGGTGATGCTCAGGTTGGCCGAGAAATAGGGATCGTACCCGTCGCCGTTGAACGAGTAGGCATTGCCCGAACGAAGCAGCAGAGAGGAGAAGGCCGGATCGTTTTTCTGGGCGTCGGTGAAGGGATGGCGGTTGCCGTCGAGGTCGAGGTAGGCCACGGGCCAGATCGCCGTATAGCTGTTGCCGTCGTATATGCTGCCGCCCATGGGATTGCGGTCCTCGTCCGCGTTGAAGGCGTATTCGCGGCCGTCGTACTCCGAAAGGTTCTGCGAACGCTTCACCAGCGAAGCTTCGAGTCGGAGGGTGACGATCATGCGGATCGCGGGCACATGCGTCGTAGCCGTAAGGTTCGCGTCCAGCGCATGGGTCTTACGGCCGTTGTAGGTCACGACGGAGCTGCCCCCGTTGTCGGCGTAAATACCCACGTAGGGGAAGAATTCGCCGCCCGTCGTGGTCGAAGGATAATAGGACGCCTCGCCCTTATTGACGTATTTGGTATAGCCGTAGGCGCCGTCCAGCCGCAGCTGCGTGCGGATAGGATTGATCTGCGGGAAATCAACGACGAACTCCAGACCCATGCGGTCCACGGGCGAGCCGTTGTCTTGGTAGGTATTTTTGACGAAGGTGCGCTTGGTGGAAGTCGTCTCCATGGCGATCCATCCGGCCGAGGGGTCGTCCTTGTCGCGGACGAAGATCTCACCCGTCTGGCTGTCCACCCTGAAGAGCGGATTCGACGGCATCTGGAACGAGGAGCCGTCGGGCATCTTCGAGGGCAGCCCCATCACCTTGTAGGAGAACGGCTC
>ERZ827108.3822-NODE-3822-length-11971-cov-3.533904_pt1 | contig 11971 bp, 19 predicted proteins | sample MGYA00519921_ERZ827108 | MGnify/ENA primary metagenome ERZ827108 (study PRJEB31778, sample SAMEA3449258) | human gut metagenome | biome: human gut; feature: human-associated habitat; material: faeces | place: United Kingdom | collected 2010/2012 ... | reverse complement strand
ACCCAGAACCGCAACCCATCCCGCCTGAGCCGGATGCCCGGCGTTCTCCGGGACGGCCGGCCCCAGTACATCGTGGATCGGAACATCGGCAAAAGCAGCTGGGATGAATGGCGGGAGTGGATCGAGGCGGTGAACGACGACCTGCCCGACCCGGAGAGCATGGAAAGCGTGTGGGACGACCTGCCGGAGCTGGCCCCGCCGCTGATCGAGGGCATTCTGCGGCAGGGCCACAAGATGCTGCTGGCGGGCCCCAGCAAGGCGGGCAAGAGCTTCGCCCTGATCGAATTGTGCATCGCCATTGCCGAGGGGCGGCCCTGGTTCGGGTGGAACTGCGCCCGGGGGCGGGTGCTGTACGTCAATCTGGAGCTGGACCGGCCCAGCTGCCTGCACCGCTTCCGGGACGTGTACACGGCGCTCCAGTGGCCCCCCAGCCACCTTAGCAACATCGACATCTGGAACCTGCGGGGCAAGGCCCTGCCCATGGACAAGCTGGCCCCGAAGCTGATCCGCCGCTCCCTGAAGCGGGGGTACATCGCCGTGGTCATCGACCCCATTTACAAGGTCATCACCGGGGACGAAAACAGCGCCGACCAGATGGCCAACTTCTGCAACCAGTTCGACAAGGTATGCACCGAGCTGGGCTGCGCCACCATCTACTGCCACCACCATTCCAAGGGCGGGCAGGGGGCCAAAAAGAGCATGGATCGGGCCAGCGGCTCCGGCGTGTTCGCCCGGGACCCGGACGCCATGCTGGACATGATCGAGCTGGAAATGAACGACGCGCTGAAAAAGCAGCAGGCCGACCGGGCGTGGTGCGACGCGGTGGCGGCGGTGCTGGACGGTTTACCGGAGACCCTTTGGAGGGTGAACGAAGTGAACCGAGGGGCGAGGACAGCGGCGCAGCCGCTCCACAGCCCCGAAGCCCACGACGGCCCGAAGGGCCGGGGTGGGCCGACGTGGCGGGAACAAATTGGACAGGATGACGCGCTGGTGCCCGCCGACCTGCACGCGTGGGCGAAAGCCGCCCTGCCGGAGAGCGTGGTGCGCTGCCTGACGGACGCGGGGGAGGCCGCCAGCCGCCGGGCCCAGAGCCGCACGGGCTGGCGGGTGGAGGGCACCCTGCGGGAATTTGCCCGCTTCGACCCGGTGAACCTGTGGTTCGACTACCCGGTGCACCGGCTGGACGGTACGGACGTGCTCCGGGACGTGGAGGCGGAAGGCGCGGTCCCCCAGCCATGGAAGGCGCAGGGAAGGCGCCGCCAAAGCCGCGAGCAGCAGCAGGAAAACCGGGCGGAAAACCGCCGGAAGACGCTGGAAATGGCCTATGAATCGATTCTTTTTGGAGGGGCTGAGAAAGTGACGGTCGCCGACCTGATGGCCGAGACCGGGCTGACGAAGAACACCGTGCGCGGCTACATCGACGAGCACCCGGATTTCCGCCGGGAAAACGGGGTCGTAACACGTGAGAAGGAGGGGTCAGAAGATGGGGTCAGATCAGGGGTCAGTTCCTCAAAATAACAGGTCGAAAGGGGTCAAAAGAGGGGGTCAAAAAAGGGGAGTCAAATCCCCCTATATATATAGGGGGATTTGACTTCACCCCATTTTGGACCCCTCTCTCCTCGAAAGCAAATTTGACCCTGCACCTATGTGGGATTTCAATCCACTCTCCCCGTGTGGGGAGAGACCGCAAACGCACACAACTTTTCGAAGAGAAAAAACGGTGTGTCTGCACAACATTATCTCTTTTCGTCAGCAAAGGGGTTTTCCCTACTGACAAATGAAAAAATGCGAAAGAAGGAGAAAAATGCTGGAATTTTTTATGCCGATGATCCCGCCCACCGCCACCCACCAGATGCAGCAGGTGGCTATTCAGGGCGGCAAGCCCCACTTTTATGAACCTCAGCCCGTGGCGGACGCCCGGGCCAAGCTGACGGGCCATCTGGCGTCCCATGTGCCGGAGAGACCCCTGAAGGGCCCTTTGCAGCTGATGGTGAAGTGGTGCTTCCCCATCGTGGGGCCTCACGAGGACGGGGAACCCAAGACCAGCCGCCCGGACACGGACAACCTGCAGAAGCTGCTCAAGGACGTGATGACCGCCCTGCGCTTCTGGGAGGACGACGCCCAGGTGTGCGAGGAATACGCGGGCAAGTATTGGGCGGAGCAGCCGGGCATTTATGTGCGGGTGGTGAGGTTGAGGGCCTAGTCCTATCTGTTCTGTGTATTTCAATCCACTCTCCCCGAGCGGGGAGAGACGAAGTCGGCACGGATCGCCGGAGGGAAAAGGGGGTCAGGTGTGGGGAAAGTAGGTTTGCAAAGCTCTTTCCACCACGCCGTTCAGGGAAAGGTGATGGGCCTGCGCGTAAAGGGCGGCCTGCCGGTGCAGCTCCGGCGAAACACGGACGTTAAAGCTGCCCTTGTAGGCTTTTTCCGGCTGGGTGCCCTCAGCGGCGCAAAGGGCCAGATAGTCGTCTACCGCGCCGTGGAAGTCCTCCACCAGTTCCTTGGCGGTGGTGCCTTCGTAGGAGAGCAGCGCACGGATGCCCAGCACCTTCCCGAAGAAAACGCCGTCCGCCTCTGAAAATTCCACGCTGCCCAGATAGCCTTTGTATTCCATGGTGTTACTCAAATCAATCCCTCCTGTTCCAGAATTTCGATCAGCTGTTTGACTTGATACTCCAATAGTTCCTTTCGGGGATGGGGTTTATGCAGCAAGATGGGCGGGTGGGTATCGCTTGTAAACATCACCCGGGAACCGCTGGTCTTCCCTTTGTTGGAGCGAAGGTACGTCAGGTAGCGAAGCAGGGTCTCGACTTCATCAAAGGTCATGTCGCGAGGATAGGACTTTAGTTTTCGAATCAGTTTTTCTTTTTGGCCCACAAAGCATCCCTCCTGAAAAAAGTATACTACAGCAGGAAAGAAGATGCAACTATTTTCAGTTACGAAGGGAGAAAAACATGGAACGGGAATTTAACACCGCCGAGGTGACGGCGGCCGTGAAAATTCATCTGGCGGCGTGCCTGATGGACGATGTGGCGAGGGACTTAAGCCGGGTGCTGACCCTGCGGCAGCAGCAGGGCATCCTCCGCCGGGCAGAAGGGCTGCACGCCCTGTACGAAAAGGCGGTAGCGCTGGCCGGGGACAGCGACAAGCAGACCATGGTTCGCAACCGGGCGCGCAGTCTGGTGGTGCAGGTGGGGTACACGAAGACTGCCCCGGAACGGATGTTTCTGGTCAGCGAGCGGGATTTGAGCCATCTATGCAATCTGGCCATGAAGGTCTGTGACATGGAATGCGAGGCCGAGCAGGGCGACGGCACGTTAGACAGCCGAGTGGTGAAGGGCTGTTTCACCCGCAAGTGCTTTAAGCGGCTGGGCGTGACGGAGGAGATGCACGCGGGCTGCCCCTACAGCCTGTACGTAGGCGCAGGAAAGGAGAAAGGCAAATGACGGAAAGCAGACCGAAGCCCACGATGCGGGGCAAGCCGACGCCGCAGCATCCCGCTAAAGTCTACCTCCGCCAAGTGGCCCAGCTGCGGCGGGAGATCGCCGAGACGAAGGAGCTGCTAAGCCGGCTGCGGGAGCAGTCCACCCGGGCTACCAGCCGTCTGAGCGCGGTGCGCTGCTCCGGCACGGGCCAGCACGACAGCATGGCCAACGCCGCCCTGAAGATCGTCCGCAACGAGGAAAAGCTGGTGGAGCAGATCGCCCATCTGGAGGAGGCGGTGGCGGCGCGCATGGCCCTGATCGCGCAGGTGGAGGACGTGCGGGAGCGGCGGGTGCTGGAGCTGCGCTACCTGCACGGGCTGGGGGAGGACGAGCTGTGCCGCCGGATGGGGCTTTCCGCCGCCCAACTGTGGCGGGTGCATGGGGAGGCGCTGGAGAGCTTGAGAAGGGCGGGGGAAAAGAACAGAGCCGGGGAGTAGATCCCCGGCCTTTTTCGCCATATCCGCTTTTTAGATTTTTTAATGGCAAATAAATTTTTTTAAAATGGTTTACATACTAATACTAGTATGATATAATATGATCATCAAGAGGGGAAAGGAGGGAACGCCGATGGGAAAGAAAAAGAAGGGGTTAAGCCCCAAAGAGAAAGCAGCGCTGATGAAAGCCGCCGCTAAGCTGATCGGTAGTGTGGCTGCACTGCTGACAGCGATTGCTCTTTGGAGGTAACACTCCCGGGGGACGAAAGTCCCCCACCCCTTCTTTTTCATTTTACCATAAAGGGCGGAAAAGTCAAACGATGAAAAGCATTCTTTGGGTGATCGTGGGTGTGCTGCTGGTGATCGTGGCGGTGCTTTTGGCTGTCAGCGGCATTGGGGACATTCGAAAAATCGTTCGGAAGCATAAAAAATAAAACGGAGGAGGAGAAAATATGACGGAAACAGGACGGAAGACCCATACTTCCACGGCGGTAAAACGGAGGTACAATGAAAAGGTCTACACCCAGATCAGCGTCAGCGTTCCGAAGGAAATGGCCGCGGCTTTCAAGGCCAAGTGCCTTGAAACAGGCATTCCGCAGGCGCAGGTCATCAAAGCGGCGATTGAAAAATTTTTGGCCGAAAAGGCAAAATGAGAGTGCATGAGAGTTCAAATCGTGCTATAATGGTACTGTGAACAAGTATACAGAAACAGAGACCTGACCTGAAAAGGACGGGTCTTTTTATCCGTCATCGGAAACCGAAAAGATCACCGGCTACAGAAAGGGCAAGGAATGGACAAGAAACAGCAAACGACGGTAAACCGGCTTTTACAAGCCGCGCAGGGACTGACGCTGCAGCAGATCAGAGGGGTCAGCAACGAAAAGCTGGATTTTATCGTCCTCTCCCTGATCGGGGAGAAAACCGAAATCTACGTTCACGCTCAGTGCCCGGTTCGAATGACCGACGGGGGAAAGGCGCTGCTGGCGATCAATGATTTATACCTGCCCCGGGAAGGGGTCACGGAGGAGCAGCTGGAAAAAGACCCGGAGGGGAACTCCCTGTTCGACGAGCACGCGGACGCGCTGGAACAGGCGGGGCTGAAAGTACTGGGCGCGTCCGTCACGCTGGAGGGGGAAATGCACATCGACTTTCAGACCGGCCAGCGGCTGCGGGTGTACCCTTATTGCTCCAATCCGAACGAGGAATGGCGCGTCATCCTTGCCAAAGAGGGCAAGCGGACGCACATCGTCTATCTGGGGGATGGAGAGACGGACGTGGAAACGAAAAGAGAATGAAAGCGCGGGGGCTGATAAAAAAAGCCCCTGAAGCTTACGGCCCATAAAGGCCGGAGAAGGACGCAAACAGGCGTCCTTTTTTGATTTTACAGAGGGTGACCGAAGGGAACCGAGGGCGAGCACGCCCCAAAGGGGCAGCGCAGCCCGAAGCCTACGGCCCGCCGAAGGCGAGGACGTAGGCCGAAAGAAAGGAGGGGTGGCACGATGGGCCAAAAATTGACCGCCAAGCAGCAGCGCTTCTGCGATGAATACCTGATCGACCTGAACGCCACCCAGGCCGCCATCCGGGCGGGGTATTCGGCCAAGACCGCGCAGGCCATCGGGTCGGAGAACTTAACGAAACCTTTGTTAAAACAGTATATCGAGGCCCGGATGGCCGCGAAGGAAGAAAAACTCATCGCCAAACAGGACGAAATTCTGAAATACCTGACCAGCGTGCTGCGGGGGGAATCGGAGTCGGAGATCGTGGTGGTGGAGGGCACGGGCGACGGCTGTTCCGAGGCCAACATCCTGCGCAAGGGGCCGGACGAGAAGGAGCGGCTGAAGGCGGCGGAGCTTTTGGGCAAGCGCTACGGCCTGTACACGGAAAGTGTGGTGGTGGCCGAGGCGCCGAAGATCATTGACGATATCCCGGCCGGGCCGCAAAAGGGGCCCGATGGCTGACGTTCGCCTGTCCCAGCTCATCGCCCCGGGCTTTTTCCCCGTGTATGACGAGGTGCGGCGCGAACGCTATTCGGAGTACTGGCTCAGCGGCGGGCGCGGCAGCGGCAAGTCCAGCTTTATTTCCCTGTGCATCCTGACCATGCTCCTGCGGGACCCCCGGGCCAGTGCCGTCATCTACCGCAAGGTGGGCGATACCCTGCGGGACACGGTATTCGAGCAGATGGTGTGGGCGGCGGAGCAGCTGGGGGTGAGCGCGTACTGGCAGCGCCGTACGTCCCCAATGGAGCTGCAGTGCCCTTCTACGGGGCAGAAGATCCTTTTCCGGGGCGCGGATAAGGCGGAGAAGTCGAAGGGTTTAAAAGCCCCGAATGGGGGCTATTTTCGCTTCCTGTGGTTTGAGGAGCTGACGGAGTTCGGCGGCATGGAGGATGTGCGCACCATCAAGGCCAGCGTGCTGCGCGGCACGGAAAGCCGCCGGGCCGTGACCTTCTACAGCTACAACCCGCCCATGAGCGCCCAGAACTGGGTGAACGGCGAAGCCCTGCAGGAGGTGCCGGGCCGCCGGAAGCATCACAGCGATTACCGGCAAATGCCGCCGGAATGGCTGGGCGAAAGCTTCCTCGCCGAGGCGGAAGCCCTGCGGCAGATAAACGAGCGGGCCTACCGGCATATGTACCTGGGCGAAGTGACCGGCACCGGCGGCCAGATCTTCACCAACCTGTGCTGCCGCCCGGTGGCGGCGGACGAGGTGGACGGCCTGCCCCGCTACAACGGGCTGGACTTCGGCTTTGCCAGCGACCCGGACGCCTTCGTTCGCTGCGCCTACAGCCGCAAATACCGCCGCCTGTACGTGGTGGACGAGTTCGTGGCCAGCGGCCAGAGCCACGAGCAGCTGGCCGGACAGATCCGCAAGCGCCTGCGCCGGCCGGACGAACCCGTCATCTGCGACAGCGCCGACCCCCGCAGCCGGGAGGCCCTGCGGCGGCTGAGGGTGAACGCCTCCGGGGCCAAGAAAGGCCCCGACAGCGTGGATCACGGCATCCGCTGGCTGCAAAACCGCTTTCAGATCGTCATCGACACGGCCCGCTGCCCCTGCGCCGCCCGAGAGTTTTCCCAGTACGAATACGGGCGCGACCGGGCCGGGGACCTGATCGGCGGCGTGTACCCGGACAAGAACAACCACACCATCGACGCGGTGCGCTACGCCATGGAGGCCGTAGCCACAGAACGCAGGGCCGTCGTGCCCCGATAAACGAGGAGGATCCCTGACCATGATCGTCATTCCCGCGGAACTGCTCAGCGAGGGCGGTGCGCCGTCCCCCAAGCTGCTCAGTGCCATCCTGCAAAAATGGCAGCCGGAAGCCGAACGCCTGAACGGCCTCAAGAGGCTCTACGACCGCGACCATGCCATCAGCCGCCGGGCCCGTATGGCCGGGCTGCCCAACAACCGGCTGGTGCACGATCTGCCCGGCTACATCGTCACCATTGCCAGCGGCTTCCTGACGGGCAAACCCGTCACCTACACGCCGCCGGAGGGCACGGAAGGGGCTTTCCAGCCCCTTCAGGAGGCCCTGCAGGCTGCCAGCAGCGCCAGCGTGGACAGTGAGCTTTCGGTGGACGCGGCGGTGTACGGCAAGGGCGTGGAGCTGTGTTACGCCGACGAGAACGCCGAGCCGCGCATGGCGGCGGTGGATCCCCGCAGCTGCTTTGTGGTCTACGACGACACGGTGGAGCACCGGCCGCTACTGGGCCTGATGCTGCGGGAAATGCTGGACGAGAACCTGGACCGGGCGGGCGAACACGTGACCGTGTACACGGCGCAGAAGATCTTCTACTACCAGCGCAAAAGCACGGAAACGCCCCATCTGGTGGCGGAGGAGCGGCACTTCTTCGGCCAGCTGCCCCTGACGGAGTACTGGAACAACAGCCGGGAAATGGGCGACTTTGAGCCGGTGACGAGCCTCATTGACGCCTACGACCTTTTGCAGAGCGACCGGCTGAACGACAAGCAGCAGTTCACCGACGCCATTATGATCCTGAAGGGCGTGGGGGGCCTTAGCCCCGACGACACCGCCGAGGAGGTGCAGACCGAGGACGGCATCGAGGAAGCCACCACCGAGGACAAGGAGCAGACCCTTCCCTCCGAACGGCTGCGCCGCACGCGGATGCTGTTTCTGCCGGAGGACGCCAGCGCCGAATACATCACCAAGCCGGACAGCGAAAGCGGCAACGAGGTGCTGCGCAACGGCCTGAAGGAGGACATCCACAAGTTCTCCTTCGTGCCCGACCTGTCCGACAAGAACTTTGCGGGGACGGCCAGCGGCGTTTCCATGCGCTACAAGCTTTTCGGGCTGGAGCAGCTGGTGGGGCAAAAGGAACAGTGGTTCCGGGAGGGGCTGCGGCAGCGGCTCAGCTGCCTGAACCACTTCCTGAAATTAAAGGGCGCGCCGGACTGCGACACCGGCGCGGTGCAGATCGCCTTCACCCGCTCCCTGCCGGTGAACGATCTGGAAGTATCGCAAACGCTGATGAACTATTCCGACATGGTGCCTCGGAAGCTGCTCTTAAGTCAGGTTCCCTTTGTGGAAGACCCGGACAAGGCCCTGCAAATGCTGGACGCGGAGGAGGAAGAACGCCGCAGACAGCAGCAGGAGCTGTTCACGCCCGGGGCCTTCCGGGAGGACGGGATACAGGCAGCCGAGGACAAGCCGCCCAAGGCGGAATAAAACCACATACGGGGACAAAGCGCCACATGACCGGGCTTTCGGTCTGGGGCGCTTTTCTCATACAGACAATGAGACGGCGCGGCAGAGCACACGCCGGATGAAACAGGGAGGAAGAAAACCACATGAGCGAGATCACCGAACAGGTCACCCAGAACCAGACGAACGACGCCCAGCCCGAGCAGCAGCCCGAACCGGCGGCCCAGCGCCAGACGCTGGACTTGAAAGAGCTGCTGAAGACCCACCCGGAGCTGCGCAGCCAGCTGGACAAGCACACCACGGTCGCCCTGAATACCGCCCGGGCCAAATGGGAGCAGGAGCAGAGCCTGACGGCGGAGCAGCGGGCCGAAAACGCCCTGAAGGAGCGTTCCGCCGCCCTGGACATGAGGGAACGGGAGCTGAAACGGCAGGAACGCCGGGCCAGCGCCGTGGAGACGCTGACCAGCCGGGGGCTGCCCCCGTCGCTGGTGGGCTGCGTATCGCTGGAGGACGACGACCAGATGGCCGCCACGCTGGACGCGGCGGAGAAGGCCTTCCGGGACAGCGTCAAGCGGTCGGTGAACGAGCAGCTGAAGGCCGAGCCTCCCAAGCAGGCCAGCCCGTCCGCCGGTCAGGACTATCTGGCGCGGATGCGGCAGACCATGGGACTGAAATAACGAAAAAACGGAGGAAAGAAACACATGGCTAATTCGATCGCGCTTTTCAAGCAGTATGTGCCCCTGCTGGACGAGGTGTACAAGGAGGCCAGCAAGACCGCCGTACTGGACGGCAACCCTGAGCTGGCCCGGGCGGGCGCCAACGCCAACGAACTCATCATCCCCATGCTGGACATGCAGGGCCTTGGCGACTACAGCCGCAATGACGGCTACGTCAGCGGCGACGTGACCCTGACCAACCAGACCGTGCCCTGCAACTTCGACCGGGGCCGGATGTTCATGGTGGACAATATGGACAACGCGGAATCCGCCGGGCTGGCCTTCGGGATGCTGGCGGGCGAGTTCATCCGCACCAAGGTGGTGCCGGAGCTGGACGCTTTCCGCTTCGCCACCTACGCGGGCAAGACGGGCATCAGTAAGGTTTCCGCCGGGGCCACGCTGGCCAATGGCGGCGACGTGATCACGGCCCTGCGGGCGGGCACCAACCAGATGGACGAGGACGAGGTGCCCATGGAGAACCGCTTCCTGTTCATCACGCCGACCCTGCTGGGCATGGTGCAGGACCTTGACACCACCAAGAGCCGGGAAGTGCTGGCCCGCTTTGTGCAGGTGATCGCCGTGCCCCAGACCCGGTTCTACACCGCCATCGCCCAGAAGAGCGGCAAGATCATCGTCAGCGGCGAGGCGCCCAGCCAGACCACCACCGACGAGACCGCCGGCGGCTATACCAAGGCGACCGGCGGCAAGGACATCAACTTCATGATCGTCCACAAGTCCGCCGTGATCCAGTTCCCCAAGCACATTGCGCCCAAGGTCATCACCCCCGAGCAGAACCAGACCGCCGACGCGTGGAAGTTCGGCTACCGTCAGGTGGGCGTGAACGACCTGTACAAGAACAAGCTGGCGGGCGTTTATCTCCACCACAAAGCGTAAAAAATCCGCCTGACGGCGGGCACACATCGGGGCGGCGGGGCATCCTGCCGCCCTTTTGGAAAGGAGCAAAACCCATGGCGACCATCGTAGGGCTGGTATTCCCCGAGGAGAAGAAGAAGGGCGGTCAGAAGGGCGACCGGAAGGACGGCCAGAAGGGGGACAAGGAACATGAAGGACCTGACGAGGCTCAAACGGCGGCTGGACAAGGCGGCTGACAGCACGGACGAGGACGGGCTGCTCACCGACCTGCTGGACGAAGCGGAGGCCTTTGTGAAGGGCTACACCCGGCGCAGGGCCGTGCCGGAGGCGCTGGCCCCGCTGGTATGCGAGCTGGCCGCCGGGAGCTACCAGCGGCTGGGGCTGGAAGGGCAGCAGAGCCACACCGAGGGCGGCGTGACGCTGACCCTCGAGGGCCTCAGCGACCGACAGCGCCGCCAGCTGGAAGCCTACCGGCTGGCCATCGTGGGGTGAGAAAATGCGGGGAATGCAGCGAAGCAGCCAGCGCGCCCTCACGGTGAAAAAGGCCCGTCCGGACGTGCCGGGCAACGCCTTTGAGGCAGCCGGGACGGCCCTCACGGCCACGGTGCAGCCCCTGACCGGCTCGGCGGCGGCGCAGCTGTACGGGCTGGAACTGAGCCGGATGCTGCTGCTCCTGTGCGGGCCGGAGACCCTGCTTTGCGAGGGGGACGGCCTGTGCGTGGACGCGGCGGCGGACGCAGCGCCGGACTACCGTGTGACGTATGTGGAGCGCTGGCCCCGGCACCAGCGGGCGCACCTGAAATGGATCCCGGAAAGCGAGCGGGGGGCGGACGAATGAGCGTGCGCATGAACGTGACGCTAAGCGGCGAGCTGAGCGGGCTGGACGGCCTGACGGAGCGGCTGACCGCCGCGGCGGCGGAGGGGATGCGGGCCGGGCTTCTGCCCATGGAACGGACGGCGAAGCAGCTGTGCCCCGTGGATACCGGCGACCTTAGAAACAGCATCCGCGCCGAGGTACGGGTGAAGGGGTGCAGCGTGGAGGGAAAACTCTCCGCCAACTCCGATCACGCGGTGTATGTGGAGATGGGCACCGGCGACGTGGGCAGGGCCAGCGGGGGCAACGGCAGCGGCGTGCAGGTCAGCTACCGGCACGGCGGGTGGTTCGTGCCCCTTGCGCGGGGCGCGGTGATGGTGAAAGACACCATCCTGAAGGACGCGTCCGCCGGTTTCTGGACGTATGGCCAGCCGGCCCGGCCCTACCTGTACCCGGCCTACCGGCAGCACCGGGACGGGCTGGAAAAGGCGATCCGCGCGGCGATGCTGAAAAGCCTGAAAGGGGGCGGCTGATGGAACAGGTCAAGCAGGAGCTGGACGCGATCAAGGACGCGCTGAAAGCCCTTCCGGGGGTACGGCTGGTGTGCACTGGCTGGCCCAAGACCTTCGACACGCTGCCCTGCGTGCTGGTGCAGCTGGCGGGCGAGGACGCGGCGGACCGCCGGGACGACGGGGAATACCTGACCCGGCTGGAATGGTATGTGCGGGTCTTTGCCCGCAAGGAAAGCGAACAATGGGCCCTGTGCGGCGGAGTGGAGGAAGCCATGGTGCGGCTAGGCTACCGCCGCACCTTCCACTGGGAGGAAGGCATGGCGGACGTACGCCACACGGCCTACCGATTTGAGAAGACCATTTGACAAAAGGATGAAACGACATGAGCAAACGAGCGGCAACGGGATTCAAGGGCATCGCGCTGGCCCCGGTGACGGAGAACACGCTGACCAGCTACAAGACCTCGGCGGCGGAAAG
>ERZ827108.3819-NODE-3819-length-11990-cov-2.072811_pt1 | contig 11990 bp, 8 predicted proteins | sample MGYA00519921_ERZ827108 | MGnify/ENA primary metagenome ERZ827108 (study PRJEB31778, sample SAMEA3449258) | human gut metagenome | biome: human gut; feature: human-associated habitat; material: faeces | place: United Kingdom | collected 2010/2012 ... | reverse complement strand
CCAGGTGTTCCTTCCTGGTCACATAGCAGAGCATGGCGCAGCCGCGCTGGCCGATGATCGCTCCGCCGATGGCTCCGGTGATATGGTCGTAGCCGGGGGCGATGTCCGTCACCAGTGGACCAAGCGTGTAAAAGGGAGCTTCCATGCACCATTCCAGCTGCTTGCTCATGTTCTCGGCAATGAGGTGCATGGGCACGTGGCCCGGCCCCTCATTCATGACCTGTACGCCCGCTTTCCACGCGCGCATGGTCAGGTCCCCCTGCACTTCCAGCTCCGCCAGCTGGGCGAAGTCATTGGCGTCCGCCACGGAGCCGGGCCGCAGGCCGTCCCCGATGGAGACGGCAATGTCGTAAGCCGCCAGAATGGAACATATTTCATCCCAGTGGGAATAAAGGAAGTTTTCCTGTTCGTGGATCATGCTCCACTGCGCCATGATGGACCCGCCGCGGGAGACGATGCCCGTCATGCGCCGGGCGGTGTGGTTCACAAACCGGAACAGCAGGGCGGCGTGCACCGTCACATAATCCACGCCCTGCCCGGCCTGTTCAAGGAGGGTGTCGCGGAAGACTTCCCAGCTCAGGTCCGCCACTTTCCCGCCGACCTTTTCCAGCGCCTGGTAGATGGGCACGGTACCGATGGGAACGGGGGAGTTCCTCAGGATCCATTCCCGCGTGGCGTGGATATTCTTCCCGGTGGAAAGGTCCATGACGGTGTCCGCCCCCCAGTGGATGGCCCAGCGCAGTTTTTCCACCTCCTCCTCAATGCCGGACCCCAGGGCGGAGTTGCCGATGTTGGCGTTGATTTTCACCAGGAAGTTGCGGCCGATGGCCATGGGTTCGCACTCAGGATGGTTGATGTTGGCGGGAATCAGGGCGCGCCCGGCGGCGATTTCATCCCTGACGAATTCCGGCGTAAAATAAGCGGGCATGCGGCAGCCGTTCCGGCGTTCCGGCGCGTGCTGGTGGTCCAGCCGGTCGCGGGCCACCATGCTGGAGGGGCCGAAGCCTTCCTGCGCCTCCAGCTCGGACGGCCGCGGCATCATGGTGAGCGCCTCCAGGACTTCCCGGGCTTCGTCCGGGCGGCTCTTGGCGTTCGGATAACGGTCATACACCGCCTTGAACGCTTCTTCCCTGCCCAGGTTTTCCCGGATGGCTACAAATTCCATTTCCGGCGTAATGACGCCCTGGCGGGCGTAATGCCGCTGAGTCACAGGCGTGCCCCCCGCAGCCCGGAGGCAGCGGCCCTGGTCCGTTTCCGCCTCCTCCACATCACCGCGGGCCCGGATCCACGCGGCGCGCAGGGCGGGAAGCCCCTGCTCCGCGGTTCCCTCATAAGCCGCATCCCCCCACGGTCCGGAACAATCGTACACGCGCACGGGGTCATTGGAGTGGGCGGTGCCATCTGGCAGCAGGGTATCGCTCAGGAGGATTTCCCTCAAGGGAACCTGCACGTCCGGATGCAGACGGCCCGGAATATAAATGCGTCGGGAGCCGGGATAGGTCAAATTGGCGGTGTCGTTCATGGAATGGATGCTGTTCTGTGCCGGCAGGGGAACAGCGGAAACGAGACCTTCCCGAGAAACGGGGCATGCCCGTTCAATCGAACTCCCTGCGGCGGAATTATCCGCATCAGGTTTGAAGGGTTCTGCGGGAACAGCATGCCGTTCCCGCAATCTCAGCCTTTGTTTGGGCACCCCTGCCGAACTTGGGAAAAAGATAGCACGGGCTCCCGTCCCATCCAAGCGTTTTCCGGTCCGGGTGCCAAACCCACGGCGCAGGAGCGTCGCATGCCAATGCGGCAACTTGCTATCATGCGTCCGCAGGGTGCGCGATACTCCCCTCTCCCCCCGTTATGGAGCTGTTCCCTCCGCGCCGTGGGGAGCCATGCTCTTCTTGCTCCCCCATTTCAGCAGAAAGACGGAATTGACGATCACGACGACGGAGCCTGCATTATGGACCAATGCGCCCGCCACGGGATTCAATATTCCGCCCACCGCCAGCATGATGGCGATGAAGTTCAGGGCCATGGAAAACGTCAGATTGCACTTGATCGTTCGCATCATGCGTCTTGCCAGGCGCAGCAGATGGGGGAGTTCCCGTATATCGTCGCTTACCAGGACAATGTCCGCGGCGTCCACGGCAATGTCACTGCCTATGCCTCCCATCGCAATTCCGGCATGGGAGGTTTTCAGGGCCGGGGCGTCATTGATTCCGTCCCCGATCATGCACACCCGGTTCCGTTCCTTCTGGAATGCGTCAATCCAGTTGAACTTGTCCTCCGGCAGGCAGTCCGCGTAAACCCGCTCAATGCCTAGCTGCCCGGCTACATGGGCCGCGGCATTCCCATGGTCTCCGGTCAGCAGCACGGGAACCACCCCGGTTTCCGCCACTTCCCGGATGGTGGAGACGGCGTCCTCCCGCAGGGTGTCCGACAGGGCGATGAAGCCTGCGGCCTTACGGTCCATGCCGAGGAAAATCACGGTGCATCCCTCCCTTTGGTACTGTTCCGCCGCCCTTCTGACTTCGCCGGGCACCTCCAGCCCGTTTTCCCGGAACAATTCCAGGTTCCCGGCCATCAGTTCCCTCCCGTCCAGGACGGCCTGGACGCCTCTCCCCGGAATCATGCGGAACTGTTCCGGCTGGGGAAGCTCCCGCGTTTCTCCCTTCCGGTAACAGCGGACGACCGCCTTGCCCAGAGGGTGCTCCGACTGCAGTTCCGCGCAGGCGGCATACCTGTAAAGCACCTGTTCGGGGAGGTCCGGCAGAAAACTGCGTACCGCCGCCACGCGGGGCGTCCCGTGGGTAAGCGTTCCCGTCTTGTCAAAGGTGAGGTGGGATACGGAGGCCAGGCGTTCCAGGGCATCCCCCTCCCGCACCAGGAATCCATGCCTGGTGGCGTTTCCGATGGCCGCCATGATTGCCGTGGGGGTAGCCAGCACAAGCGCGCAGGGGCAGAATACCACCAGGATGGTGACGGAGCGGATCAGTTCGCCCGTGACCAGCCAGGCCAGCCCTGCGGAAGCCAGGGCAATGACGACGATCCAGGTGGCCCAGCGGTCCGCCACGCTCACGATTCCGGCCTTTCCCGCATCCGCGGATTGGACGAGACGGACCATGCGCTGAATGGAACTGTCCTCCCCGGCCCTGGACGCCTTCATGTCAAAGGCTCCGAACTGGTTGACCGTTCCGCTGGAAACCTCGTCCCCGGCTTCCTTGTCCACCGGAAGGGGTTCACCCGTCATTACGGCCTGGTTGATGGAAGTGTGGCCGGAAAGAATCACTCCGTCCGCCGGAACCGTCTCTCCGGGCAGCACGCGGAGGACGTCCCCCGCACATACCTGTTCCGCCGGAATGACCTCCTCCCGGAAGCCGTCCACTTTCCGGGCGGTAGCCGGGGTCAGATGAACCAGCTTTTCAATTCCCGCCCGGGCTTTGGCCACGGTCAGGTTCTCAAGCAGCGCGCCGAGCTGCATGATGAACGCAATTTCCGCCGCGGCAAAGTCCTCCCCGATGATGACGGAAGCGACCAGCGCGATGGAAACGAGCACATCCGCCTTGATGTCCCAGGCCGCCGCCAGTCCAAGCACGGCTTCCAGCACGATGGGAACGCCGCACAGCACAATGGCTATCCACGCGACGCCAAAGGGAAGCGGTTCAATATCAAGCATGCTCAACAGCAGCGCGAATCCGGAAACGGACAGCAGCGCGACGTCGCGCCTTGTCCCTCCCCATTCCAGCAGTTTTTCCAATCGGTCCAGCATATGATTCTCCTTTCCATACCCATGCAGGTACGGGTTTTATATACCTATAGGGGTATAGGTTTGTCAAGATGAGACGAAAAAATCCCCGGAAATGGCGGTTGAAAAAAGGCTCTTGCCCCCTCCTGCTAAATCATGTTGGCAAACCGTTCGACCGCCTTGGTAAAGCGTGCGATGGTCTGCTCCGGGTCTCCGTGCTCCAGTCCGTCCCGGACGCAATGGCTGATATGCCCCTCCAGCACGACCTGGCCCACCTTGTGCAATGCGGACTTGGCGGCATTGAGCTGGGCAAGCACATCTTCACAGGGAACGTCCTCGTCAACCATCCTGTCGATCGCCTGCACCTGTCCGATGATTTTCTTGAGGCGGCGATGCAAATTTTCAGAATTCATGCATTGTTTCATTGCGGCGTTTCCTTATACTGTTAGGGGTATCTGTATCATCAAGTTATCAGGCAGACAGGAAATGCTGTCAAGAACAGAGTCCTCCCGCAGGCGCGTACCATCCGGAAGGGCCTACTGTGTCCGGCCTCCCTTCTTTCCTCCTTATTCCAGGCGCAACAATCCCTTCCCGCCCCCGCATGAAGACCGGAAGAACGAAGTTCCGGCCTTCCCCCGTCAAACGGGTCCGGTTTCCATGGCGGGAGCCGTATACAGGCGTTCCCGGGCATGATGACCGCCCGTCGCCATTGTCAGCAGTTCCCACCCGCATTTTTCATAAAACCCCGCCAGGTCCGTCACCAGATAGAGACGGGGATATCCGAGCGCGGCCAAATCCTTCCGCACAAAGTCCAGGATGGACGCGGCCACGCCCCTGCCGCGATGCCTTTTTTCCACAAATAGCGCGCATAAGTTGGGGGCTAAATCCTTCCGGTCATGGAAATCGTTTTCAATCACTCCGGCACCCGCAATGATTGCCCCCTGTCCGTTCATGACCACGTACCATTGCGGAATGCCCGTTTTCCGTTCCATGCATTCCTTCATGCTTTCCTCATAGGCCTCTACGGGAACGTCCCACTTGGAGCCGAACCAGACGGAAGCTGTGGAAAGGAATTCAGGATGATTCCTTAAACAGACCAATTTACCGGCGTTTCTCCCTTTCATTTTCCCTTACCCTAGCAGGCCCCTCCGGTCATTGTCAAACCGGAGCGGCATGGAGGGTGGCCTCCGTATTTCCATCACGCTCCGTCTTCCCACCGGGAAAAGAACGGAATGTTCCACCCCCTCAGCCGTCCCCGGCCATCGGCAGGAGCAAAACGTTTTGTCCGGCGCCTTGCGCGGAAAGAGAAGAAAGACCCGTTTTCATCTCGTCAGCCGCGGAAAAATGGGATAGACCTTTTTTCCGGGGCATGCGCCCTTCCGGATGCAACCTTTCACCGGACACGGGGTTTATAGAAGGGAATTTCATGGACGAAGCACAAGACATGCCGCCTGCGGAACCAGACGAGGACGCCCAGCTGATGCTGAGAGTCAGGAATGGCGACGCTTCCGCCATGGAAATGCTGGTCCGCAAACACCAGAACTCCGTGTACGCCACCGTAGCACGCATGCTGAACAACGGGCCGGAGGTGGAGGACATCGCCCAGCAGGTTTTCATCCGCATCTGGAAAGGAGCCGGGAATTATGAGCCCTCCGCACGCTTCACCACCTGGATGTTCACCATCCTGCGCAATCTGGTCTTCAATGAAGTGCGGCGCCAGAAGCGCAAGCCCACCACCTCCGCGGACGCCATGGAGGAGGAAGGCGGCATGACCGTGTTCCTGGAACCTTCCCAGGCCCCGGATGAAGCCATGGAGCACACGGAACTCCAGCGGGCCGTGGATGAAGCGATTGCCGCCCTGCCGGAAAAGGCGCGCCTGGCCGTCCAGCTGCGCCGCTTTGAAAACATGCCTTACGAGGAAATAGCCCGGACGCTTGACATGACGGTTCCCGCCACCAAAAGCCTGCTGTTCCGCGCCAGGAACATGCTGAAGGACGCGCTGGCTTCTTTTCTGGAGTGACGGCCAGGGAACAGGAAAAAGGGCTGATCCGGAGAAAGCTTTTTTACAAGGGCCCGGAGGCCCTTGCTCCAGCAGCGCAGCCACCAGGGACTCACACTCCCGCGGCCTGGAAGAAACACCGCCGCCGGGAAACGGAGGCTTGATTCGTGCCTCTTTCAGATTCACTCCCCCTGCGCGTTTCAAGCTTCTCTTTCCGTCCTCCCGGCCCTCATACCTGAACTCCCTCCCCTGCGCTTTGGAGAAATTCCTACCCAAAGACCGCTGCCAAAAAAGGGCCGCTCCCGGAAGGAAACGGCCCGTAAACGATTACCTGAAAGCGGCGTCAGCGCGCACTGCCCGCGTTGAGAACCTCCTTGTACGGGATTTTCAGGAAGTTCAGCGCTCCCTGGGATTCATACAGCACGCCCACGTGGTTTTTATCCACGGGCGCCAGGCAGGAATAACCCCAGCCGTTGCGGGCATCGTAAAGGAGCCACTTGTCCTCCGGCCAGGAGCCGGCGTCATCCGTGGAGGCCTTCAGGGTCATGTGGGAACGCCCGGAAGTGGTGTTGGGGTTGGAGAACAGGACCACCCTGCCCGCGCCCGGCACTCCGTCCACGGCAAGCAGGCTGCCCTGGCAGACGGGTTCCTTCAACTGGGGAGTGCGGTTGGTGGGGTGTTTTTCCCAGGTTTTGCCCAGGTCCTTCGTAACGCCCACCACGCGGGAGCCGCCCCAGTTGCAGCGGGCATTGATCATGATGGAGCCGTCTTTCAATTCAATCACCTGGGCTTCCGTCGTCTGCTGGTTGACGCCCGTGCCGCAGTGCCAGGTCTTGCCCTGGTCCTTGGAATAAACGATGGTGGACCACGGCACGCCCTTGCCGTCCCAGTACTGGGCGGCAAAGACCAGCGTGCCGTCCTTCATGCAGATGCCGTTGCCGGGGCCGTTGAACAGAATGCGCCAGTCCTTGTCCTTGGTCTGTTCCGTAATGTTGATGGGCTTGGACCAGGTAAGGCCGTCGTCATCGCTGTACGCCAGCACCAGCTGCCCGCAGGCTTCCGGGGAATTGTCCCCGGACTTGCTGCCCCAGATGGAATGCTTGTGGCTCCAGATGGCGGCCACCCAGATGCGGCCCGTCTTTTCATCCACCAGAATGGCGGGGTCCCCCACGCCCTTGGTAGCCCCCAGGGAGGGGTCAATCTTGGAATCGTCCATGGCGATCTTGACGTCGGACCAGGTGCGGCCCCCGTCCGTGGAGCGGCTCACGCCCACGTCAATGTTGGCCGGAAGGTCGCCGGAATGGTTGTAACGGATGTCGTAAACGGCCAGGAGAGTCCCTTTCCTGGACCTGTCCAGGCCGGGAATGCGGTAGAACTTGGAGTTGAAATCCCCGTGCTTCACTACGGCCACGCCGATGCGCTGCGCCACCGGGGCGGCATTGGCCACCTTCATCAGCTTGTTCCCCGCCACAACGCTGGCCGGGCGCACCACCCCCCTGCCGTCCAGGGAGGCGCCCTTCTTCATCGTCACGCATGCCCACAGGTAATTGTCGCCGGGGTCCAGCTCCAGCTTCCCCTTCACGGAAACCTGGGGCCTGGAGGAGCCGGAAAGCTTCACCGTACCCAGTACCTGGGAGGCATCCTTCGGAAACGGGTCTTCCCCGTGCTGAATGGGCGGAGCCTCTTCTCCCCGCACCACCGTCACGGATTCAATGTCGGAAAGCTTCGTCGTGCCCGTAAAATCCAGATTGACGGCCGTCAGGAACTGAGGATTAAGACAGCCGTCCGTTTGAACCTTCAGGGAAAGAACGGGACTGCACGGGATGCGCACCATCACCGGATAGGCGGAAGAAGCCATCTCCACCTGCGGATTCACCTTCATGGGGATGCAGGGCACGATGAACAGGTCGTCCAGCTTCAACCCCTTGTTCTCCGGCGACGTCAGCTTGAACACCAGGGAGCGCGTTCCGGCGGGAACGCCGGCCTCTATCCTGGTATTGAAGCCGCCCGTCCTGATGTCCTTGCCGTCATAAATCTTCTTTTCCCCCTTGGGCCCTACGGCCACAATGGAAAATTCAAAGGGGGCCTGTCCGGTCCAGCGCTCCGCCCAGGCGGACAGCCGTACTTCCCTGGAAGGAGTATCCTTCAAGTCCAGCTTCAGTTCGGTATCCTGCCCGCCGAACATCCGCAGGGAAGATTTCCCGGATTTTCCCCCTCCCCCGATTTCCGCCACGCCGTCCCGGCAGGACATGGGGCCGTACTTGGTGGAAAGCGTGGTAAACTTGCCGTGTTTGGCCTGCTCAAAGCTTTCCGTACCCAAGGCAGCGGGAACAGACATGCCCAGGGCACACAGCAGGGCAAGCCCCGTTAATGTATTCAAAGGTAAACGCATCGTATTTATGGTGTGTTTCGCAGGACAATACGCAGCGAACCGGAACAATCTTGCCCGGAGCTGCGTCATTGCCAGCCTGTTTCCTAACACACGCTTTTCCGCCGCGTCCAGCCTTGCCTGGGAGGCCTGTAGAAAGACCAGTCCTCAACCCTCCGTTTTTCCACTGGAAGGAGCCGCCGGCTCCATGGAAATCACGGGACGTTCTGGAAAGGAGCTGGAATCCCGGTGCATGTAGTAATGGGACCAGTGAAGGACAACCTTGTCCCCCGGCTTCAGGGCGGCTACCTTTTTCAGGATGTCCGCCCCCTGCAGGATGGGCTTGTGCGCCGGATTAACGTCGATCATCAGCTGCTCCTGCTTTTCATCCCCGTACTTGCCGGGTTTCCGGTAATCCAGATACTTGATAATCCGGAAGGCGGCGAAATCCTTGGCGTGGTCGCACTTGTCCGGACAGAGGGAGGTAAGGAACCTGCACTTGCGGTGAATAATACCCGTAAACTCCGCCTCCGCCACATGGTCTGACAGCAGTTCTCCGGACGGCAGCGTCACGCCGCTTTTTTCATCCGTCTTTTCCGGATTGGCGACGGGGGAATCTTCCGCCTGAACGCCCCAAAAACCGGCCAGCCCAAGACAAACGGCAAGAATGCACTTCTTCATCAGCCCATCCTTAGCCGCCTCGGAAACAGGAGTCAAGAAGAAGCCGGGTCTCCCGTGAACGCTGACAGGATATCCCAACCCAAACATACCGCTTTGTTTTATTTGTCAACATGTTGGATGATTTCTGGACTCTTTTCCGTTTCCAGATTGACGCACCGCCGTCCTTGTGAGAGATTGACAAAAGCAATATGGACAAAAACCGTACCTCTACCGTGCCGATCGTTCCCAAACAGTACCGGCTGCCGTTCTTCATGCTGGTCTCCTGTTTTGCGCTGTGGGGGCTGCTGAACAACATGACGGACAACCTGGTCCCGGCATTCAGCAAGATCTTCATGATTAACGCTTCGGAATCCGCAGGGGTGCAAATCTCCTTTTACGGGGCGTATGCGGTGCTTGCCATCTTCGCCTCCATCCTGCTGGAGGAATTCTCCTACAAGGCTGGGGTGCTCATCGGGCTGGGGTTCTACATGATCGGCGCGCTGTGCTACATACCCGCCGCCATCGGGCAAAGTTTTGACATTTACCTGGTAGCCATCTTCGTGCTGGCGGGCGGCCTCTCCATCCCGGAAACCACCTGCAACCCGTTCGTCCTCTCCATGGGGTCCCAGGAGACGAGCGTACGCCGCCTGAACTTCGCCCAGGCCTTCAACCCAATCGGCTCCCTGACGGGCATCTTCCTGGCCAAATACTTCATCCTGGCGCATTTGAATGATGCGGACATGGACACCCGCAAGGCCATGGACCCGGAACAACTGAACGCCATCGTCAGCGACGAGCTCTTCTGGGTGTGCGTTCCCTATGTGGGCCTGGTCGCCGTCATCTGGTTCTTCTTCTGCCGCTACAAGTCCGACGATGAAAGCGTGCCCACCCGGGAAAACACGCAGCCCCTTTCCTCCAAGCTCGGCCGCCTGGGCCTGTGCGTCGCCTTCATCCTCATTCCCTTCCTGTTCCAGTACTACTCCACCTTTGAATTCAGCATGGTGCAGCAGATCCTGATCATGATGATCGGGCCCATCGCCTTCCTGCTCATCATGCCGGACTACCGCTGCCAGCTCATGAAGCGTGGTGGCCCAGTTCTTCTACGTGGGCGTGCAGATCGCCGTCTGGACGTGGACCATCAAGTACATCATGTCCGTCTTCCCCGGCATGCAGGAAGCGGCGGCCTCCAACTACTACATCTTCTCCATCGTTCTGTTCATCGCCTGCCGCGCCATCACCACGGCGCTGATGAAAAAATTCAACCCGGCCAACATGATGTCCCTCTTTGCCATCGCGGGCATCCTCTGCTGCCTGGGCACCATGTACCTGCCCAAGGAAATCTCCGTCTGGACGCTGGTGGGCATCTCCGGCTGCATGTCCCTGATGTTCCCCACCATTTACGGCATCGCCCTGCGCGGCCTGGGTTCCGAAGTGAAACTGGGCGCCGCGGGCCTCATCATGGCCATTCTGGGGGGCGCGGTCATCACCCCGTACATGGGCTCCTTCATTGACAACACCACGGTGAAAAACCAGGTGGCCTACTTTGAATCCATTGACCGCCCCCTGATCGCGCAGGCGGAAGCAGCGGACTCCCGCAAATCCGTCTCCGGCGCCATGCTGGCCCTCTACAAGATGTCGGAAGCCAATCCCGCCGGGGGGGAAGAACAGGCCAAAGCCGCCGCCAAGTTCCAGAAAAACCTGGATACCTTCCTTTCCCTCCATACCCTGGACGGGGAAGCCTTTGACCAGGCGGCCAAATCCCTGCCCGGCTGTTCCGGCCTCAAGCCGGAAGAACTGGTGGTCTTCAAGGCCAACCTGGACCGCCTGCCCGCCCCCGCCGGGAGAGAACAGCAAATTCAGCAATTCTCCCTGATTCCGGCGCTCACCACGCTCTCCGGGAACCAGGCCGAGGTACTTGGCAACCTGATTTCCGACCCCCTGGACATGAAGCAATTCCAGACAGCCCAGGAAAACTTTGTGGAAAAAGCGGTGCGGTCATCCTTCTTTATTCCCATCATCTGCTTTGCCGTGGTACTAATCTACGGCTTCTTCTTCCGCAACACCCATTTGAAAAAGGAAGAGGACGCGCCTGCCCAGGCCTGAACCAGCTTCACATCACCTACGCAAGATATGAAAACAGCATTACCAACCATCGGTATCCGCCCCACGATTGACGGGCGCCGCCTCGGCGTCCGGGAATCCCTGGAAGATCAAACCATGAACATGGCCAAGGCGGCCGCGGCTCTCATTGAGGCCAACATCCGCCACGCCTCCGGCGAACCCGTCAAGTGCGTGATCGCAGACACCTGCATTGGCGGTCCGGCGGAAGCCGCCGCCTGCGCGGACAAATTCAAGGCCAACAACGTCGGCGTCTCCCTGGCCGTCACGCCCTGCTGGTGCTACGGCAGCGAGACCTTTGACATGGACCCGTTCACGCCCAAGGCCATCTGGGGCTTCAACGGCACGGAACGCCCCGGCGCCGTGTACCTGGCCGCCGCCCTGGCCGGACTGAACCAGAAGGGCTTCCCCGCCTTCTCCATTTACGGAAAAGACGTCCAGGACGCCGGGGATACCTCCATTCCGGAAGACGTGGCTGAAAAAATCCTGCGCTTCTGCCGCGCCGGCCTGGCCGTAGCCACCCTCCGCGGCAAGGGCTACCTCTCCATCGGCGGCTGCTCCATGGGCATCGCCGGCTCCATCGTGGACCAGTCCTTCTGGGAAAACTACCTGGGCATCCGCGTACAGGCCGTGGACATGACGGAAGTGCGCCGCCGCATGGACCAGAAGATTTACGACGAAGCGGAATTCGACCTCGCCATGCAATGGGCGGACGCCGTCTTCAAATTCGCCGAAGACAAGAACCGCCCGGACCTGAAGCTGGACGAAGCCGGACGCCGCAGGACCTTCAAGGAAAGCGTGCTGATGGCCATGATCTTCCGGGACATGATGCAGGGCAACCCCAAGCTCAAGAAAATTGACCGCGAAGAGGAATCCCTGGGCTACCAGGCCATTGCCGGCGGCTTCCAGGGCCAGCGCCACTGGACGGACTTCTACCCGAACGGAGACATTGCGGAAACCCTGCTCAACTCCACCTTTGACTGGAACGGCCCGCGCGCGCCGATGCCCTTCGCCACGGAAAACGACTCCCTGAACGGAGCCTGCCTCCTCTTCGGCTACCTGCTCACCGGACAGGCCAACGTCTTTGCGGACGTGCGCACCTACTGGAG
>ERZ827108.3817-NODE-3817-length-11994-cov-2.817070_pt1 | contig 11994 bp, 11 predicted proteins | sample MGYA00519921_ERZ827108 | MGnify/ENA primary metagenome ERZ827108 (study PRJEB31778, sample SAMEA3449258) | human gut metagenome | biome: human gut; feature: human-associated habitat; material: faeces | place: United Kingdom | collected 2010/2012 ... | reverse complement strand
TTTGAAAGAAATCGGCGGCGGATATGTGCTGGCGAGGGATGCTTCTGAAATATCGGTAGGTGATGTGCTTCGTGCCCTGGAGGGAAGCCTGGAACCTGTAGATTGTGATGGATTCAATCCAGATGGGGAATGCGAAGCAGCCGGAGAGTGTGTCACCAAGTATGTCTGGAGGAAGATTAATGAAAGCATTAATCGAACGGTAGATGAGATGAAGCTGGATACACTCGTAAAAGAAAGCAGGCAGCTATCTGGAAGTGACAGAAGTCATGCAAAGAAATGTGATCAATAGAATAGGATCAGCAGATTAATCAGGAAGACAAAAAGATACAGACCTTAAGGAGGAAATACAAAATGGAAAAGATTATTTATCTGGATAATGCAGCTACTACAAGGACGGCACCGGAAGTACTGGATGCCATGATCCCTTATTTTACAGAAAAGTATGGTAACCCGTCTACCGTATATAGCATCGGATCTCAGAACAAAGATGTAATTACAAAGCAGCGAGAGATCATTGCAGAGGCACTTGGAGCTCAGTCTAATGAGATTTATTTTACTGCCGGTGGATCTGAGTCAGATAACTGGGTGCTGAAAGCAACTGCTGATGCATATGCAGGCAAAGGTAATCACATTATTACAACTAAGATTGAACATCATGCAATTCTTCATACCTGCGAATATCTGGAAAAACGCGGTGCAAAAATCACTTATCTTGATGTAGATGAAAATGGTGTTGTTGATTTAGACCAGCTTCAGAAAGCAATCACACCAGAAACCATTTTAATTTCTGTTATGTTTGCAAACAATGAAATTGGAACAATCCAGCCAATTAAAGAAATCGGTATGATTGCAAAAGAGCACAATATTTTATTCCACACAGATGCCGTACAGGCATTTGGACAGGTTCCGATTAATGTAGATGAATTAAATATCGACATGCTCAGCTCCAGCGGTCATAAAATCAATGGACCAAAGGGAATTGGTTTCTTATACATCAGAAAAGGGGTGAAAATCCGTTCCTTTGTACATGGTGGTGCACAGGAAAGAAAGAGAAGAGCAGGAACAGAGAACGTTCCGGGAATCGTAGGATATGGTGTAGCAGCAAAACGTGCAGCAGATTCTATGGAAGAACGTACAAAAAAAGAAATTGAATTAAGGGACTATTTTATCGGAAGAATTTTAAATGAAATTCCGTATGTACGCTTAAACGGAGACCCGAAGAGACGTCTGCCAAATAACATTAATGTAAGTTTCCAGTTTGTAGAGGGTGAATCTCTTCTGATTATGCTTGATATGAAAGGAATTGCAGCTTCCAGTGGTTCTGCATGTACATCTGGTTCTTTAGACCCATCTCATGTATTGCTTGCAATTGGACTGCCTCATGAAATTGCACACGGTTCTCTTCGTATGACAATCAGTGATGAAACAACAAAAGAAGATTTGGATTACACCTTAGACCAGATTAAAGAAATTATAAGCAGACTGCGTCAGATGTCTCCTCTTTACGAAGATTTCGTAAGAAAACATCAGGCATAAGAAAGGCACATAAAAAAGACATAAGAAAAGTTTAAGATTAAGATAACGGTAATAGTTAAATTTGATTTAAGATAAAAGAAAAAGACAGGATATAACGGAGGAATAAACGATATGTACAGTGAAAAAGTAATGGACCATTTTCAGAATCCAAGAAATGTAGGTGAAATTGAAAACGCCAGCGGAGTAGGTACAGTAGGAAATGCAAAATGTGGAGATATCATGCGTATCTACCTTGACATTGATGATGACGGAATTATCAAAGATTGTAAATTTAAAACATTTGGCTGTGGTGCAGCAGTTGCTACAAGTAGTATGGCAACTGAAATGGTAAAAGGAAAAAGCATTCAGGAAGCACTTCAGGTAACAAATAAAGCAGTTATGGAGGCATTAGACGGACTTCCGCCGGTAAAAGTACATTGCTCTTTACTTGCAGAAGAAGCAATTCATGCTGCACTTTGGGATTATGCTGAAAAACATGATATCAAAATAGAAGGCTTAGACAAACCGAAGTCAGATATCTCTGAGGGTGAAGAAGAGGAAGATTATTAATGGCAAAAAAGAAAGTTGTCGTGGGTATGTCTGGAGGAGTAGATTCTTCCGTAGCAGCATATCTTTTAAAGGAACAGGGATATGATGTCATTGGTGTCACCATGCAGATTTGGCAGGAAGAAGACCAGTTTACGCAGCAGGAAAACGGTGGCTGTTGTGGATTAAGTGCGGTAGATGATGCAAGAAGAGTAGCCCAGATGCTTGAAATTCCGTATTATGTCATGAATTTCAGAAAGGAATTTCAGAAAAGTGTTATTGACTATTTTGTCAAAGATTATTTAGAGGGACGAACTCCAAATCCATGTATTGCATGTAACCGCTATGTAAAATGGGAATCTTTACTGCAAAGAAGTATGGAAATAGGTGCAGATTATATTGCAACCGGTCATTATGCGAAAATTGCACAGCTTGAAAATGGACGTTATACGATTGCAGTGTCAGACGCTGTTGGAAAAGACCAGACTTATGCTTTGTATAACCTGACACAGTATCAGCTTTCTCATACTCTGATGCCGGTAGGTGCGTATAATAAAGATGAAATTCGCCAGATTGCAGAGAAAATCGGACTTCAGGTTGCACATAAAAAAGACAGTCAGGAAATTTGTTTTGTGCCGGATAAAGACTATGCTGGCTTTATTGAAAGAAGCACAAATCGGAAGATACCAAAAGGAAACTATGTGCTGGCAGATGGAACGGTAATCGGAGAACACAAAGGAATTACGCATTATACTATTGGTCAGAGAAAAGGGTTGAATCTTGCGATGGGCCATCCGGTATTTGTCACAGGAATTTGTCCGAAGACTAATGAAGTCGTTATTGGTGAAAGTGAAGATTTATTCAAAAAAGAATTAGTCTGTCAAAATATTAACTTTATGGCAATGGAAGATTTGCCTAAAGGAGAAGAAAGACGAGTGCTGGCAAAAATTCGTTACAATCATCAGGGTTCCATGTGCACCATCAGAAGAACCGGTGAGGATGAGATTACAGCAATTTTTGATGAGCCACAGCGGGCAATTACCCCTGGACAGGCAGTTGTATTTTATGAAAATGGCTATGTAGCCGGAGGCGGAACAATTATCAACAATACAGTAAATTAGTACAGCGTACTAAAAAATCGGGCAGGGCTGATAAAGGCTCTGCTCGATTTTAATTTATAATTATGCAATTATAATGGAAAAAATATAGGTTTTCGTTTTTCAAAAACCGTATAATAGGAAAAGCCACATTGCTTTAAAATATCTACTGCACGTTCAAATTCATAAGCAATATACTGTGGGACATGTGCATCAGAACCAAGAGTGATAATTTCCCCACCCAGTTCACGGTAGCGTTTTAAGATTTCTTCGGTCGGATTTGGATGACCAAGACCGTATTTAAAGCCTCCTGTATTACATTCCAGACCGATGTTTTTATCGACAAGAACACGGAGAATTTCGTCAATGATTTCCTGATAGTTCTGATAAGAATAATAAAGATTTTTGTTTGGACCGTAGCGTACAACGTAATCTATGTGTCCGCAAACATCAAAGCAGGAATATTTTTTGACATTTTCTAAAAGACAGGTAAAATATCGTAAGTAGGCCTCCTTTTCACTGCGGTTTTCATAGAACACAGATTCGTAAGGGTCGAGCCGGTCTACAACATGGACAGAACCAATGACAAAATCAAACGGATAAGAGTTTACAAAATCGGAAAGCTGGTTTCCAAGTTGAGGCTGAAGTCCAAGTTCAATTCCAAAACGAATGTGAATCTGTTCCTGATATTTTTTAGCGAGGGTAGAAAGTGTCTGCTGATAAGCGTCCATGTCTACGAGAAAATCAAACTCTCCAGGTGGGAAATCCAAATCTTGATGTTCTGTAAAACACATAGAAGAAAGTCCTTTTGAAATGGCTGTTTGAATCATTTCTTCCATGGGAGTGTCGCTATCACTGGAGAAAGATGAGTGTAAATGTGAGTCCGAATACATAAAAAAAGCCCTCCTTTGGTTAGTTTTTAACTTGATTTTTGTAAAAAATAAAACAAATTTACTTCTATTATATAGGAAAGGTTGGCAAAAGTATAGGAAAGATGGAAAACTGGAATAAATATTCAAATTGGACTTGAATTTTTGTCCAAAATTAGGTACAATATGAAACAGGTTGATGTTTCTTTAACAATCTTTAGAAACTTCACGTTAAACAAACACTTTTAGGAGGAATGAATATCATGGCAGTAAAAGTAGCAATCAATGGTTTTGGACGTATCGGACGTCTTGCTTTCAGACAGATGTTTGGAGCAGAAGGATTTGAACTTGTAGCAATCAACGATTTAACATCCCCGAAAATGTTAGCTCACTTACTGAAATATGACTCAACACAGGGTAAATATGAGAAAGCAGATACAGTTACAGCAGGAGAAGATTCCATCACAGTTGACGGAAAAGAAATCAAAATCTATGCTAAAGCAAACGCTGCAGAACTTCCTTGGGGAGAAATCGGTGTAGACGTAGTTCTGGAATGTACAGGATTCTATACATCTAAAGAAAAAGCAGAAGCTCACTTAAAAGCTGGTGCTAAGAAAGTTGTTATCTCTGCTCCTGCAGGAAATGACCTTCCTACAATTGTTTACAATGTAAACCATGAAACACTGACAAAAGATGATAACATCATCTCCGCAGCTTCTTGTACAACAAACTGCTTAGCTCCTATGGCAAAAGCATTAAATGACCTGGCTCCAATCAAAACAGGTATTATGTGTACAATCCACGCTTACACAGGCGACCAGATGACTCTGGATGGACCGCAGAGAAAAGGCGACTTAAGAAGAAGCCGTGCTGCTGCAGTTAATATCGTACCAAACAGCACAGGTGCTGCAAAAGCAATCGGTCTGGTTATTCCAGAACTGAACGGAAAATTAATCGGTGCTGCACAGCGTGTTCCAACCCCAACAGGTTCTACAACTATCTTAACAGCAGTAGTAGAAGGAACAGTAACAGTTGACCAGATTAACGAAGCTATGAAAAACGCTTCTACAGAATCCTTCGGATACAATACAGATGAAATCGTTTCCAGCGATATCGTTGGTATGAGATATGGTTCTCTGTTCGATGCTACACAGACAATGGTTCTGCCTCTGGACAACGGAACAACACAGGTACAGGTTGTTTCATGGTATGATAACGAAAACTCTTACACAAGCCAGATGGTAAGAACAATCAAATACTTCGGAAAATTATTAGCAGAATAATTTTATTCGCTGAATTTAAGAAGAATAAAGACTCAGTGAAGGGGTCCGGTCTTTTGTTGGACCGGACTCCTTTTGTCATTTTATGGGGAAAATATCCTGTAAATTTGTCCATTATTTGACATATTTTATGTTAAATTCAGATTACAAATACAGTTTAAGAACGGACAGAAAATAATAATTTATTTAAGGAGGCATCATTTATGCTGAATAAGAAAACAGTTGATGACATCAACGTAAAAGGAAAAAAAGTACTGGTACGCTGTGACTTCAATGTACCGCTGCAGGATGGAAAAATCACAGATGAAAACCGTCTGGTAGCAGCTCTTCCAACAATTAAAAAACTGATTGCAGATGGTGGAAAAATTATTCTTTGTTCTCATCTTGGAAAACCGAAGGGAGAACCAAAACCAGAATTATCTCTTGCACCAGTTGCAGTTCGTTTAAGTGAATTACTTGGACAGGAAGTAAAATTTGCAGCAGACCCAGAAGTTGTTGGACCAAATGCGAAAGCAGCAGTGGAAGCAATGAACGACGGAGATGTTATTTTACTGGAAAACACACGTTATCGTGCAGAAGAAACAAAAAATGGTGATGAATTTAGTAAAGAACTCGCATCTCTGTGCGATGTTTTTGTAAATGATGCATTCGGTACAGCTCATAGAGCACACTGCTCAAATGTAGGTGTTACAAAATATGTAGATACAGCAGTTGTTGGATACTTAATGGAAAAAGAAATTGCCTTCCTTGGAAATGCAGTAAACAATCCGGAAAGACCGTTCGTTGCAATCCTTGGTGGAGCGAAAGTATCCAGTAAAATCTCTGTAATCAATAACCTTCTTGATAAAGTAGATACTTTAATCATCGGTGGTGGTATGTCTTATACTTTCTCTAAAGCATTAGGCGGACACATCGGAACTTCTCTTTGTGAAGATGATTACCTTCAGTATGCACTTGACATGCTGAAAAAAGCAGAAGAAAAAGGCGTAAAACTGCTTCTTCCTGTAGATAACCGTATCGGTGATGCATTCTCTAACGACTGCAACATCAAAGTTGTAAAACGTGGAGAAATCTTAGACGGATGGGAAGGCATGGATATCGGACCGGAAACAGAAAAACTTTTTGCTGAAGCAGTAAAAGATGCAAAAACAGTTGTATGGAACGGACCGATGGGATGTTTTGAAATGCCAAATTTTGCACATGGTACAGAATCTGTTGCAAAAGCATTGGCTGAAACAGATGCTACAACAATCATTGGTGGCGGTGACTCTGCTGCCGCAGTTAACATTTTAGGTTATGGCGACAAAATGACTCATATCTCCACAGGTGGTGGTGCATCTCTGGAATTCCTTGAAGGAAAAGAACTTCCGGGCGTAGCTGCTGCAAACGATAAATAATAACATTTTATTAATATCTGTTAGAGAAAAAAGGAGATAAGAAAAATGGCAAGAAAGAAAATTGTTGCTGGTAACTGGAAAATGAACATGACTCCAAGTGAAGCAGTAAAATTAGTAGAAACTTTAAAACCATTAGTAAAGAATGAAGAAGTAGACGTAGTATTCTGTGTACCGGCTATCGATATCATTCCGGTTGTAGAAGCAGCAAAAGGCACAAATATTCAGATTGGTGCAGAAAATATGTACTTTGAAGAAAAAGGTGCTTACACAGGAGAAATTTCTCCAAACATGCTGACAGATGCAGGCGTAAAATATGTTGTTTTAGGTCATTCTGAAAGAAGAGAATACTTTGCTGAAACAAATGAAACAGTAAACAAAAAAATGTTAAAAGCATTTGAACATGGAATTACTCCAATTATGTGCTGTGGTGAAACTCTGGAACAGAGAGAACAGGGCGTAACAATGGATTTCATTCGTCAGCAGGTAAAAGTTGGATTTATGAATGTAACAGCTGACCAGGCAAAAGAAGCGGTTATCGCTTATGAACCAATCTGGGCAATCGGAACAGGTAAAACAGCTACAACAGAACAGGCTCAGGAAGTTTGTGCTGGAATCCGTGCATGCATCGCTGAAATCTATGATGAAGCAACAGCAGAAGCAATCCGTATTCAGTACGGCGGTTCTGTAAATGCAAAAACAGCACCGGAACTGTTTGCACAGGCTGACATCGATGGTGGTCTGGTAGGCGGAGCTTCTTTAAAAGAAGATTTTGGACAGATCGTTAATTACAATAAATAATTAGTTAGAAAAAAATAAAGGAATCCCCGTATCTTGGAAAATATTTGAAAAGATACGGGGATTTTTTATAACCCTTCCAAATTAAATGGTGGGGTATATTCTTCTTTTGCGCTGCTTTTTTCCTGCATAAATCCTTCTACAAGTCCGAGGGAAATTGCTTCTTTTAAAATGGATTCATATTCATAAGTAGTAATTCGGCGGTTCAGTTCCGGATATTTATGGCTGTTATAAAAAGGTGTATACTGACTTAAAAGACTGATTAAGTATTGCTTGCTAGGAAGCGTTTCTTTGAGCCAGTGAAGCAGAGAAATAGAATCTTTTCGGCAGTTTGGAAGTACAAGATGCCGGACAATTACTCCTTTTTGCAACATTCCGTCGGAGTCAAAGACGGGAGCGCCTGTCTGCTCTATCATAAGTTTGATGGCGCATGAGGCAATTTCAAAATAGTCTTCTGCTTTAGAATATTTTCTGGAAAGTTCAGAACTGAAATATTTCAAGTCCGGAAGATAGATATCAACATAACCTTTTAAAAGCCGGATGGTTTCTGGTTTTTCGTATCCACTGCTGTTATAGACAATGGGAATTTTAAGCTGATTTTTTACCAGGTCAAGAGCATTTAAAATAGATGGAAGATATTGAGTAGCAGTAACCAGGTTAATATTATGTGCGCCCTGGTTTTGAAGTTCAAGAAAAATCCGGGCAAGTTTTTGTTCGGAAATTTCTTTGCCGTAAGCCGCACTGCTGATCCTATAATTTTGGCAGAAACAACAGCGAAGAGTACAGCCGGAAAAGAAAATTGCCCCACTGCCTCTTGTACCGCTGATACAGGGTTCTTCCCAATGATGAAGGGCAGCACGGGCAGCCTTTATCTGAGAAGAGGACTGACAAAATCCAAAAGACGAAGTCCGGTCAATGTGACAGTTTCTTGGGCAAAGTGAACAATTTTCATAAATTTTAGAATAATTCATAATCAAAAATTCTCCTGTAAACTTAAGGTATCTTAATATTAATGAAATTTCTCTGAAATTTCAAGAGAAGCTGGAAAAAGTCTTTCTTTTTGTCAATTTTTGGGGTAAAATAGGGTCGATTATAATTGAGAGGACTAAAAGGGGTAAAAGAGACAAAATGGAAGAAACACAGGGAAAGAAAAAACATAAAGTACTAAAAAGAGTGCTGATTGGACTGGTGATTCTGATTTTGCTTGGTCTGGCGGCCGCTTATATTGCGATTGGCTATTATTATCAGGATAAGTTCTATGAAGGCACAATAATAAATGGAACAGACTGCAGTAATCAGAATGTAGCTTATATAAAAGACATTGTAAAAAAAGAGGCGGAAGTTTATTCTCTTACGATTAAAGAACGTGGAGATACACAGGATATGATAGATGCTTCAGATATTCAGATTACTTATAAAGATGATAATGAAATTGAAACAATCATGAAGCAGCAGGATGCATGGAAATGGATTTTTCGAATTGGAAAAGACAAAAATTATACCGTGAGTCAGGAAAACTCTTATGATGAGTCGAGTCTTGAGTCTTATGTGAATCAGATGGCATGTATGCAGGATGCAAATATGACAGCTCCACAGGATGCGTATATGAAAGATAACGGAAGTTCTTATGAAATTGTTCCGGAAGTAGAAGGAAATACACTGGATAAGACAAAGACCTTGGAGACTATCAAAGAAGCAGTAGATAAACGTGAAAAAGAAGTTTCTCTGGAGGACGCAGGCTGTTATGTAGAGCCGGCTGTTCGTCAGAATGATGAAACATTGAAAAAAGAAGTGGAACAGTTAAATAAGATGACATCTGCGCAGTATGTGCTTGATTTTGGCTCTGGACAGGAAACAGTCGATAGAAATAAGCTTCAGTCCTGGTTAAAAGAAGATGAGGCAAATCATACTTATTCGTTTGATGAGACTGCAGTTAAACAATATGTCATTGATTTATCTTCTAAGTATAATACGGAGGGAAAAGCGAGAAGTTTTGTGACAAGCGGAGGTCAGACGGTAAATTTAACGACAGGAGATTATGGATACCGTTTATGGCAGGATAAGACGACAGAGTCGCTTTTAACTGCTATGAACAGCGGAGAAAGCCAGACCGTAGAAGTAACCTGGCTGTATAAAGGACAGACACACGAAGGAAATGAAATTAACGGAACTTATGTAGAGATTTCCATTTCTGAGCAGAGAATGTGGTTCTATAAAAACGGAAGCCTGATTGTTGACACACCAGTCGTAACCGGAAATCCAAATACCGGACATGCAACACCGGCAGGTGGTGTCTGGAAATTAAAAGACAAAAAAAGTCCGTTTACATTAACGGCATACAATCCAGATGGAAGTCAGCAGTATGCAGAGCCGGTTACTTACTGGATGCCATTTAACGGTGGTGTTGGAATCCATGATTTAACAAAGAGAACTGCATTTGGCGGGGATATCTATCTGACAAATGGTTCTCATGGATGTGTCAACACACCGCTTGATGCAGTAGCGACAATTTATAATAACATAGAAATTAATACACCGATTGTGGTCTATTAATAATTTATTAATAAAAAGAAAGAGAACGATTTTGAGCTGGTCGGAGTCGTTCTTTTTTATCGGAATTTTAAATGTTGAAATTCTGCTTTAAAACTGGTATAATGCATTAGGCTGAATATTAATACATCATGAGGTAAAAATCATGAATAAATAAAAGAAGGAGAGAACAAAATGAAGAAAAAATTATTTGCATTAGTGTTAGCTTCTGTTATGGCAGTTTCCATGACAGCATGTGGAGAAAGTAAATCCGCCTCTGATAACAGCGGTTCTGCGAAAAGCGATTCCGCAGGAAGCAGTAAAGGAGTAAAAGTAATTGATATCGACCTGACAAATGAAGAATATGCTTTTGGTGTAGATAAAGACCAGGAAGAGCTTTTAACACAGGTCAATGATTTCATCGGAAAAATCAAAGAAGATGGAACATTAGATGACATCTGTCAGAAATACTTTGGCGGTGGAGAACCGACAGCAGTAAAATCAGCACAGCTTGATACTTCAAAAGACCAGCTTGTTGTTGCAACAAACGCAGCATGTGAGCCATTTGAGTATACAAAGGGTGAAGATTACTACGGAATCGATATGGAAATCGCTTCTATGTTAGCTGATGAATTAGGACAGGAACTGGTAATCCAGAACATGGATTTTGATGCAGTGTGCCTTTCTGTTGGACAGCACAAATGTGATATTGCAATGGCAGGTCTGACTGTAAATGAAGAAAGACAGGAATATGTAAACTTCTCAGATACTTATTATCAGGCATCTCAGCGTCTGATTGTAAAAGCAGATGATACCACATTTGATGACTGTAAAGAAGCAGCAGATGTAGAAGCATTACTTCAGAAAACTACTTCATCTGACAAGATTGGTGTACAGGCAGGAACAACCGCACAGTACTATATTGAGGGAAGCGATGACTGGGATTTTGCAGGGCTTCCGGCTGAATGTGTACAGTATAAAAATGGTTCTCTTGCGGTACAGGACTTAGTAAATGGAAACCTCAAATATGTAATTATTGATGCGGCACCGGCTGCCTGCATTACAGAAGCAATTAATGCAATGCAGTAAAAAATTTTCCTGTAGATAATAAAAAAGAAACAGGAAGCGAAACAGATAAACTAAAAAAGCGGGCAGAATTTCGTCCGCTTTTTTCTTTACAAAAGGTGATAAGATGGGAAATTTTGGACAGAAGATTGATAAATTTATTGAAATTTTTCTGCAGCAGAACGGATATGTAAAGGTAGTACAGGGACTTCAAAATACACTCCTGATTGCAATTACCGGTTTGATTATTGGTATTGTAATCGGTACTTTGATTGCGACTGTGCGTGTGCTGCCCAAATATAAACGTCTGCCGAAAGTATTAAATGCAATTTGCAGTGTATATGTTAGTCTTTTTCGAGGAACACCTATGGTAGTACAGCTGCTGGTATTTTATTATGTGCTTCTGCCGATTATTGGGGTGCATATTACCGGTGTTCAGGTGGCAATGGTTGTATTTGGATTAAACAGTGGCGCTTATATTTCTGAAATTATGAGAAGCGGTATTCAGTCTGTTGATTCCGGACAGTTAGAAGCCGGACGCGCAGTCGGATTAAGTTTCGGTGTTACAATGGTGAAAATAGTCATTCCTCAGGCGGTTAAAAATATTCTGCCAACGCTGGGAAATGAATTTATTTCTTTGATTAAAGAGACTTCTGTTGTAAGTTTTGTCGGTGCGGCAGATTTATATGTAGCATTTAGTTACATTGGAAGCAATAGTTATGAATTTATGGTACCTTATCTTGTGATGGCATTGATCTATATCGCACTTGTACTGATCATAACGCTGCTTGTAAAAATCTTGGAAAGGAGCCTGAAGAAGAGTGATAGACGTAATTAATCTTAGAAAAAGCTTCGGGGACAAAGAGATCCTGAAGGGAATTAATGTCACGATCAACAAAGG
>ERZ827108.3813-NODE-3813-length-12003-cov-3.731838_pt1 | contig 12003 bp, 9 predicted proteins | sample MGYA00519921_ERZ827108 | MGnify/ENA primary metagenome ERZ827108 (study PRJEB31778, sample SAMEA3449258) | human gut metagenome | biome: human gut; feature: human-associated habitat; material: faeces | place: United Kingdom | collected 2010/2012 ... | reverse complement strand
CTGTATCAGTTTCCTTTTTTGAGTAAAAAAATAATGCAGAAGATGGGACTTGAACGCACGACACATGCAGGAAATACCGCAAGAAAGGGGCTTCCACGCTATACATATTCCTGTAATAATCAAAAAATAATCAAATCCATCTCAGAATAAAAAGTAATGAGTATTGATATTCCCAGTAGAGGATATGTGCTCATTACTTTTTTATTATTTTATTTCTGGTAAGACGCTTCGCTTTTTTACAGGAATAACAGAAGGCATTGAGAGGTAGTTTCTATAAAAAATCAAAATATATTTAGACTCATTCTGTATCTCCGACAGTTGCAATATGCTATACTAAATTTAGCAAATTATACTATCGGAGGAAATGTCCATGGACAATGAAACTAAGGCTGTAGTAGTTCACAACTACTATAATGAGAAAGTTCCTGCTTCACGCTATCGACGTACGGTCAGATACGAAGCCGCAAAACTGTCTCCAGAGGAATATGATATCTTATATGAACTTGTGACAACAAATCCTTTTTATTCCAAGAAAGTTGAACTCTTACGGCAAGTATTAAAGAATTATCAATTCAGAAAATCTTGTAGTAATTCACCATTGCCATTAGTGTTCAAGCAGGCGGTTTATTTACTGGCTTATGAATTGTGTAAAGGTGATTACTATAACATTGCTCAGAAGCAGGTACTCCGAGATATAGGATTATCTCTGAATTCTTTTACTAAATGGGGGATGACGCCGAAGAATGATTTTAATGCACAGCTCTATTTACAGTTAGCAGATTTAGAACCACCGACAATCATTCCTCTCCAGTATCAGGGAAAGAAAAACATGGCTCTAATTTATCTTGTAAGCGAGTTAGGAAAACAAGTACCTTACAATAAATTTCTCGATGTATTTGGGGGTTCAGGCGCAGTAACTGTTGGGATTTCCAAAAAAGAAAATGCTCAGTATTTCATTAATGATGCAGATCCTGACCAGACACATATTTATGAAGTATTATGCAATCATGATAAAGAATTTATAAAAGACATTTCTGATATTTGTACCGCCATACACAGGCTTGCAGAATCAACAGAACAATCTGATATTTGTTTAGATTTATTTCCACAAGTTTCATCTTCTAAATTGATTGAAGATGGAAGGAATTTAGTAGTACCTTCCCATGCAAAAGCATATAAAAAGTATCAAGAAGCGGATGAAAAATACAATGAGTATCTGGACGCTCATCCTGAAATACCATTTGATGGAAATAAATACAAAGTGCCAGATTTTCCGACTATTTATAATTATGATATTTATATTTATTTGCGTGAAATATCCAAGTATGCAGATAAAGTAAATTCTTTAGTAGATGATTTTAAGCATCCAGAAATACAATATTCCAGAGGATTGTTTAAATATTTTAACAAAGTTGTAAAAAAGACGAATTCCTTTTCAGCATACCAACGTGCAATTGCATTAATATTTCAAGGCTGTTTTAACGCCAGAGCTCGAGCAGATTTATCTAACTGCATTACTAAAGAAACACTGGAACAATTTTGCAATAATACAGAAATATGGAAACGTGTTGTTCATGAATATAATTATTATAAGATAAAAACTTTCAATGAACTGGATGTAGAAGTTGTAGCCAGAAAAGAAATTAATTGCAAAGATACCTTGTTGTACTTAGATTCCCCATACATTGCTACCGTGGGATATAAGTCCGTTTACGGAAGAAATGAATTTCAGGCATTACATGATAAATTGGCAGACTTTACAGGATATTGGATTTTTAGTTGTAGAATAGGTGTAAACTATAAAAGTAAACCTGATGAAATTCCAAAGAATGATACTACGTTTATGGATAAATATGAGAATATTAAATTCCTGCTCAATCTGTATTCTGATATAGCACAATACGTTGCATTCATCAGAAATAAGGATGTATCTGACGAGTACTATCTTGTACATGATGGCATAAAAGAAGTTATGTTTTTGAATTTTCCAGCTTATGCACCTGATATAAATATCCTGCGCAAGTTAATCGCAGAGAAAACCCAAAATAAAAGAATAAGGATAGATGGAGCAAATAAAAAGTCTGTTTATAGTATAATGAGTTATGAAGAATTTTATCCATTGGCTGTAAAAGGTTTAGACCCTGCAAATTGGTAAATTATACACACCGCACAAGATTACAGTGCGGTGTGTTTTTGTTTATACAACAAATAAACAATCGACATGAGTGGGGTATCAGATGTACACAAATTCATATAGCTATCTTTGTAAGACTTACATGTTGAACCACTCTCTCCTCAGAGGTATAGTACACACACCAAAAGAGGAGGACACAGTCATGAACGAACTTATGAAACAGTATACTTTCGGAGTAGAAATTGAATTTACGGGTATGAGCCGTAAAAGGGCGGCTACTGTAGCATCGAAATATTTCCAGAATGAGGCAGAGTACATCGGTGGTACTTATGATGCTTACTCAGTAGCAGATCAGCAGGGAAGGACATGGAAGTTTATGTACGACTCGAGCATTCATGCCCAGCGTAAGAATGGGAACTGGATATCAGACAGAACCTACAAAGTAGAGATGGTTACACCAATCCTGCATTATCCTGATATTGAACTGTTACAGGAACTGGTAAGACAGTTAAGAAAAGCAGGCGGTCTGGTAAATGACAGCACAGGCTTACATATCCATGTTGGTGGGGAAAGCTTCACACCACAGCATCTGCGTAGCCTGATTAATATCTTTACTGCTAAAGAAGATCTTCTGGTACAGGCTCTTAAGATTGAGCCAGCACGCCAGAACTACTGCCAGAAAGTAAACAGGCAGATGGTGGAAGTCATGAATAAGAGAAAGCCCAGTACATTGGAAGAATTCGCCCGTATCTGGTACAAGGAACAGAATGCAGAAGGTACAAGAAATCAGCATTACAGTTCATCCAGATACCATATGCTGAATTTGCACAGCCAGTTCTATCGTGGCACCATTGAATACCGTTTATTCAATTCCACATTACATGCAGGAAAGGTTAAGGCATACATCCAGATGGTACTTGCTATTACTGCTCAGGCTCAGACAGTAAAATATGCCAGCCCGATTAAGAGAAGTACCGATAATCCTAAATATGCATTCCGATGTTGGATGCTCCGCATGGACTTAATCGGTGATGAGTTCAAGACCTGTAGAAAACATATGCTTGCACTGCTTGATGGTGACAGCGCATGGCGAAACGGAGTCCCAAAATAAAGTACAGTCAGTGGGGAGAAAATACTCCCCACTATATGAAAGGAGATACTTATGAATTATTATATAGCTTATGGAAGTAACTTGTATTCAGAACAGTTTTACCAGAGATGTCCTGATTCCGTATTTGTAGCCAGTGGGGTATTGAAAGATTATACTCTGGCATTCTGCGGTATCAATAGGAATGCATTCCTTACAGTAAAGAAACAGGCAGGAGGTTCTGTCCCTGTCGCAGTATACCGCATCAGCCCCAGTGATGAGCGTTTTCTGGATGTATATGAAGGGTACCCTAACTTCTATACAAAAGAACAGGTAGTTGTGGAAGTAAACACAGATGAAACAATTGAGGGAACGATGTATGTTATGATAGATCAGCCATATGCTTATCCATCAGAGTCATATTTCCATATCTGCTCAATGGGGTATCAGGAGTTGGGATTCCCAGTAGAGGTTCTGGAAGATGCAATATCCTATCTTGCAACCAGTTCTGCAGTTGGGCATAACCTGCAGTTTTACCGTAAACGAATGGGGTATTCACAGTCTAAGTTAGAGGAACTCTGCCGCTTCAGCAAGGGTAAGATATGCAAGCTCGAGACAGGCGAGCGTGACCTTAGAAAAGTATCTGCGGATGTTTACACTGCATTGAAGCGTTACCTTCGATTTGAGGACTCCTGTATTTTTCTGGAAAAACCCAGAAATTAACTGCCCGGTTCCAGTGGTGTCATAACCCTGACACCACTCCCATTCAGCAGGTACAGATTCCATTTTCCATAAATAAAAGCATTCATCTGCAAGCACAGCAGTAACTGCCTTACCGTCTGCATATATATAGGAAAGAATACTTTCCCGTTCTCCTGCTTTTGGTAAAAAATGAGAGATATCTTCGCAGAAGGGAAGTTGTGCAGTGCTGTCTGGCAGATGGATGCTTTTTTCTCATTTCAGGAATAAGGCACAGGTTTCAACCTGCCTACTGTCCTGCAGGAAGAGGCATAGCTGCTATCTGTAAAATGTATGATTTGTCTGTTTTAAGATATTATTTTTCTTTGTCAGTATAAAGATTTCCGTATATATGAGTGGGGTACTGATATTATTATTTTGCTGTTCGATATGCTTTTCTTCTATCCTTATCCATTCTTATGGATTACACTTAGAAAGCAACCCTGTTTAGATTTCATATAAGATTACAGGATGAATAGATAACAGTTATTGCTACATACATAGTTCTTACAACAGTTATTATAAAGACAGTAAATACAACAACAGTCCTATATAAGACATTAGTAATGAATCCTAATACAGAATAGGATTCTTACATGAACAGTCAGTTGCAGAATAATGGATATCAGTAGATAAGAGAACAGCAAAATTAACAGCAAGATTAAAAGTTTACAGATAGAGAGTCAGTAATAAAGGTCAGGGTCAGTCAGGGAGCAAGATTAATATTAGTGAGTTTTATTTTCGAGTGGTGATTTCAGTCATACATAGTATTAAGAAATAGCTGTATTGTTAAGGCAGTGCAGAGATAGTGGTCAGGATATATTTCCAGATAAGTTGTACTGGTTCTGCCTATACTCAAAGTATGTAGGGTAGATAAGATTTCCATAGAGAGAGGAAAGCAGTTATGGTTACAGAGAGAGACAGAAAGCAAAGGGTAAGGGATCAGTCTCAGTAAGGGTAGATGATTCTGCATTTCGAGTATATCCAGTTATGTAGATACTCTCCCGATATGAGAAAACAGATACCGTCAGTAGCTACAGCAAAGGCAGAGAACAGATCAGCTAAGAAAGAAATCCCCAGCAATGCCATACAGAAATCCAGTAGGTATATTCTCCCAAATATAAAGGTTCCACTGGTAACAGGTGTGATATAGGGTAGCTGATAAGCACAGATTCCCAGAGAGTACAGTCAAAGTCTGAGAAGTACGAATGGGGTATTCAATAGCCAGTCTGATAATAGAGGGTACTGACCAGATAGGTCTGATATCTAATCTTCTGCTTCTACTTACAGGATAGATAGCAGGTAAGAAACACAGGTATGATTCCAAGTAGATACAAGCAGAGCCATATATGAGTAGGGTATTCCAAGGATATGTAGAGAACAGGGGTACTGACCAGATGGGTCTAATATCTAATCTCCTGCTTCTACTTACAGGATAGATAGCAGATCAGAAACACAGAAAACAGTTCGAGTATATCCAGTTATGGTCATGGATGAGTAGGGTATTTTAAGATTATGCAGGGAACAGGGATACTGACCAGATAGGTCTGATATTTAATCTTCTGCTTCTACTTGCAGGATAGAGAGCAGGTAAGAAACACAGGTATGATTCCAGATAGACACAGGCAGAGCCGTATATGAGTAGAGTATTCCAATAGCATCCAAGTATCAGGGGTACTGACCAGATAGGTCTTAATATCCTGATTCTGCCTATACTTACAAGAGATGTAGTAGATAAGAAACACAGAAAACAGTTCGAGTATATCCAGTTATGTCATGGATGAGTAGGGTATTTTAAGGCTATGCAAAGAATAAGGGTAGTTGACTAGATAGGTCTACTCTCCCATTTCCATCATGTACTTACAGAATAAAGAGTATCCAAGAAACACAGTTATGAATGATAAGACAGGCATTCAGGAGTAAGTAGTAAGAATAAACACAGTCTATATAGGGAGCATACAGTTCCAGAACAGAGAGAAGAATGCCGTATTTCTGCGGTATCCAGATATGAGTAGACACAGTTATTAAATATTAGCCAGTATACTGAGTAGGGTATTGATAGACAATACATTGCAGTGTTACATATCAAGAATACGATAGTTTCTGGTAACAGATCGCAGTAGTCCGGCATTATTCCCTGTTATAAGTACAGATTTCAACATTCAACAATACATAACAAGGTGCAAGTAAACACAGTGATATTTTTATCGGGTATCAGTAGATACAGACATCCTTTACTTGATAAGTGGGGTATTATTCTACAGCATTACATCCAACACAGTTATGTGTTACATTGTCAGAATACTTTTTCAGATATTAGTTGTAGTTTAGTAGTAACTATGGTATGCTACAAGAAACGATATGGTAATTTCTATAGAGTGTATTTTCCCATTCTCAGGCAGGTGAATGGGGTATTGTATAGTAATTACAACAGATCAACATATAATGCAGAAGGAGGACAAAAATATGTTGAAGAAAACCTTAAAGAAACTCATCGCAACAGCACTCACAGTTGCAACGGTAGCCACCACAATGGTAGCCCCAGTCAGTGCCACCACATTCACACCGAAGAAGTCTCACAGCGATGCGGAAGTGCAGTCAAGGGTACTGTACCTGATTGATAAAGCTGATGACATTGCATTCTCTCCGTATAGTGGTTTTTCTGGAAATACGGAACCTAATGTATCTTATAATAATCGTCATAAGAAACATTCATATATGGCATATCAGATGTGTAACATGCTTCTTGCAACACCAAACTTAGACTCAGCTTGTTCCCCAGAAACAATTGAAGAACTGAAGCAGGCAAGAAAAACATGGAAGGCAGCTTATGTAAGTGACCTGATGTATCTTTTCTACTCTCAGGTTTGGTACGACACTTACTTCCTTGTTGACAGTAAGTACATGACAGTTTCATATAAGAACCCACGTGCTTGGCATGATTATTCAGCAAATAATACAATACTTCATCTTCAGCCAGCTAAAGTTTTAAACAAAGCAACCAATTCTTACAATCGAGTAAAAACTTATATTGCTAAGTATCAGAAATACAACCCAACACTTGCAGCCAAACTTACTAAGTGGAACAAATCTCAGTATGAAGGTTATAAAAAACTCGCAAGTAAGTTAAAAACTTTGACAGTCAAGGATTATGTAAATAAAATGCATGGTGGTAGTGACGAGGTGCTCTACACTGTATGGACGTACTATAAGTTACCTCGACTGGGAGTTGAGGATGGTCAGGTGTATGAAGAAGCTAAGTTAGTATCAAAAGTCAGTAATTGGTATTGGGGTACAAAGGGTATGTCTCCATTCAACACCAGCAAAAATTCTCCATTTAACACATTTGCTAAAAACGTAAAATACGGTGCATGGTAGAAATCATCACAGGGAGGTAAGGTCAAAAGCCTTACCTCTTTTTTTTTTATGTCCACCCACACCCATATCACCCCACCCTCCACACCCACTTCACCCACCCCCAGTACTCTCCCTCTAACACCCCACCCTAAAAAGCCGATACACTAAGAGCCCCCAAAGTACCCAATCCCTCTCAGGGTACTCTCCTACCCTTTTAAGATAGTTTTCTTCTTCCTAACCTATGGATAAAGTAGGATGATAGGAAAAGGAATCATTCCGAAAAGAATTAGAGAAAGGGGAGTAAATGACATGAAGATAAAAGTAGTAAGGTCATTGCTTTTAGTCGCTACGGTGCTGAGTATTGGGGTAAGCTCTGTGCCAGTCATGGCAGTTGACATTTCGCCTGATACAGACATAAGTGTAGATGCTGATGACAGTAGTGCTGTTGCACCCGATGACAGTGGTACAACGGTATGTTGCTGAATGGGGTATTGATGATAGATATAATATATAATTCAAGTCATATTTCAGGGTAGAGATGCCCTGTATTTTTTTGCTGTAGATACAGTTTCATATCTTAGTCTACAACATGAGTGGGGTACTGTATCAAGTATCTACAGTTCAGTTCTTTCCCTTTATCAAGGGTACTTTCTCATCTATCCAGTAGTTGCCCTGCAACTGCCCTACCATATATTGTTTTTTGGTAGATATCTTTCAGCATTCCAGTATTTCTTCCAGTATCCTGTCTCTCTCCTGTTTTTATTTTTCATGATGACGAGATTCTGTTTCGGGTATATCAGTTGATACTAAATTAAATGAAAAGTAGCTTAGAAAAGGTTTTTGAATTTCAGGAAAAGCTGGGTTTCTCTAGGTGTTATCCAGAAAAGGGTATGTGAGTTCTGAAAAAGATGACGAATAGAGACACAGGATTCTTGGACATTCCATTGACGATTAAAGATGACGAAGACACAGTTCGGAAAGGAGAAAATGATGGTACTTACTCTGGTTAAGCAGTTGGAAATTGCATGGACTGCACTGTCTGGCAGTAATGATCCAGATGACGAGATCCGTATAGCGGCACTGGATGAGTTGATAGCATTACTCTTTTCGGAAGTGTGGGATGGAAAAAAGGGAGCCGCCTTTGCTGAGACGTATTTCGACATCCCAGATAAGGAAATAAGTCATAAGCTGGGTATTTCTCTTTCCACCGTCAGAAGCAACCGTCAGTTGGCATCCAGAAAGCTCTCTAAGCTGGTTGGTAGCGATATTGTAGAAGTAATATGTAATGCCCCTGCCAGGCAGGTAAGGGACAGACTTGTATTTCTGCAAATGTTAAGATCACCACCCTCATGGGTAGTGGTTCCCAACTCTGTATGGGAGATGAATGGGGTATTGCAGGATGAAAATGCATCTCTCAGAAAGTCTTTTCCATTAAAAGATTGTAAAGCTGAGATTGCCTTTTTACGGCAGTACACGCTCTCCCATATTGAGAAATCACTGGAAGGTTTAAGTAAAGAAAAATTATCGTTCCTACTGCATCTTATGGGTTCAGAAGATGTAACAAGGGACAGGGTACTTTTATTTTACTTATTGCATCACAGGAAAGGAGGTGAATAAAATGAGCCAGCATAAGAGACATAAAAAAGTATATGTGGTATGCAACGTAAAACCTGATTTAAGTTATGACAACGACCATCGCATGTACGATGAGGTTGTCGGTGTAGATGAAATAGTATCTCTACCTGCAAGGCTTCAGACTGGAGATAAAGTAATCGTCGGTGACATCTTTACTACATTTCCAACCTATGACTTCATGCTGACATTCTTAGACTTTGCACTGAGAAACGGGATTACTTTTGAATCCACACGCCAGCGTTACTTATGCTTTTCAGCGGCACGTCCGTTACCTTATAAGGTGACCCACTACCTGCTGGAAATGCAACAGTTAAGAAACCAGTTATGGAATATGCGTGCACGGTTTGGTATACGCAATGATGATTCTGTTCAGGCTGATAGCTTTTTCAGAAAATGTGACTGGATTGTTGGTCGTGTAGTTTCGATCACACTGTCTACAGACGGCATTCTGCGAAGATAATATTTAGTCATAGCAACATAATAGCAGTTCTGTCAGGTAGCTTCTGCCGACAGAGCTGCTATTTGCCTGTACAGGGTGTTTTTATATGTTTAGTGCTAAGTTGTGCGAATGGGGTATTGGATTGCTTACATTGGCAAATACGGGGTACACGTTCAAGGTCGCTTTTTCCGCAATATGCGACCAATGGGGGATTCATGGGCATACCCAGTGTTCCCAGTATAAACTGCGACCTTTAGAGGGTACGAAATGCGACAGGAGGGATTTTATATGTCAAAGAAAACCAGAGCGTTAAATAAAGAAGAGTACAGATTAATTATCGACTGTATCAAAAAAGGTTTTGATATGCCTGAGGGTACTGCTGTCAAAGCAAATCCCAGAATCGCTATGGCACTACAATGCGAAGCGTTACTGGGACTTCGTATCAGTGATATTCTCCACTTGAGGTTAGATCAGTTTATAGCAGACGGCAGTAATTATTTCGTAGAGGTTAAGGAACAGAAAACAGGTAAGACTAAGAAGTGTTTTGTTCCCTTGGAGTTGTACTGTACCATCCGTCAATATGCAGATGAGTGGGGTATCGGACTGCATCAACCGTTGTTTGATATTACCCCCAGAAGCGTACAGCGGCATCTGGGTAAGGTGTGTTCTTATTTAGGTCTTACCCAAGTTTCTACCCACAGTTTCCGAAAATACTACGCTACTGATATTTACAAGAGGTCAGGAAGTAATATTGATCTTGTGAGACAACTGTTAAACCATTCAGATTGTAAAACAACACAGCGATATATTCGGGTAGATCCGCAGGAACTGTCCAAGGCTGTTGCTGAACACTGTAGAGATGCTTTAAAAAATTAGTAGTTAGTTTTTCTGTATTGTAGTTATATAAATTCTAATCTCTTAATCTCAAATTTGGGACAGTATGAAATGTTACTTTAATTAAATGGCATTAGTTGAGAAAAATATGGTTGTAGATTGAATCTTTAAGATGATAGTAAACACAGCATTCTACTTTCTTTCTCAGTCTGTGTATCCAAAGTGAAAAATTTTTCACGAAAAGAGGGTATTGATATGAAGAAAGATGGTAAGAGTATTACTGCTGAGATCAGGGAAGAAAGCAGAGCAAACACAGATCATTTTACAAGTAAGTTGTATAACGATATCTACGATGGTAAGATAGAGCAGAGTATAGCGTTGGAACAAATTAAAATGAGAAGAACTGCACAGGAGATATTAGAGAAACATTTAGAGAAGCATACTATAGGTTATGCCGAAAGTCAGGAAGTGTATTACACTTATGTTCCAGATCCAAGTAAAGCCAGCGGGCGTAAACAGCTCAGGAAGAAGAAAAAAGAAGATTTAATTGAAGCAATAGTTAACTACTATCAGCATACTTATGAATCGGGTACTAAAAAGTACACTTTCCGTAATACATATCTCGAATGGCTAGAATACAAGGAAGGACGAGGCGGTGCCGATACTTACATTAAACGCTTCCAGTGTACATGGAATAAGTTCTATGAAAATGCACAGATCTCTGATGTAGATATGCAGACAATGAAACCTGTAGAATTGGAAAAATGGTTTATCAGTATGATTAAAGAGCATGAACTTGATAAAAAGGGAAAAGGGAACCTGATTGCTGTTGGAAAACAGATTATAGAATATGCTAACAGAATGCAGTATATTAATGTGAACCCATATACAGGTGTCGATATCCCGAACAAATTACTTCGTCAGAATACGGAGAAGCCCAGAGAATCCAGAATCTTTTTTGAAGATGAGCAGGAGAAAGTCGAAGATGCCGCTTGGGAAATGTACTACAATGGAAATCGTACAGATACCTTATATCTGGCTATACCATTTGCATTCGTAACAGGAGCAAGACAAGGGGAAATTGCCGCATTGAGATTCGATGATATTAATAAATCAGGCGATTCCATACATATCTGTCGTGAAGAAACTAAACGGTATGAAAGGGACGGTTTTGGTGGGCGTACTTGTGGATGTAAAGTAGTCGAGCATACAAAATCAGAAGCTGGTGACAGATGGGTATGGTTACCAGAAGAAGCCAGACGTATTTTGAAAACTATTAAAGACGGACTAATAGAAGCGGGCGAAAAGCCAGACGGATATATATTCAAAAGCAAAGGAACTCGTGCCACTACTATTCAAATTGCGCATGTTATGAAAAAGTGCTGTAAAGCCGCAGGTATGGATACAATCAAAGGAATGCATTGTGCAAGAAGATCTTTCATTTCTACTGCTATAAATAGTGGCGTAGATAGAAAAATTGTATGCCAGAATGTTGGACATGCCAGTTATGATGTTACGGAAAAACATTACAGATATAGCCGAGAAACTCCTGAAGAAGCACGCCAGAGTTATGAGAATGCCTTTAAGCGTAAACATACAGATACTACCCAAAAAGGGTGACTATAATCAAAAATAATCAAAGTATATTTGATACTTCAGAATAAAAAGAAGGCGAGAAATGCTGAATTTATGCGACTTTCCAGCGTTTCTCGCTTATAAAAAACAATGCAGAAGATGGGACTTGAACCCACACGATATTGCTACCACAGGCACCTGAAG
>ERZ827108.3809-NODE-3809-length-12007-cov-7.672691_pt1 | contig 12007 bp, 10 predicted proteins | sample MGYA00519921_ERZ827108 | MGnify/ENA primary metagenome ERZ827108 (study PRJEB31778, sample SAMEA3449258) | human gut metagenome | biome: human gut; feature: human-associated habitat; material: faeces | place: United Kingdom | collected 2010/2012 ... | reverse complement strand
CAACTAGGATTTAATTAATGTTCTTTTATTGTCTACTTTCTATTGACAAGTTCAACCAAAAAGTCTATTCTTTTTCTTTACAATATCAAAAAAATCTAGTACAATTGTAATAGGTGATAATGTGAAAGAAAATAATTATAATAGTATTCCAACAAATGAAGATTATATACCTAGACATGCCAGTAATGATAATAATTTAAATTACATTAGTGCTAAAGATACAACTATTCATAGTTGGAATGAAGAATTTATCAAACAAAATAATAACGATACCGATACTACTAAACATAAATCAAATAATATACTTGATAATTTAGATAAAATAGATTGCTCAAAATATTATAAAGTAGATTTAGATTCTAATAAAGAAAAAGAAGAAAAACAACCTAAAAATAAAAAGAAAAAAAATAACAAATGGCTTTGGATAGTATTACTTATAATATTTATTATTATAATAATTATAAGTAGTTTAAAAATAATATTATGGCTTAAAGACAATAAAAAAACAAAAGATACAGTTAACGAAATTAATAACATTGCAGATGTCACTGAAAAAAAAGATGATGAAAATACAGAACTAGTTAACAAAGAAGAAAATGCAACTAGTGATTATTGGTATTACATTAAATTTCCTTTAATAGATGTAGATATAAATAAATTAAAAGAAAAAAATAGTGATACTGTTGGATGGATTAATGTAAATAATACCAATATAAATTATCCATATGTTCAAGGAAAAGATAATAACTATTATTTAGACCATTCATTTGATAAAAAATACAATGAAGCTGGATGGGTATTTTTAGATTATCGAAATGATAAAAATTTATCTAATAAGAATAATATACTTTATGCTCATAGTAGATTAGATAAGACAATGTTTGGTTCGTTATCTAAAACATTAAAATCAAATTGGTATAACAATAAAGATAATCATATAATAAGACTATCTACTGAAACAGAAAATACTATGTGGCAAATATTTTCTGTATATAAAATACCAGAAGAAACATATTACATAACTACAAATTTTAATAGTGATAATGACTATCAAAAGTTCTTAAATACTATTAAAGAAAGAAGTATTCATAATTTTAGTACCAACTTAACTACTGAAGATAAAATATTAACATTAAGTACCTGCTATTCTGATACTGAAAGAACAGTAGTGCATGCCAAACTAATAAAGAGAAGTCCAAAGTAACTTCTTTTTTCTTTACTTTAAAATAAAGTATGATATAATATAAGTAACTTAAGGAGAAAGAAGTTATGAGTATTGATAATCTATTAAGAATAGAAATAACATTATCTAATATCTACTACAGATTACTAATGTTAGAAATATATGGAGAAGTAGAAAGTGGTGAATATACTACTAACCTAAAAATGCTATTAAATATACTAAAAGAAGAATCTAAGATATTAAATAGTTATACTATAGAAGAATTAGAAGTAATAAAGGAAAGTATTACCGGAAAAAGAATAGAAACAAACATAGATAATATTTTTATTTCTGATATAATAAATCGTTTAGAAAAAAATATAATTAGATTATTAGAAAGTAAGAGAACTGAAAAATTAAATAATAATGTAAGAAAAAAATTATTAGAAGTATATAACTTAATGTCATTAGTAGAATTCGAAAGAACAGATATTTATTTATCTTTTTTAGATGAAGAAATAAAAGATACCTTTATTATAAATAAAAAAAACACTTTAAGAACAAACAAATACATCATAATATCAGAATTAGAACCTAAGAATATCACACGTATTAGTAAAAGAAGATTTCAAACAGATAAGAGTCTTTATTTAGATTCACTTTTATATTCAGCTTCCTTAGGATATAGTAACAATAGTTATCTAATAGTAAAAAGAAAAATAGCAGAATTACATTTAGAAAAAATGCATAAAAGTATAATAAATGATGAAATAAAATCGAAAGATAGTGATATAAAAATCATTTTCCGTACTATAATGTTATTATTCAGTAATGAAGAATATAAAGTAGTCATAGATAAAATAACAAATAATAAAAACATATTAAATATATATTTAAATTATTTTGGTCAAGACATAATAAAAATAATAGATAACGATCGCCAAAGACATAAAACATTATCGCTTAGAAAATAAAGAAAATTACATTATTAATATAGTAATTTTCTTTTATTTGTGATAAAATGATAAGGAGGTGTGAAATAATGAAAGCAAATAGAACAATAACAAGAGAAAACGCAATGCGTGTATTATATCAAATATTTCTATATAAAAAAAATAAAATAGATTACACAACTAATGGTGTAATAGAAGAATATATGGATAATATTCCATTAGAAGAACGTAAAATAATTAATACAGAATTTTTAAAAGAATTAGTAGAGGGAGTACTAAACAATATAAATGATATAGATAATAATATATCTAAATATTTAGAAAATTGGACAATAGATAGACTAGGATTAACCGATCAAGCAATAATTAGAATATCAGTATATGAACTATTATATACAAATACACCTAATTTAGTATGTATAAACGAAGCAATTGAATTATCAAAAAAATATTCAGATGAAAAAGTATCAAAAATGATAAATGGGGTTTTAGATAAGATATATCACGAAGTAGAAGACAAAAGTGAATAATCATTATAAAATAATACATTACAAGAAAACATTTGATGCTTTAATAAAAAATAAAACTATTACATCTTTAGGAAGATATAAAAGTTCTTTTTATATTAATAAGAGAAAATTATTCTTTAAAGAAGAAGTAGATAGAATGTATTATGAATTACTAGGAAACTCGATTGCAGAATATTTAAACATAAATTACACATATTATGAACCAACGATTATAAAGACTGCTACTAGAGAGATAAAAGGATTAGTAGCAAAAGATTATCGTAGAGAAGGTTATAGTTTAGTAAAGTTTAATAAATTATTAAATGGTAAAGAAATGACTTTAGATAATATTAAAATAGCTTTAGATATATATTTTAATGACTATATAAATAAAGAAGAATTAGTAAATAAAATATATAGTGAAGTAATAAAGCACTATATGTTAGATTTACTCATAGGTAATAATGATAATGGAGAGTATAACTATGAAATGATGGTAAGTAAAGATAATGCCTATTTATCACCATATTCAGATTTTGGTTTAACTTTTAATTTTACTAGTACTAGATTAATAGTAAATGAAGAAGTAGATAATAGTATTTATAGTAATCTTAAAATATTACTTAAAGAGGATAAATACTATCAAGAATTTATTAATATGTATAATAAATTAAATCCATTTATATTAGAAGAATTAATTGAAGAATTAGAAGAAAAAAGAAAAATAGCTTTAGATGATAATTTTAAAAATATTATTTTTTTATCTTATAGCAAACATTATATGTTAGTAAGAAATATATTAGAAATGTTAAGAAATAAAAATAAAATAAAGTAGATAGAGAGGTAAATATATGAATAATAATTATATAACTATAACTGAAGTAAATAGATATATAAAGGAAATAATAAATGAAGATTTACTTCTTAGAAAAGTATATTTAAAAGGAGAAATATCTAACTTTAAAGCCCATTCTAGAGGACATTATTACTTTACTCTAAAAGATGAAACATCTAGAATAGCGGCAGTTATGTTTTCTTTTAATAATAAGAACTTAAAATTTACACCATACGATGGTATGAAAGTATTAGTAACTGGTAAAATAGATGTCTATGAAGCATCAGGATCATATCAAATATATGTCGAAGATATGGCTCCTGATGGAGTAGGAGCTTTATATGTAGCCTTTGAACAGTTAAAAAAGAAACTTCAAATAGAAGGATTATTTGATAAAGATAAAAAGAAAAAAATAAGAAGAGTACCAAATACTATAGGTATAGTAACATCTCCTACTGGAGCTGCTATTAAAGATATATTAACAACAATTAAAAGAAGATTTCCTGTATGTAATACTATTTTATTTCCAGCCTTAGTACAAGGAGAAAACGCTGCTAATGATATAGCAAATAAAATAAAACTAGCTAACGAAGTAAAAGATATATATGGAATAGACACTTTAATAGTAGGCCGTGGTGGTGGTTCATTAGAGGACTTATGGCCATTTAATGAGGAAGTAGTAGCAAGAGCTATCTATGATAGCACGCTTCCAGTAATATCAGCAGTTGGTCATGAAATAGATATAACAATATCTGACTATGTAGCAGATTTAAGAGCTCCAACTCCTACAGCAGCAGCAGAACTAGCAGTACCAGATATAAATACAATAATAACTTATTTAAATACTGTAAGTACTAGAAGTAATACCGCTTTAAATAATATTATAAGTAATAATTATAAAAGATTAGAAAACATAAAAAATAGTTATATCTTAACTAGACCTATAACAATGTATGAAATAAAAGAACAAAAATTAGATATCTTAATAGATAACCTAAATAAAAGTATTAATAAACTACTAGAAGATAACAAAATAAAACTATATACTTATAGTAATAGTTATGTACTAAATAATCCTGAAATATTATATAAATATAGTAGTCAAAAACTAGAACATATTATATCCAAATTAGAAGTATTAAATCCACTTAATACTCTAAATAGAGGCTATGCCATTATAAAAAAAGATAATAAAGTATTATCTAGTATAAAAAATATAAATAATGATGATATCATAAAAATATCATTAAAAGACGGTGAAGTATCTAGCAAAGTAATAAAGGTAGGTGAATAAAATGGCAAAAGAAAAAGAAGAATTAACATTTGAAGAAAAAATAAAATTACTTGAAGAAATAGTAAAAGAATTAGAAAGTGGAGAAGTACCATTAGATGATGCAATAAATAAATATACAGAAGCTATGAAATTAGCTAAAGAATGTTCTGATAAACTAAATAAAGTATCTGAAAAAGTTAATAAAATCATGACAGAAAATGGAAAATTAGAAGATTTTACAGTAAGTGAATAATCTTCTTTTTTATTGCTTTTTTAAATTAATTATGATATTATATATATAGAGTATAAAAATAAATATAACAATTATTACGTTTAATTGGAGGCATATATGAAGAAGATAAGTATTAAAACATTTTATTTAATAGCAGTAATATCCATAGGATTAATAGGTTTAGCAGTAGGTTCAACATATGCAATGTTTACTACTAATGCTGAAATAAATAATCCAATTACTATTAGTTCTAATTTAACTAGTAATAATGATGTTATGGAAACTTTTGAAGTAGAAATAGAGCCATACAAAACAGTAACCCAAACAATTAAAATAAATAGTGATACAATTTATAATGTTAATTATACTGTATGGTATTTGAACGATGTTACTGGTATAGAAGCTGGAATTTTATCAACAAATACTCAAACAACAGGAACTATAAATGCAAAGACTTTAGGAGTCGGCACTATATGTAATATTGTTTTAAGAAATAATAGTGCTGAGAAAAAAACTATTACTATAGGGGTGGCTACTAGTAAAAATGACATAGTACTAGCAAGTAATATGATTCGAGTACCTCAAAGAGTATTAGGTGAAAGACAAATAAATACCAATGCAGCAACATATATAAAAAAATTATATAGTACTGCCAAAAAAAGTACAGTAACAAATAATAGTATTACCTATAATACTGCACCATCACAACTATTAATGAATGACCGAAAAGGTAGTAGTTCTACAGGTATTGATGCTGGTAATATAAGATATTATGGAGCAAGTCCAGATAATTATGTATATTTTAATTGTTCAGATTATTCTAACCCAACAGCATCAACTTGTGAATTATGGAGAATAATAGGAGTATTTGATGGTAAGGTCAAAATAATGAGAAGTGAAAACATAGGAGCATATTCATGGGATACAACTGCCTCTATAACAAATGGTGGTGATGGCTTAAATGATTGGACAACATCAAAATTAATGATGCTATTAAATGGTGGTTATACTTATATGATAAACAATTTTAATAGACCAGCTAGTTTATATTGGAATAGAACAAGTGGTAGTTGTTACAATGCTGGAAATCTTGGTGCGACATCATGTAGTTTTACATCAACTGGCTTAAAAAATGATACAACAAAAAACATGATATCTGAAACAGCATATAATCTTGGTGCCGGGATTACTTCTGAAGGAATATATGCCAATCAATTATATACAAATGAGCGAGGCACAACAGTGTATACTGGTAGACCGACTACTTGGACTGGTAAAGTTGTTGTTCCATACGCTTCCGATTATAGTTACGCAGTAGATTTTAATAAATGTTCAAGTACTTTGTATAATTATAACAATAGTGCATGCACATCAAATAACTGGATGTACAACATAATGACGAAGAGTGGTACTAAGGGGGCTTGGACACTAACTCCACAATCTAATATGAATGCTGATTCAGTATTTGGTATTTATGCTAATGGTGGAGTAGCTCATGGCCAAGGAACACGTGGGTGCATAAACATTTTACCAACATTATATCTAAACCCTGATACCATAATAACAAAAGGTGAAGGAACTAAAGATAGTCCATATAAGATAAAATACGAAGATAGTGTTAAAGGTGAATACTTTAACGGTACAACAAATTACAAAACATTAGGTTTTACTAATTATAATTCTGCCACTATATCATTGGTTGCAAGATTTAAAATAGAATCGTATAACTCGGGTGTTGCCTATATATTTGGAAATCCAGAAGGAGCAGGTTCAGGATTATATCTAAAAGACGGAAAACCAGGTTATGAGGTTTTCTATTCAAGCAATAGTAGTTGGACAGAAGTAAATGCTACAAATAGAGTTTCCTTAAATAAGTGGCATACATTGGTAGGAACTTATGAAAGTGGTACCCAAAAACTTTATTTAGATGGTACATTAGTTGCAAGTACTTCTTCAGGTGTAGGTACATTAGTTAAAACTTCTACAGCACCATTTGCAATAGGAGTAAACCCTACTGATACAGGAGTTGATGGTACATACTTCAATGGTTATATTTCTGATGTTTTAGCAATAAATTCCTCATTAACATCAAGCATAGTCTCATCATATTATGGTAGTAACTTTAATCGCAGTTATAACAACACAAATACATTATTTAAATATACTACTGAAGGTTCTTCTTATAAGTTAAAAGGGTATAATTTAGGTTATGCAAGTGATGGTATACAACTTCAGTTAGATGGTAAAAACAACAGAGGCTATAGTAGATCGTCCAGTGTCAAAACATGGTATGATTTATCTAACAATCAGAATAATGGAACAATCACTGGTACTACTTGGGGAAGTAATTATCTAAGTTTTGCTAGTTCTAGTGACCATGTTGAAAAAACAAGTGCCAAATATAATATATCTTCAGAGTATACTTTAGAAGTGGTACTTAGACCAATAGATCAAGTAGATAGGTATCAGTCAATATTTAATACTGTTAATACTGGTGCTGCCATAAAGCAATATATGACATTATGGAGTAGTAAATGGGATGATGTATATACTAATAGTTCTTATAGAATTGAGAATTCTGATGGTACTGATAATAAAGTTATATATTATAGTGGAATAGAGAAGAACACTACATATACTCTTAGTGCTACTCTTAATGGTAAGACTTTAAAATTATATAAAAATGGTAGTTTGGTTAGTACTAATAATTTGACTATTACTCCAAGAATGAGTGAATCTGGTATGTATATCAGTAGTAGTTCTTATCCATTTGATGGTTATATATATTCAATAAGAGTATATAATAGAGAATTGTCCGCAAGTGAAATAAGTGCAAACTATCAAAATGACAAATCTAGATTTGGATTTTAATTAAAAATATTGACAAGGTGAATAAAAAGTAATACAATTAAATAGACATTTGCTTAAGTTAAATTCATCTTTAGAGAAACTACATATATAACTGTAGTTTTTCGTCGTTATATGAAGGAGGTATTTATGAAGATTGGAAGAGAAGAATTTGAAAGAGAAAGAAATTATCTAAACAAAACAGTAAGCCTAATTAGAAAGAAAATATCTAAATTAGGACAAGAATTATTTGATGATGATTCCAAAGTATTAGAATTTAAAAAACTAATATGGGATACTCATACCGAAATGGATCCTAATGAAATGCGTAGCATGATGGCTGAATCAGATTTACAAGTATCAATAATGCAAAGTAAAGGTAATTATCTTCAGAGATTATTTAGAATTCAAAATAAACCATATTTTGGTTCAATTAGATTTAAAGAAGAAGGTAGTGAAGAAGAAGATAATATCTATATAGGTATTACTCATGTTGAAGATAAACTAGATTATTATGTCCATGACTGGAGAAGTCCAATATGTAGTATGTTCTATGACTATGAAACAGGTCCCGCTTCATATAAAGCACCATCAGGTATAATAAAAGGAAATATAATTAAAAAAAGACAATATATAATAGAAGATGCCGAGTTAAAACATATCTTTGATAATGATTTAAATATTAGTGATAGCCTATTACAAGAAGTATTAGCAGAAGAATCTTCAGATAAAATGAAGAATATCGTTAATACTATTCAAGAAGAACAAAACAAAGTAATAAGAAATACTGAAGATAAAAATCTAATTGTTGAAGGAATAGCAGGTTCAGGAAAAACAAGTGTAGCTCTACATAGAATAGCCTTCTTATTATATAGAATACCTAATTTAACTTCAAATAATGTAGTAGTATTTACTCCTAATAAAGTGTTTTCAGAGTATATATCAAATGTCTTACCAGAGTTAGGAGAAGATAATACCTATGATATGACCTTCTATGATTTATTATGTCAAAATATAAATGAATATAAAGATATAGAAAACTTTACAGACTTTATATCTAGATATTATAAAGGTAATGTAGATAACTATGATATGGTTAAATATAAACAATCAGACGAAATAATAAAAGATATTGATAGCTATATAAATAACTTACTAAGTACCGTTAAATTTAATAATAAACTAGAATATGATAATTTTATTGAAATAGATACTGAAGAATTAAATAATATGTTAAATTATAAATATAATAGATTTCCTTTATTCGAAAGAATAAAAGAAATCTCTAAGAGAATAGCAAGTAATAACTATGAAGGTAGTACTAAGAATGCTAGTTCTATAGAAAAAAAATTAAAAGAATTACTAAATATAAAATTAGATTTAAAAGATATATTTAATAACTTCTATCAAAGCGAATATTCTAAATATAAAGATAAAGTAAATGATAAATATTTATACTATGAAGATGCTTGTATCTTCTTATATATAAAGAGTTTATTAGTAGGATTTAACACTAATCATGTTATTAAAGAAATAGTAATAGATGAAGCACAAGACTATAATAAACTTCAATATTTAATTATAAAGAAAACATTTAAAACAAGTAATTATACCATCTTAGGAGATACAAATCAAACAATTAATCCATATTATAAATATGATTCATTAGAAGAATTAACTAGTATCTTTGAATCATCTAAGTATATAACTCTTACTAAAACATATCGTTCTACTGGTAAAATAATCGATTATACCAATAAAATATTAGGTTTAAATCATGTTACTGCTATTAGAAATGATAAGGCTAGTGATATAATATTTAGAAATAATATTACCAAGAATGACTTCTTAACAGACATAAATAATTTAAAAACTATTTCTAAAAGTATAGCTATAATTACTAAAAATGATAAAGAAGCTGAAAAAGTATATAACATGTTAAAAGATGATCTAAATATAATGCTAATAGATGGTTTTGGTCATATAAAAAGAGACTTAGTAGTAGTTCCTTCTTATGTAGCCAAAGGACTAGAATTTGACTCCGTAATTATCTATACTGATGAGGATAATAAATACCAAGAAAAAGACAAATATTTGTTCTATGTAGCATGTACTAGAGCCCAACATAATCTAATAATTTATAACAATTCCAAGTAATTCTTAAAATACCTTTAGCCCTTATTTTATAAGGGCTTATAAATTTGTATTTGACAAAGAATTCCATTTATGTTAAGATATTAAACGTCCGCTAAAAAAATGAGGTGTAGAAGTGAAAAAGCATAAAATGGAAATTGCAGCACTGACTCTATTACTTGGAGTTCTATGTTATGCATTTTACGATAGCAATATTAAGGGGAGCGAACAAGAAGTTGTTTTAAGTAACGAATTGCTCTCTATGAGAGAAATAAAAAGTAAAGAAGACATAACCATGGAAATGTTATCTTTACCTACTGAAGAGTTATTGAAACAACAAGATGAAAAAGTAAAAAAAGAAAGTGATACAAAAACAACAGAAGAAGTACAAGTTGAAACTTATGAAGAAGTAACAAGTGAAAAGGAAGTATATAGTATTAATCTAGCGGCAAATAGTGAAAATGAAGTTCCTTATAACGAAATTATTTCAAATCAAGTAGTAAACTATGCTTTAAAGTTTGTTGGAGGTCCTTATGTATATGGAGGCAACTCTCTAACTAATGGTACCGACTGTTCAGGATTTACAAAATTAGTATTTGCTAACTATGGTGTATATCTGCCAAGATCAGCACCAGAGCAAGCCTATGCTGGAGTACACGTTGATTTAAGTGACATCAAACCAGGAGACATTATCGTATCAGGCTATGATGGAGTAGTATGTCATGCAGCTCTATATATTGGTGATGGAAAACTAGTTCATGCCTTAAATTCTAATGTCGGAATAGTAGTAACTAGCATGTATATAATGCCTATCATTGATGTCAGAAGAGTAGCCTAATTTGACAAATATAGTGAAAACTGCTATAATATAACTCGTCTTTTTCAAAAAGGCGGAAAGAAGTGAATAAAATGAAACCAAGCGCGCTCATTAGAGTAGGAATGGCTTCAATGTTAACTTTAGGATTTGCATCAAGTTTATTTTACTATAATGAAATTAACAAAAAGAATGAAATAGTAATGACGGAAGAATTATACAATCCGTCAGTATATAAAGAAGAAGTGGTAGAATTAAATCTTTCAAATGAGGAAGAACCTACTACTGAAGTAGTACCTGAAAGAGTTGAAGTATATGATAATTTAACTATCGAAGAATTAACTGATAAGTTAAATAGAACATTATCATCAGATTTATCAGGTAAAGGAGAATCATTTGCTAAGTATTCAATAGATTTAGGAGTAGACCCATATTTAGCAGTAGCAATAGCTATGCATGAAACAGGATGTACTTGGAATTGTTCTTATTTAGCAAAGACATGTAATAATGTCGGTGGTCAAAAAGGATCTGGTTGTGGTGAATACCAAGCCTTTGAAACATTAGAAGATGGTATTTACGGTTTTATCTTAAATATCAAGAATAAATATGTTGATTATGGATTAATGACTGCTGATGAGATGAATCCTAAATATGCCGAAGATCCAACATGGTCTTCAAAAGTAAATAATTATATTGAGAAAATTAAAAATAACTAGGAAGATTTCTTCCTAGTTATTAATTTTTATAGTTTAAGAAGATACTAGATTATCTTCTTTTACTTTATTTTATCTAAGTTAGAAAGTCTACACCCTAAATATAATATCTTATTATTGTTTACTTATAGACTAAGAATTAGGCTATAAGTAATATGAAATGACCTAGGCATTTCATATAAAAATAAACTAATATCTATAATTCTACTTTAATTTTATAAGTAAATATGATATTATATATATGGTGATAAAAATGCATAGAGAACTAATAACAATAGGACCAATAACAATATATTGGTATTCAGTAATAATAATAACCGCTATTGTAATAGGAATATATTTCTCATCAAAAAAAGCAGAAAAGAATGGATTAGGAAAAAATTTCTTATTAGATTTAATATTTTATCTAATACCAGTAGGAGTACTAGGAGCAAGAATATATTATGTAATATTTAACTATTCAGTATTTAAAGGAGACTACTTAAGTATCTTTAAAATATGGGAAGGAGGTTTAGCCATCTATGGAGCAGTAATAT
>ERZ827108.3787-NODE-3787-length-12073-cov-4.050341_pt1 | contig 12073 bp, 9 predicted proteins | sample MGYA00519921_ERZ827108 | MGnify/ENA primary metagenome ERZ827108 (study PRJEB31778, sample SAMEA3449258) | human gut metagenome | biome: human gut; feature: human-associated habitat; material: faeces | place: United Kingdom | collected 2010/2012 ... | reverse complement strand
GGAACAATACGCTCACTATCTCGAGTTCGGATATTGAGCGCACAGCTCCACCAAATAAGGGAGAATGCCAGAGTCTGGTCAAATGGGGCGGACTGTAAATCCGTTGCCGAAAGGCTGCGTTGGTTCAAATCCAACTTCTCCCACCAGCTTTTTGCTATTCCCCGCCACCGGAGGTTTTCCGGTCGTGGGGAATAGCTTTTTCGCTTGACAGAAGGCATCTCAAGATAGAGCCCGTTTTATTGTACACTGCTACTGATATAATTTGCTGGAAAAGGCCAAAAGTACTATAATAATCTTGGTCGAATAGAACCGGATATGGGGGTAAAAACGAAAAGCTTGTTGACGTGTTTTTTGTCTGGAGTGCTGAGCGCCCTGCAGAAGATGGGTGCGGTACCCGCCATTGATTTGGCGGCATATTCGCGCGCGCTAACAACACGATCAAGTTTTGAGAAGGAGGAGAGGAAATGTACGGAGCACTTCTGGGCGACATGATCGGAGCGCCCTACGAATTTGACAGGGGGAACAAGAGCAAGGAGTTTCCGCTCTTTTGCGAGAATTCCCGTTTCACGGATGATTCCGTCATGACGATAGCGGTGGCGGAGGCCCTGCTGGACAGCCGGTTTTTGGACGATGACAGCATCCGGGCTGCGCTGATCAAGTCGATGCGGAAATGGGGCAAAAAGTATCCTGATGCTGGCTACGGCAGGAAGTTCCTCTGTTGGCTCAGGGAGAAAGATCCAAAGCCCTACGGCAGCTGCGGCAACGGCTCGGCCATGCGCGTTTCCGCGGCAGGCTGGCTGTTCGATACGCTCGAAGAGACGCGGGAAAAGGCCAGACTGACGGCTGAGGTCACGCATGATCATCCCGAGGGGATCAAAGGCGCGGAGGCAACTTCCGGCGCGATCTTCCTCGCCAGGACCGGCCGCAGCAAGGGTGAGATCCGGGATTACATTGTGCAGGAGTTCGGTTATGCCCTCTCCCGCACCTGTGACCAGATCCGGCCGAGCTATTATCACAATGAGAGCTGCCAGAAGACGGTGCCGGAAGCGATCACTGCCTTTCTGGAGGGGACGGATTTCGAAGATGTCATCCGGACTGCCGTTTCCCTCGGCGGCGATTGTGATACACTGACCTGCATCGCAGGGAGCATCGCGGAGGCCTTTTACGGCGTGCCCGCCATCCTGAAGGCAGAGTGCAAACGCCGGCTCCCGGAGGATATGGCGTATATTCTCGGCCGCTTTGATATTTCCCGGAAACACGGTCACGACGATTTTCCCGGCGATACCCTCTCCGGCAGCGGTATCATCGATGAGGCGATCGACCGCGGCTGCCAGACCGGCAGCAAAGAGAATCGGATTGGCGTTTCCGATGGGATGCTCGGAGATGCCGGGAGGGATCATTATCGATCCCCGGGGACAGTCCTTCCTGTTGACAAAAGACCGGATCAATATGATTTTGAACGCTGACAAAGGAGGTCAAGCACAATGAGAACGATTCGTGTAACCGGCAAGGGGCAGATCAAAGTCAAGCCCGACATCACCCGTATCACCATGACCATCACCGGTGTCTTTAAGGAGTACGGTGAGACCCTGCGCCACTCATCGGAGGATACGGAGGCGCTGAAGGACGTCCTTTCTGCCTTCGGATTTGAGCGGTCTGATTTGAAAACGCTCAGCTTCCATGTGGACACGGAGTATGAGAGCTACCGGGACAAGAACAACGACTACAAGCGGCGTTTCGTCGGATACCGGTTCAACCACGCCCTGAAGGTGGAGTTCGAGTCCGACAACGACCGTCTGGGCAAGATCCTGTATGCCCTTGCCAACGGCAAAGTCCGGCCGGAGTTTCGTATCAGCTATACTGTGAAAGACCCGGAAGCCGCAAAGAACCTGCTGCTCGGGAAGGCCGTCACCGATGCCAAGAAAAAGGCTGCGGTTCTGACCCAGGCCGGCGGCGTCAAGCTGAAAGATATCCAGAGCATCGACTACTCCTGGGGCGAGATCAATTTTGAGTACAAACCGATGGGCGACTTGATGATGGACTGCTGTGAACTGCCGATGACCGAAAAAGCCTATGATCTGGATATTGAGCCTGACGATATCGATGTTTCTGATACCGTCACCGTAGTGTGGGAGATCGAATAAGACGAAAGACAAGCTGATTTTCAAGTATTCACTGTCCGATGCCTGAATGATCCCGATATCCTCATTTGAGATCCAGGACGGGGATTCACCCTCGGTTTGGTTCCGGCTTCGCTTACTCTGTCGAATTCTGTCGAACGAATTAACGGCATTTTTATGGCAGTTTTGTTGAAACAGGACAGAAAATGTGCTATTTTTATCGGGTAATTGATCAGCTGAAGAAAAAATCGATATGGAGGCGATATTATGAAACTTCAAGTGCTGATCGCCGACGCAGACCCGGATTTCCAACGAACAATGACGCAGGCGCTTTCTCGGGAGGGGGACATGGAAGCGGCCGGTGTTTCATCTGACGGGTTGGAGACCCTTTCCCTGATCCAGACGGCACGCCCGGATGTTGTGCTGCTGGATCTCATCCAGCAGCGGCTTGACGGGCTCGCTATTCTCCGCCGGCTTGCCGGACAGGAGGATGCGCCGCCGGTGCTCGTTCTCACCGGATTTGTCAATGCCGCCGTCGTTGCCGAGTGCGCAAAGCTCGGCGCGGCATATTTTATCCCCAAGCCCTGCGACACCGCGGCGCTCATGCAGTGCCTGCGGCAGTGCGCAAAAGCGGGCGGAAAATCTCCCGCGGCTGCCGCCGCGCCGGCTCCGGTGCCCGCGCATCTGGAAAGCGCCGTCACCGACGTTCTCCACGAGATCGGCGTACCGGCGCATGTCAAGGGTTATCAATATTTGCGTGAAGGGATCCTCTTCACGATCCGCGACGCGGACTCCACCGCCGGGATAACGAAAGTGCTTTATCCGACGGTGGCAAAAAAGTTCTCCGCCACGCCGTCCTGCGTAGAACGCTCGATGCGCCATGCGATAGACATTGCATGGAACCGCGGCGACGAGGACGTGCAGGAAAAGATTTTCTGCGGTGCCTTCTCCGGCAGCACAGGCAGACCCACGAACGGCGAATTCATCGCCACGATCGCCGAGCTTGTTCTGCAGCAGATCGGTAAATAAAAAATACGGAATCCTCCCGGAAAACCGGACGGCATCTGCAGCGGATCGACCGCAGACCGGTTCGCCGCGGGAAAAATATACATGCACTTCTCTCCGCAAAATAAATGGCTTTAAATAACGATCGCTTCCTGCCCGGCCCCGGTTAATGCTCACCGGAGCCGGGCAGGAAGCGTTTTATGCCAGATGGAGCCATTCGATGAGCAGCAGCCAGGTGAGGCCGTAGTACGATACGACTGCGACGAGGTCGTTGACGGTCGTGATGAGCGGGCCGGAGGCGACGGCGGGATCGACGCCGATCTTTTTGAAGAAGATCGGGATCACCGTACCGGAAATGCTCGAGAGCAGCATCGCCGCGATGAGCGCGATGCCGATGCAGCCCGAAACGCCGAACGCCATGAGCGCCGCTTCGCCGCGCAGCAGCAGATATGCCCCGATGAGCGCGAACGAGGCCGCGCCGAGGATCGCGCCGTTCATAAGTCCGACGCGCGCTTCCTTCCAGACGAGCTTCCGCTTCTGTGCGCCGGTCGTTTCGCTGTCCATAAGGACGCGGATCGTGACGGCAAGCGACTGCGTGCCGACGTTGCCCGCCATGTCCAGCACGAGCGACTGGAAGCACACGATGAGCGTGAGCTGCGCCACGACGCTCTCAAAAAGGCCGACGACGCTCGATACGACCATCCCAAGCCCCAGCAGCACGAGCAGCCACGGCAGACGCTTGCGCACGCTCTGCACGAGCGCTTCGCTGAGATCCTCCTCCGCGGAGAGACCGGCGAGCCGGGCGTAGTCCTCGCTCAGCGCGTCGTCCACCGTCTGGATGAGGCTTTGCGCCGTTACGACGCCGAGCAGCCGGTTTTCCTCGTCCAGCACGGGGATGGAGTCCTCGGAATAGTCCTGGATGCGCGGCAGCGCGTCTTCAATGCGCTCGTGCGCGTAAACGTAGGGGTAGGAGGTCGCGATCAGCTCCGCGAGCGGGTCGCCCTCGCGCGCGATGATGAGGTCTTTGAGATCGATCGCGCCGTAGAAAGCGTTGTCGGAATCCACAACATAGATCGTGGAGATGTTGTCGTGCTCGGCGGCCTGCTCGACGAGCTGGTGCATTGCGGCCTTGACGCTCAGCCCCTCGGGGATGACGATGCAGTTCGTCGTCATAATGCTGCCGATCTCGTCCTCGCCGTAGACCCAGAGCCGGGCGATCTCGCGGCGCTTCGGCTCGTCCATGAGCTCGACGAGCGTGTTTTTCTCGCTGCTTTCGAGCGTTTTGAGATAGTCCACCGCAGCGTCGGCGTCCATGCGGGAGAGAACGTCCACCCGCCGCCGGAGGCTCAATTCGTTGAGATACGCCGTCATCGGCTCGGCGTATTCGAGCACGGCCGAGAGCTCCGCGGCGTCGAGCGCGTGGTAGATCCGCTGCCGCTCGGCGGGGGTGAGTGTTTCGAGCGCGGCGGCGATGTCGTTTTCGTGATAGTCGAGCAGCTTCTCGCGGAACGCTTTCGGCGAGAGATTGCTGCGGACGAGCTCCGTCAGCTCCCGGTCGTAATCCGGGTGGCGGAGCTGCATGAGTTCAGTTTTGTTTTCCATGTTTCTGCCCTCCGTTTCAACGTTTTTTTGATAGCGTCGATTGACAAGGGCGCACGCGGTTTCTTGTCAACCAGCGCTTACCGCGCCGGAGCAGGGCAAAAAAATATCACCGCTGCCCGGCGTGCGGCGCACGTCGATCCGGGCAATGGTGAGCAGCGGAAAAGAGAGACTTCACCGGCCTGCGCGGCCATACGAAGTCCCTGGGATGCGTCTCGCCATGCCCCATATTCGTCCGTTACTGCCGCTGTCCATGGTAGTCCCTCCTTTAAAATCAGATATACTTTCTATATAACACACGGCAAACGCCTGTGTCAAGGCAAAAAGCCGCCGGTCAGATTTTCTGACCGGCGGCAGCTGTTTTGCGGAGTTTTTGAGGCTTATTCGATAAGGCCGCTCTCTTTGAGCAGCAGCTCCACGTCCGTGCCGCGGATCTTTTTGAGCACGATCTTCATAAGCTCGCGCTCGCCAAAGCTCAGCTCGGCCTCGGAGAGAGGCTTTTTATCGATGGCGTAGTAGCATGCGCGCAGCAGCTCACGCACGTCGTACTTGCTGCCCCAGACCTCCGGCACGCCGCGGTCTACGTTCAGCAGCGTGTACACCGACTCCATGCCGGTGCGCATGGAATACTCGGTGGTGAAAATGGTGTCGCGCGGCGTTTCGGCAAACTGGCCGATGAAGGCGAAGTTCACCGCGCCCTCCGGCACGACGCGCGGCCGGTCGGATTCCTTTCTCGGCTGGAAGAAGGCGTTGATATACGGCATGAAGCACGTCGTCGTGTTGCACGCTACGCTCGCGAGCGTGTCGATCCGGTCGATGGGCACGCCGATGTGATAGAGCCACTCGCGGCAGATCTCTTCGCCGGTGCACTCGCGCATGGGCTTGCGGACGTAGTTGCCCGGACGGTCGGTGTTGAGCGCGTACAGCCACACGAGCACCGTGTCCTTATTCTGCGACTTGAACTGCGGCTGACGGTTGATCGTCCAGGAAAGGTACCAGTTCTCAGTACTGTCCTTGACCGTGACGATGCCGCCGGTCGTGACCTTGCCCTCGCGCGGGTCGCGGTGGCAGACGTTGATGATGTGCCGGATGATCTCCTCGTTCGCCGTGGCGACGGTCGCGCTCATCCAGTTGGTGGCGTTCACGTCGGAGCAGAACTTGTCCGGGTTGCCGTATTCGCCGTTCTCGGCCTGCGCAGCGATGTTCTTCCACATATCCCAGCTCTCGCCCTTGCCGTTCTCGATGCCGGAAAGGTCGGGCGCATGGGTCTGGTCGCCGTAGCAGGAGGTATCGGTGCAGCAGCCGTTCGTGATGAACACGAGATCGTCCTCAATGAGATCGAGCGTCTGCTCCTGGCCGTCCTTCACATAAACAATGGCCTTGGCGACTCTCTTATCGCCGTGCTTTTCGATGACGACGTTCTTCACGTCCATGCCGTACTCGATGCGCACGCCGTGGGATTCAAGATACTTCACGAGCGGGAGGATCATGCTCTCGTACTGGTTGTACTTCGTGAAGCGCAGCGCGCTGAAGTCAGGCAGACCGTCGATGTGGTGGACGTAGCGACAGAGATAGCGCTTCATTTCCAGCGCGCTCGACCAGCGCTGGAAGGCGAACATGGTCTGCCAGTACAGCCAGAAGTTCGTGTTCCAGAAGCTCTCGGGCAGCACCTCGGAGATCTTCTTGTCCTCAAGATCCTTCTCCGGGGTCAGAAAGAGCTTCGAGAGCGCCATGGCGGAGGCCTTGTCGAGAGCGAATTTCTTGTCGGTGTGGGCGTCCTCGCCGCGGTTGACGCTCGCGCGGCAGAGCGAGTAGTTGGGGTCGTGCTTGTTGAGCCAGTAGTATTCGTCAAGCACCGTTACGTTCGGCGTCTCGATGCTCGGCACATCGCGGAACACGTCCCACATGACTTGTCCATCTCGCGGCCGCCGCGCATGTAAAAGCCCTTGGTGATGTCGCGGTAGCCGTCGCAGCTGCCGCCGGCAAGCTCGTGCTTTTCGAGAAGATGGATGTGCTCGCCCTTCATCTGGCCGTCGCGGACGAGATAGAAGGCCGCGGTCAGACCGGCGAGACCGGTGCCGATGATATAGGCGGATTTGCTGTCGACGCCCTCCGGCTTTTCGGGGTGGGCGAAGGATTCATACGTTCCGGCAGAGTAATACATAATATTGACCTCCTGTGAGATTTGTTTTTCTCTTGATGGCCTTATAATACCCCAAAGAATTTTATTTACCATAAACAGAAGCGCCCCCGTGATAAGGGTTTTATCACGGGGGCGCGAAGTGTAAAGTTTTTGATCAAATCGGAGATTTTGTTTAAATTTTGAAGCGCGCGAGCGCTTCGCGGATCGAATCGTGGATGAGAAGCGCGAGCCGGTCAACGATCTTCTCCGGCTCCTCGGTCATGCCGTCGCGGATCCAGTCGAGCATGATGCCGATGAAAATGTAGCCGTAGACCTGCGCGATGAACGCCTTGTCCTCATCGCGGACGGTCATGGCGGCGGACTGCTCGTCGATCACGCCGAGAATGAGATGGTCCACGGGCGGGCGGAGATACCGCTCGACCTGCTCGCGGTCCACACAGTGGTAGACGTTCAGAATAAACGGCTTATTCTGCCGCACGGCCTCGAAGATCTGCAGGAGGCCCTGCTGCCAGGTGTCGTGCGTTTTCTTCTCCTCGAGCGCGCGGCGCGCGTCCTCCAGACACGACCACTCCACGAGATCGTAAATGTCCTTGAAGTGGTAGTAAAACGTCATGCGGTTGATGCCGCAGTCCTCGGCAATGTCGTTGATGGTGATCTTCGTGAGCGGCTTTTTGAGCAGCAGATTTTTGAGTGACTGCTCGAGCGCCCGCTTTGTTACCTGTGACATGGCGTTCTCCTTATCCGATATTTTGAATTTTCCCGTCCGCGAGCGCGAGAAGCGAGCGCTCCTGCTCGATCTCGCCCTGATACGGGTAGGCTTCGGCGATCTTTTCAAACCGGCCGCGCAGCAGGGCGGCGCGCTCTTTGTCGCCGTCGTGCAGCAGGGCGAGGGCGTACTCCGTGCGCAGCACGCTCGGGAAATCCTTCATCTGGCGCATGAAGCGGCGCTGCGGCTTTGTGAGCATCGCATCGACCGTGCCGCGGCGGTTTTCGCCGAGGAGCTCCAGATACATCTCGTCGCACAGCAAAAGCGCGCGGTAGAGCCCGACGAGGTTCGCCCCGCCGGAGAGCAGGCGCGACATCGCCTCGTGCGCCTCGGCGAAGCGGTGCTCGTCCATGAGGCGGCTGCAGCAGAAAACGCCGGTCGCGGCGACAAGGGCGATCTGCATTGCCTCGTCCGACGGCATGACAAACCATTCGTCCGGCATATCGCGCAGGCGCTCGCCCTCCGTCTGGCGGCTGTTTACGGCCATTTGCAGATAAAAGGCGCGCATGGCCTCCGGATCGCGGCGCAGGGAGAAGGCGTTTTTGCCGTCGTTGTCGATCGGCCCGAGCCGGAGCGGGATGCCGTTCGTGAGCGCGAGATAAAGCCCCACGAACGCAAATAGAAAGAGCAGAGACGCGCCCACGCTGCCGCCGCCGGAGAGGAAATACCCGCCGAGCGCGAGAAGCGCGGTGAGCAGATTCATAAGCGGCCCCGCGAGATTATAAAGCATCACCGGAATTTTCCCGTCCACGGGCTCCGGCGGCGTCATCAGGCACTGCCCGCCCGTCCCGGCGAGCTTCAGGCGGCGGAAGCAAAGCGCACCGTTTTCGCGCTGCAATTGGAGATTCCCGACGCGGAACGAGCAGAATTTATACCCTGTCAGCAGCCCGCCGATCAGATGGCCGGTCTCGTGCAGGATGGTCTGCAAGGCGAAAGAGACGCAGAACCCGAGAAATACGAAGAGGAACACGGCGAAAAAGCTCTCGTTTTCGGGAAGCGCATAGCCGACGCCCGCGCCGAGCCCCACGCAGAGAACGAGCGAGAGGATCATCCCCGGCTGAATGGCTGATGGCTTCTTATTCTTTGCCTTTGTGTCCATACTATCACCCGACGGCATTATAACAGATTTTTTGCCGGATGCAAATGCATGACAGCCCCGCCTCCTGCGCGGAAAACATTTGAAAAAAGGACGGGAATACTGTATACTGACTCCGCTTGTATATGGGGAGGGATCCGGATGACCGATATCGAGATCGCGCACAAGTGCGCGCTGAAAAATATTTCCGAGATCGCCGCGGCTGCGGGCATCGGCGAAGCATATGTTGAGCCTTACGGCAGACACAAGGCGAAAGTTTCTCTCGACCTGCTGCGCGAAAAGGCCGCCGCGCCGGACGGAAAGCTCATTCTCGTCACGGCCATCACGCCGACACCCGCGGGCGAGGGCAAGACTACGACCTCCATCGGCCTTACCGATGCGCTCCGCCGCTGCGGAAAAAACGCGCTCGCCGCGCTGCGCGAGCCGTCGCTGGGGCCGGTGTTCGGCATCAAGGGTGGCGCGACCGGCGGCGGCTATGCCCAGATCGTCCCGATGGAGGACATAAACCTTCATTTTACCGGCGATTTTCACGCCATCGGCGCTGCCAACAACCTGCTCGCGGCGCTGCTCGATAACCACATTCAGCAGGGCAACGCCCTCGGGATCGACCCGAAGCAGATCACGTGGAAGCGCTGCGTCGATATGAACGACCGGCAGCTGCGGCACGTTGTGGACGGGCTCGGCGGCAGAGCGAACGGCTGCCCGCGCGAGGACGGGTTCGACATCACCGTGGCAAGCGAGATCATGGCGGTGTTCTGTCTCGCGGAGAGCCTTTCGGATCTCAGGGCGCGGCTCGGCCGCATCATCGTGGGGTATACCTATGACGGCGCGCCCGTTACGGCGCACGATCTCAGAGCCGAGGGCGCAATGACCGCGCTGCTGCGCGATGCGCTCTGCCCCAACCTTGTCCAGACGCTCGAGGGAACGCCCGTGCTCGTCCACGGCGGCCCGTTTGCGAATATCGCCCACGGCTGCAACAGCGTGCTCGCCACGCGCATGGCGCAAAAGCTCGCGGACTATACCGTCACCGAGGCGGGCTTCGCCGCCGATCTCGGCGCGGAGAAGTTCTTTGACATCAAGTGCCGTCTGGCAGATCTGCGCCCCCACGCCGTCGTGATCGTGGCGACGGTGCGCGCGCTCAAATACCACGGCGGCGTGGAGAAGGACGCGCTCGGCGCGGAAAATCTCGAAGCGCTCGAAAAGGGTCTTCCGAACCTTCTGCGCCATGCGGACAATATCAAGAATGTATTCGGCCTTCCGTGCGTCGTGGCGGTGAACGTTTTCCCGACGGACACGGAAGCGGAGCTCGCGCTCGTGTCGGAAAAATGCGCCGCGCTCGGCGTCAAAGCCGTGCGGAGCGACGTGTGGGCGCGCGGCGGCGCGGGCGGCGAAGCGCTCGCGGCCGAGGTCGTGCGGCTCTGCGAGGAGAAAAACGAGTTCCGCTTTGCCTATGATCTTGACGGCACGATCGAGGAACGGCTGAACGCTCTCTGCCGGAACGTGTACCGCGCGGACGGCGCTGTTCTCACGCCGGAGGCAAAAAAGCAGGCCGCGCGGCTCACGGCGCTCGGTTTCGGGGCGCTGCCGGTGTGCGTTGCCAAAACGCAGTACAGCTTTTCGGACGACGCGGCAAAACGCGGCGCGCCGGAGGGCTTCACCGTGACGGTGCGGGAGATCCGCGTCTCGGCGGGCGCGGGCTTTCTCGTCGCGCTCACGGGCAATATTATGACGATGCCGGGCCTGCCGAAGTCACCTGCCGCCGAGCGGATCGACGTGGACGAAAACGGCGTCATTACGGGGATGTTTTAAGAATGGAAATGCTCCGCAAAAGCGTGAATGATTTTACCGCCTCGCTCGCGTCCAAGGCGTCTGTGCCGGGCGGCGGCAGCGCAAGCGCGCTCGCCGGATCGCTCGCCGCCGCGCTCGGCGGCATGGTGGGGGAGCTCACCGTCGGAAAGAAAAAATACGCCGCCGTCGAGCCGATACTGCGCGAGCTGCTCGACGAGGCGGAAACGCTCCGGGGCCGGCTTTTAGATTGTGTGGAAAAGGACGCCGCGGCGCTCGCGCCGCTCGCGAAGGCCTATGCGATACCGAAGGACGATCCGCAGCGGGCCGAAACGCTCGAGGCGTGTCTCACCGCCGCCGCCGCGCCGCCGATGGAGGTGCTGGAGCTTACCGGGCGGACGGTGGAGCTGCTGCGCGGCTTCGCCGACATGGGAAGCCCCATCGCGGTCTCGGACGCCGCGGTCGGCGCGGCTCTCGCTCTCGCGGCGCTTCGCGGCGCGGAGATCAACGTGCGTGTCAATACGCGGCTGATGCAGGATCGGGCGCGCGCCGCCGCGCTCGACGCGAAGGCTCACGCGCTCGTGGATAAGTACGCGCGGCAGGCCGAAAAGATCTATAACGATGTATACGGGAGGCTCGCGCGATGAGCATGCTTCTCCGCGGCGCGCCCGCTGCTGCCGCGCTCAACGAAAAAACGGCGCAGCTCGTATCCGGCCTGCGCGAAAAGGGCGTCGTCCCGACGCTCGCCATCGTGCGCCTTGGAGCGCGCGAGGACGATCTCTCCTACGAGCGGGCGGCGGTGAAGCGCTGTGCCGCCGTGGGCATCGAAACGCGGTGCGTCTCTCTGCCGGAAAATGTTTCCGGCGAAGCGCTCGAAGAAACGCTGCGCTCCCTGAGTGACGATGCATCGGTACACGGCATACTGCTGCTGCGCCCGCTGCCTGCGGCGCTGGACGAGGCGCGCATACTGCGTGCCATCGCGCCGGAAAAGGATGTGGACGGCGCGGCGGAGGGCTCTCTCACCGCGGTGTACGCTGGGACGGACGAGGGCTTTGCCCCCTGCACGGCGCAGGCGGTGCTGGAGCTGCTGGACTATTATGAAATTCCCGTCGAGGGGAAGCGCGCCGTCGTGCTCGGGCGGAGCCTCGTCGTCGGACGTCCGGCGGCAATGCTGCTGCTGCACCGCGGCGCAACGGTGACGCTCTGCCACTCAAAGACCGAAAACGCGGCGGGCCTTGCGCGCGAAGCGGATATCCTCGTCGCCGCGGCCGGGCGGCGCGAGAGCGTCGGCGCGGCGTATTTCCGCGCCGGACAGACGGTCATCGACGTCGGCATACACTATAATGAAGAGACGCAGAAGCTCTGCGGCGACGTTGCTTTCGCCGAAGCGGATGGCGTCGTTCGCGCCGTTACGCCCGTGCCGGGCGGCGTCGGCGCGCTCACCACGGCGGTACTGGCCGCGCACACGGCAAAAGCCGCGGCGCGCCGGATAAAATAAATTCAATTGCGTCGATTGACAAGGGCACACGCGGTTCTGCCGGGCGGAAATGCCCTCATAC
>ERZ827108.3775-NODE-3775-length-12121-cov-5.898724_pt1 | contig 12121 bp, 9 predicted proteins | sample MGYA00519921_ERZ827108 | MGnify/ENA primary metagenome ERZ827108 (study PRJEB31778, sample SAMEA3449258) | human gut metagenome | biome: human gut; feature: human-associated habitat; material: faeces | place: United Kingdom | collected 2010/2012 ... | reverse complement strand
GAACATCGGTACAGGGATGAGGCTGTCTGAGACCGTAGCGGAAGCTTCCGGTGTTCAGTTCCAGACCTTTTCCCTGCTGCACTAAAAGCTCCAGGATCGGATCAATGGCATCCTTATATTTGTCATAGGAATAGTTCTTGTCCTTGGTGGGAGCCACACGGACGATATAGTCCAGATGTCCCAATACATCATAATCGTCATGGCATTTCAGATTCTCCAGTGTCTCTGCAAAATAAGCCCGGATGGCTTCTTCCTCGGAGGAGAATTTCTCGAAATATTCCGGATAATAGGGATCCATTCCTTTGCAGAGATGAGTGGAGCCGATGACGAAATCAAAATCATAGGCGGAAATAAAATCTTCGTTGCGGTCGGCCAGATGAGGCTGCAATCCCAGCTCCACGCCGAAGAGGATCCGCATTTTCCCTTCATATTTCGCACGGCAGCGGAGCACGTCGTACAGATAGGAATCCGTATTCAGTAAAAAGATTGTTCCCGGTCCTTCCTCGGTGCGGGGATAATCAAAATCGTTATGCTCGGTAAAACACATGGTCTCCAGTCCCAGAGCGAGACCTTTATCGATCATCTCCGGCATGGGAGCCTGGGAATCTCCCGAAAAAGAAGAGTGAAGATGACAATCTGCTTTGATAGACATATTTTTCATCCTTTCTGGTTATCATAATACGAACCTATTATAGCAAAAATGAAGGGAAAAACCATAGCATTTCTAAACAAACTGTAAAATTTACCACAAAATCACAAATATTTTTCATTTACATCTTGAATTATAATCAGGAATTAGGTAAAATGTCTTTGCTGATAAAATTTTGACAATCTGTGAATAACGGAAAGCCAAAAGATATAAAATTAAAATTTTAGGAGGAAACTAAAATGGCAGTAAGAGTAGCAATTAATGGTTTTGGCCGTATTGGTCGTCTTGCATTCAGACAGATGTTCGATGCAGAAGGATATGAAGTAGTAGCAATCAACGATTTAACCAGCCCTAAGATGCTGGCACATCTGTTGAAGTATGATTCTTCTCAGGGTGTTTACAAGTATGCAAGCACCGTTGAGGCTGGCGAGGACAGCATCACCGTTAACGGCAAGACCATCACCATCTACAAAGAGGCTGACGCAAGCAAGCTTCCTTGGGGTGAATTAAAGGTTGATGTAGTTCTGGAGTGTACCGGATTCTACACCTCTAAGGAGAAGGCTTCCGCACATATCACTGCCGGTGCTCGTAAAGTTGTTATTTCTGCTCCCGCAGGTAACGACCTTCCTACCATCGTATACAATGTTAACCACAAGACCCTGAAGCCCGAAGATACCGTTATCTCCGCAGCTTCCTGCACCACCAACTGCTTAGCACCTATGGCTAAGGCTCTGAACGATTGCAGACCTATCATGAGCGGTATCATGACCACTGTTCACGCTTATACCGGTGACCAGATGATCCTTGACGGACCTCAGAGAAAGGGCGATCTGAGAAGAAGCCGTGCAGGCGCTTGCAACATCGTTCCCAACTCTACCGGTGCAGCTAAGGCAATCGGCCTGGTAATTCCCGAACTGAACGGCAAGCTGATCGGCTCCGCTCAGCGTGTTCCGACCCCTACCGGTTCTACCACCATTCTGGTAGCAGTAGTTAAGGGCGCTGTAACCAAGGAAGAGATCAACGCAGCAATGAAGGCTGCTTCTACCGAGTCCTTCGGTTACAACACCGATGAGATCGTATCTTCCGATATCGTAGGCAGCACCTACGGTTCCATCTTCGATGCAACTCAGACCATGGTTGCTCCTATGGAAGATGGCAATACTCAGGTACAGGTTGTATCCTGGTATGATAACGAGAACAGCTACACCTCTCAGATGGTTCGTACCATCAAGTACTTCAGCGAGTTAGCATAAGCCGACAGGCGTTAACGCGTAAAGACCTATCAGGGTCCGGTCTTACAAGGACCGGGCCCTTTTTAGATACTAAAATAATTGGAGGTTAATACCATGGGATTAAATAAGAAATCTGTAGATGACATTAACGCAAAGGGAAAGAGAGTCCTGGTAAGATGCGACTTTAACGTTCCCTTAAAGAACGGTGAAATCACTGACGATACCCGTATCGTTGCAGCTCTGCCTACCATCAAGAAGCTGATAGGCGATGGCGGCAAGGTAATTCTTTGCTCTCATCTGGGTAAGGTAAAGAATGGCCCCAACGAAGGCGAATCTCTGGCACCTGTTGCCAAGAGACTGTCCGAGAAGCTGGGCAAAGAGGTTACTTTCGTAGCTGACTACAATGTAACCGGCGAAGCAGCTACCAAGGCTGTTGAGAACATGAAGGAAGGCGACGTTGTTCTGCTTCAGAATACCCGTTTCCGTGGCGCAGAAGAGACCAAGAACGGTGAGGAATTCAGCAAAGAACTGGCTGACCTGGCTGATCTGTATGTATGTGATGCATTCGGCTCTTCTCACAGAGCACATGCTTCCGTAGCAGGTGTTACCAAGTTCATCACCGCTAAGGGTGGTCAGAACGTAGTAGGTTACCTGATGGAGAAGGAGATCAACTTCTTAGGTAAGGCTGTAGAAGATCCCGTAAGACCTTTCGTAGCTATTCTGGGCGGTGCAAAGGTTGCAGACAAGCTGAACGTTATCTCCAACCTGTTAGAGAAGTGTGATACCCTGATCATCGGTGGTGGTATGGCTTACACCTTCTTAAAGGCAAAGGGATATGAAATCGGTAAGTCTCTGGTAGATGATACCAAGATCGACTACTGTAAGGAAATGATGGAAAAGGCTGAGAAGCTGGGCAAGAAGCTGTTACTGCCTGTTGATTCCGTAACCATCGCTGATTTCCCTAACCCGATCGATGCTCCTGTTGAGGTTCAGGTATATGATGTTACCAATATGCCCGCAGACAGAGAGGGATGCGATATCGGACCCAAGACCGCAGCTCTGTATGCTGAGGCTGTTAAGACTGCTAAGACCGTTGTATGGAACGGACCTATGGGCGTATTCGAGAATCCTACCCTGGCAGCAGGTACCATCGCTGTAGCTAAGGCTCTGGCTGAGACCGATGCAACTACCATTATCGGTGGTGGTGACTCTGCAGCAGCTGTTAACCAGCTTGGTTTCGCTGACAAGATGAGCCATATTTCTACCGGTGGCGGTGCTTCCCTGGAGTTCCTGGAAGGCAAAGAGCTTCCCGGCGTGGCAGCAGCAGACGACAAATAAATAGAAATAATAAAGCTTTCCCACGGAATGTATTCGAACCTGCCTGCAGGCACAGATGCATCCTGTGGGAAACACAATATAAGAAAAGAAGAGGTGTATGATTATGGCAAGAAAGAAGATCATTGCCGGCAACTGGAAGATGAATATGACTCCCAGCCAGGCAGTAGAGCTGATCAATACATTAAAGCCCCTCGTAGCAAATGATGAAGTAGACGTACTTCTGTGCGTTCCCGCAATCGACATCATTCCCGCTATGGAGGCAGCAAAGGGTTCCAATATCATGATTGGTGCGGAGAATATGTATTTCGAGGAGAAGGGTGCTTTCACCGGCGAGATTTCTCCCGCAATGCTGGATGATGCAGGCGTGAAGTATGTGATCATCGGACACTCCGAGAGAAGAGAGTACTTTGCAGAGACCGACGAGACCGTGAATAAGAAGGTTCTCAAGGCTTTCGAGCATGGCATTACTCCCATCATCTGCTGTGGTGAGACTCTGACGCAGAGAGAGCAGGGTGTTACCATCGACTTCATCCGTCAGCAGATCAAGATCGCATTCCTGAACGTAACTGCTGCACAGGCAGCAACTGCTGTCATCGCATACGAGCCTATCTGGGCTATCGGTACTGGCAAGGTAGCTACTACCGAGCAGGCACAGGAAGTATGTAAGGCAATCCGTGAGTGCATCGCTGAGATCTATGATGATGCAACCGCAGCAGCTATCCGTATCCAGTACGGCGGATCCGTATCTGCTTCCAGCGCTCCCGAGCTGTTTGCACAGGCAGACATCGACGGTGGTCTGGTAGGCGGCGCTTCCCTGAAGGCTGACTTCGGACAGATCGTAAACTATAAGTAATAGAACAATTGCACAAAAAATAAGGGCTTAAAACCCTTGCAAAAAGAGGATTCTTTGTTGAAAGCCAACAATGGAATCCTCTTTTGTTATGTTATATAATTTAATAAGTATCACCTTTTTCTATCACTAAACTATCATCAGAAATGATGGGTTATGTCATTTTCTTACGTAGATTATGACAGATAGATTAAAATGAATGTGGTTGGTTGGGTGTTTATAAGGTATAATTTTATATTATAGCATGACTCGCTTTTGGCTATGGAATAAGGCTATGATTTCTGTTTAGGTTTTGAAGGTCTGAGACACATGGAAAGTCAGGAAACACTATATGAAATATGTATTTACCAATGGAAAAATCTTAAACGGTACAAAAGACATGCAGGTACAGGAGGGGCAGGTTATTCTGGTGGAAAATGAGAGGATTACAGAGCTTCTGCCAGCGGAAGAAGCCGGGAAACGAAATCTGAAGGCTTCCGGATATGAAGAAATCGACTTACAGGGAAAATATATCCTGCCGGGGCTGATCAACATGCATGTCCATCTGGCAGGCAACGGAAAGCCCCAGAAGAAACAGCGTGACAATGAAGCACTGGTCAAAAAGATCATGAGCAATGGCCTGACAAAGGCTATCGCCTACAATATGGTCTGCGGTTTTGCAAAAGACGAACTGTACAGCGGTGTGACTACGATCCGTACTGTGGGTGGACTGGGAGATTTTGACACCAGACTGCGGGACGACATTGCCGCTGGTAAAAAGCCCGGCCCCAGAATTCTGGCTGCCAATGAAGGAATCTCTGTGCCCGGCGGACATATGGCAGGCTCTGTAGCTATCGCCGCAGACAGCGTGGAAGAAGCGCTGCAGCACTTAGAGACTTCGAAGGCACAAAAGGTGGATCTGGTGAAACTTATGATCACCGGCGGCGTGCTGGATGCGAAGGAAAAGGGTGTGCCCGGCGAACTGAAGATGGCCCCTGAAATGGTAAAGGTAGTTTGTGACAAGGCCCACACCATGGGGTATATGGTGGCAGCCCACGTGGAATCTCCGGAGGGGGTAAAGGCAGCTCTGAAAAACGGGGTGGATTCCATTGAACATGGTGCAAAAGCAGATGAAGAAATGATTTCACTTTTCAAGGAACATAATGCATTTTTGTGTACCACATTGTCTCCAGCACTTCCTTATGCATTGTTTGACCGATCCATTACCAATGCCTCTGAAGTGGAGCAGTTTAATGGCAATGTTGTATTTGAAGGTATTATCGACTGTGCGAAGGCAGCCATTGCCAATGATATTCCGGTGGTGCTGGGCAATGATGTGGGATGCCCCTGGATCACCCAGTACGATTTCTGGCGGGAGCTGTACTATTTCCACAAGTATGTGGGAGTATCCAACGCTTTTGCACTGTATACCGCAACCTGCCGCGGCGCCGAGATGGCGGGCATCGGAGATATCACCGGTACACTGGAACCCGGCAAATGCGCGGATATGATCGTGGTGGAGAAGAATCCGTTAGAAGATCTACGGGTGCTTCGAAATGTGGATATGGTCATCGTACAGGGAAAAGTGATCCGTGCTCCCAAGGTGAAGAAAAAGCAGATCGTAGAGACGGAGTTGGACAAATTTCTGAATTAGAATGGAACGGCAATGTCTGTTTCCGTAGAATAGAATTGTATTCTGATGCGTGAATATTGTATAATAAAAACTATGCAGGACAGGAAACCTCCGCTGCATAGTTTTTATTTTTGACAGATTATGGGAAATTATAGGAAAAAGAAAATGACATTTGAAAAATTAGAAAAAAACCTCATGGATGTGGTTCTGGAGGAACAGGCAAAATTAGGCTTCCGCAGAGAGAAAATCCGCCTGTATTATCCGTTATCTACACTGAATCACTTGCTGGGTACACAGGATACGGCGGAACAGATGGAAGTTACACTGGCCGGACAGCCGGAGAGCATGACAATAAAGCTTGGAAAACTGGCTGTGAGCCGTAAGGGAGACCGTTTCTGCCTCTGTATTCCGGAGGAAGGCAGTGCTTATGTCCATGAGCATTTTGCAGAGAAGGGATTTATCTATGAACTGATCCGCCTGATCGGGCAGCATGACTGTAAGATGGAGGATATCCGACAGTTATTTTTGCGGTACAGTGAGAATATTTATGTGGAAGAGATGCGGGGCGAGGACTTTGATGTCATGATCCGTTTCCCGGAGGAAATGGGAGATCCCTATTGTTATTGTTTTCGGGATGAAGGGTGCCATGTGATCTATCACCGATTCCTGCCGGAGGATTACGCAGACCTGATGAAAGCATGAGACAATCATGGTAAACGAACGATAAGAAAAGATTATGTGTATTTTACGATATGGAAATACGATGGAATCTATGGTAAGATAAAAAGGTTCTACGAAGAAAAATGTCGTAAAAGGCAGAAGGCGAGGGGTAAAATGATCTTTAGATGTAAAAACTGCGGCGGTAATGTAGTTTACAGCCCGGAGAGAAAGAAGATGTTCTGTCCTTTCTGTGAGAGTGAGGACAGCGAAGAACGCGAGGACGGTGTGATCGAGACAAGCGGTGAGGAAAACGGCACTGCGGAAGGAACGGTCCAGGCAGCGGGAGCCGGACAGCCGGTCAGCAGAATGGCAGCAGCCGAGGGTGCTGCGCAGAAAAAGGTGACAAAGGTATGTCCCAACTGTGGTGGCGAGATTCCCATGACGGTAAACACCTCCGCTACACAGTGTCCTTATTGTGACAATTATGTGATCGTGGATGATCAGATTTCCGGTGCCTACACACCGCATATGCTGATTCCCTTCCATATGGGCAAGGAAGTCTGCAAGAAGCTGATCCGTGATAAATTTGAGAAATGTATTTTTGCACCGACGGATTTTCTGTCGGAAGTAAGAATGAACGGTATTTACGGTGAGTATGTACCGTTCTGGTTCTACGATTACAATACCAACTGCACGTTCCACGGTGAAGGTACCAAGGTGCGTAGCTGGACGACCGGCAATACACAGTATACCGAGACCTCATATTATGATATTGTCCGTGATATGGACATTGATTTTGTGAAGATTCCTGTGGATGCTTCCGTGGAAATGCCGGATGATGTCATGGATCTGATGGAGCCCTTTGATTACAAGGAACTGCAGGAATTTAAGCCAGAATATCTGTCTGGATTTCATAGTGAACGCTACAATATGACTTCCGATCTGGTGGAGAGCCGTGCCAAAGCCAAGATGCAGGAGGATGCACAGAAGATGCTGCATGACAGCTATTCTGGATATTCCAGTGTCCGCAAAATGGGAGAAAACATCAACGTGACGGACAGTTCTGTAAGTTATGGTCTCCTGCCAGTATGGAAGTATGACTATAGCTACAAAGGCAAAGAATATCCTTTCTATGTAAACGGACAGACCGGTAAACTGGTAGGTACTGCACCGATTTCCAAAGCAAAGGTGTGGGCTTATGCGGGAACACTTGGTGTGACACTGGCGGCAATTCTATGCATGGTGAATGCAATCGCCAGTCTGGTGTAGAAATTATGAGGGAAGGATAACGGGACAATGGAAAAAGATATTAAGAGAGAGGCACTGAGACGGTACCTCAAATATTTTAAGGTATGGTTCATTATTGCCGGCATATTGGCGGTGATCACCATAGGAGTGGCAGTCGTTCATCTGCTTACACCGAAGACTGTCCGGGGCAACAGCCAGGATCCCACAGAGCGTGTGTTTGACTATGCGGATATGCTGACAGACGAAGAGGAGCAGAGCCTGCGGGAATATATAGCAGAGTGTGAGGAAAAGATCCAGGCGGACATCGTGATCGTAACGATCTCCGAATCCGTAGAGTATGATCTGCAAAATCCGGATCTTGCGGAGGCATTTCATGCGAAGGAAGTCGGCAGTACCGACTGGAGTACAGCCATGAGAGATCTGGCGGATAACTTCTATGATTACAACAATTTCGGTTATGACAAGGTACACGGCAACGGAGTTCTGCTGCTGGACAATGCCTATGAAGGACAAAAGGGAAGCTGGCTGTCTACCTGTGGAAATGTCTATGATTATTTTGGCGATTACGAGATCGACCAGGCCCTGTACGCAGTGGATGATTACATAGACGAAAGCCCCTACAAAGCGTATAAGAATTGTATCAGTTATGTGACCCGGACCATGGAGGAAAGTAAGGAAAGCATGCCGATGACCTTTTCTCCCTGGATCCTGACAGGTCTTGTCGTTGCACTGATCTATGCCGCAGTGAACCTGCATCAGAGCAAAGCAAAGGATACTACTACGGTCAATCAGTATCTTGATGGCAAAAAGCCCAAGATCAACAATACCAGAGACCAGTATCTGCGTAAGAACGTGGTGACCCGCAGGATCGAGACCAGCAGTAGCAGTAGCGGACACAGCGGCGGACACAGCGGCGGTCACGGAGGAAGTCATCGGAGCAGCAGCGGTGTCAGCCATGGCGGCGGTGGCCATAGAAGATAAAATAACAAGTTCCATTCCTGGAACAAGAGATCCGGCGTATCGGGTGCAGACAGACACTCATACGCCGGTTTTTTCGTTTTACGGAGGAAGGAGCGACGGCGGGAAACAGTAGTGGAAAAATTTTCCATGGGTTGACAGGAAGCCTGCAGACAGGTATAATCAGACTTGCGATGTAACAATTCTGTAATATATTTGTAAAAGGATTTTAAAGAAGAATTTATGATAAAACATACAAGAGAAAAACAAGTAAAGATCGTAGCCACTGGCCTGGCATTGTGTATGCTGGCGGCACCGCTTTCCGCTTCCGCTGCAGAAAGCAGTGTCCTCATGGCATCCGGCGGTGTGGCTTCTGTCCTGGAGACGGAGCGTACACTGGAGGAATACATCCAGATCGCACAGGATGCCCAGGGAGCTTCCTGGGGCTATACCAATATCGGTGTGGCCAATGTGGAATCCGGTAATCTGAATGTGAGAGCGGTATCTTCCACAGACGGTAAGCTGGTAGGTAAGCTTCCCAAGGATGCGGCCTGTGAAGTGGTCGAGACCGTAGATGACTGGGCACATATCAAGTCCGGTGAAGTGGAAGGTTATGTCAGCAAGGAATTCCTGCTGACTGGACCGGAAGCCAGAATCCGAGCCATGGAACTGGTTCATACGGTAGCCACTGCCAATACCGATGGCCTGAATGTACGTCAGGAGCCCAATACCACCAGTGAGATCGTGACTCAGGTGGGACAGGGAGAAGAGATGGAGTATGTGGAGACCGGTTCCGATGGCTGGGTGAAGATTTCTATTGATGGCGAAGATGCTTATGTATCCCAAGATTATGTCACAGTGGAAGAAAAGCTGGATACCGCCATCACCATGACAGAGCTTCTCTACGGACAGGGGGTATCCGATGTCCGCGTAGATCTGGTAGAATATGCAAAACAGTTCATAGGTAACCCTTATGTCTGGGGAGGCACCAGCCTTACCAAGGGTGCGGACTGCTCCGGTTTCGTTCTCAGCGTATTCAAGAAATACGGCATTACCCTGAGCCATTCCTCCAGAGCACAGGCCAATGAGGGCACCAAGATCAGTGCATCCGAGCTAAAGCCCGGTGATCTGGTATTCTATGGTAACGGCAAGGGTAATATTAATCACGTAGCTATTTATATCGGTGGAGGACAGGTAATTCACGCCAGCAGCCCGAAGACCGGTATCAAGATCAGCAGCTATAAGTATCGTACACCTGTGAAATGTGTCCGTGTCATTCACGACTGATAAAAAGCATTGCTTTCGCAAAAGGGCGGGGCAATGCTTTTTTGTGTACAAATCGAGTAGGAGACAGCCTGCTTGATTATTCGAAGATATGCGCAGGATCTTTCTTTTACAATTGCGTTTCACGGGGAACTATGATACTATTTTTGTATATATCAGCGGTCCCTGACAGGAAAAAAGGGGGCTTCGTACAGAGACGAAAATGGGTGAGGAATATGCGGAAAGTAGCTTTGATCACCGATGGCTGGAGAAGGTTGTTTACCTATGCCTGGCCGGCAGGTATTTTGCAGAGAATCAAAGAGAGGGACGAAGAAGTAAATTTATATATTTTTAACAGTACTGGCAACTGGAGCAGAGATGCTGGGTACAACAGGGCAGAATATAATATTTTTAACCTTCCGGATCTGTCAGAGTTCGACGGCATTATTCTGGAATTGAACAATATCAGCTCTCCGGCAGTGCTGGCGGAAGTGATCCACAAGGCGAAGCAGTCGCACCTTCCGGTAGTCTCTATTGCCAACGAGCTGGAAGATTTTTATTATGTGGGTATTGACAATTATTCTGCCATGAAGCAGGTGATCGCACATATGCATGAGGTGCATAACTGCAAAAAATTCTGGCTGCTGGTGGGGGCTGACAGCAATTATGAGAGCAGCTGCCGACTGCAGGGAATGCTTGACTATGCCAAAGAACACAAGATCAAAATAGATAAGAATGACATCTGGTACGGCTCTTTTGACTACAAGAGCGGATTGGAAGGCTACAGGCATCTGTGGGATACTCACAAAGAGCTGCCGGATGCTATTATCTGTATCAATGATAATGTGGCTGTAGCGGTATGCGAAGCGGCGGCCCAGATGGGATTTACAGCACCGAAGGACTTCCGTATCACAGGCTTTGACAACTTCGACAAGGCCGGATTTTACACGCCGAGTATTACCACTGTGGGACATATCAGAGAGGAAGCTGCATACAAGGGAATGGATATTCTCCTGAAAATCTGGGCGGGAGAAAGTGTCCCCCGGTACAATTTCACCAATACTGAGATGCTGTGGCAGGAGAGCTGTGGCTGCGGCAAAGGAAGCAGCAGGGATGCCAGAGCCCATCTGAAGGATCAGATCATGTACAGCGTGGAAAGTGAGGAATTCGACGAGGAAGTCCTGTCCATGGAGGCAGAGATGATGCAGTGCAATACCGTAGAGGAAATGATGTACTGCATTCCCCAGTGCATTCCGTCCCTGAAATGCGATGCCATGTATCTGGTGCTGGACGATCACCTCAATGCCTATAAAAAAGAAACGGAGAAGAGTATTCATCTGGATGCCACCCCTTCGGACGAGGGATTTTCCTTGCATGGTTATCCGAGACAGATGCAGATGACCTTTGCATACGAGAGGGACCAGAGACTGGATCTGGACAGACAGGAAGTGGATGGCATCTTCCCGACCTTCGATTATCCGAAGCCGGGACAGGACTTTTTGTTCCTGCCGTTACATTTCGGAGAGCGTACCGTTGGCTATGTAGCTATCCGTAATGCGGTATACCTGATGGAGAAACAGTACCTGTTCCAGATCATGAACGCACTGACCCGCTCTATGGAGAACCTTCACAAAAAAGAAATGTTGGCCTATATGAACCGCAAGCTGTCTTCCCTGTATATTATGGATACGCTGACAGGTATGTATAACCGTATGGGCTACCAACAGCTGGGAGAGGAGTCCTTCCGTATTTCCGGTCTGAACAAACGCAAACTTCTGATCTTGTTCGTGGATCTGGATCGTCTGAAATACATCAATGACACCTTCGGACACGAGTATGGGGATATGGCCATCTGCGCTGCAGCCAGAGCATTGATGCAGTGTAGCAGCCGGGACGCTGTGCCGGCCAGAACCGGCGGTGATGAATTCGTCCTGATCCAGAGTTACCAGTCCGATGAGGTTTCCAGAGAACTGGTGCTGCGCATCCGCAGAACACTGGAGGCGGAGGGAAAAGCCCAGAAGCTTCCGTTCCCGTTGTCCATGAGTATCGGAACTGTCGTGACGGATCCGGAATCCGCACTGTCTTTTGCAGATTATGTAAAAATTGCAGACAGCCGGATGTACGAGGAAAAGGTACAGAAGCGGGCCGCAAGAAAATAGAAAAATATATTTACAACCGATAGAAACTATGATATATTGAAATAGTATGATTAGCCGATGCCCAGATTACGGACACTCCGACCTTAGTCTTGGTATCTGGCGTTTAAAAAACAGGAGGAAAAAGAAATGATTTCTAAGGAAAAGAAAACAGCC
>ERZ827108.3755-NODE-3755-length-12198-cov-2.870213_pt1 | contig 12198 bp, 7 predicted proteins | sample MGYA00519921_ERZ827108 | MGnify/ENA primary metagenome ERZ827108 (study PRJEB31778, sample SAMEA3449258) | human gut metagenome | biome: human gut; feature: human-associated habitat; material: faeces | place: United Kingdom | collected 2010/2012 ... | reverse complement strand
TTATCCGGGAGACGTATTTTATCTGCATTCCAGACTGCTGGAGCGTTCCAGCAAGCTTTCCGATGAGCTGGGCGGAGGTTCCATCACGGCGCTGCCGATCATTGAGACGCAGGCGGGCGATGTATCCGCATACATTCCGACCAACGTGATCTCCATCACAGACGGTCAGATCTTTTTGGAGAGTGATCTGTTTTTCTCAGGTATGCGTCCGGCAGTCAACGTCGGTCTCTCCGTATCCCGTGTCGGCGGTGCGGCGCAGACCAAGGCGATGAAGAAAGCGTCCGGTACGATTCGTATTGATCTGGCGCAGTATCGTGAGATGGAAGTGTTCACACAGTTTGCATCCGATCTGGACGACATGACAAAAGAGCAGTTACAGCACGGAAAATGCCTGATGGAGCTGTTAAAGCAGCCGCTCTGCCATCCGATGAGCCTGGCGGATCAGGTCATCACGCTGGTCGCTGCCAACAAGCGTCTGATGCTGGACGTAGACACGGCAAAGACGAAAGAATTCCAGCTGGGTATGTTAGATTACATCCATGTACAGCACGCGGAGCTTGTGACGAAGATCAACGAGGAAAAAGTGCTGGATGATGCGATTACGGAGCAGATTGTAGAGGCGGTCAAAGAATATAAGAGCAGGTGATAGAGCATGGCAAATACCACGGAAATTCAAAAGCGAATGAAAAGTATCCGGGATACCATGAAGATTACAAGCGCCATGTATATGATATCCTCTGCCAAACTGCGCAGTGCCAAGCAGAAGCTTGAGCAGACGGAACCTTATTTCTATGCACTTCAGGGTTCCATTTCCAGATTCCTGCGCCACATTCCGGAGGTGCAGAACCGCTATTTTGACCAGAAGAAGGAGATCCCGGAGGAAGAAAAGCGGCGTGGATATAGCGTGATCACTGCGGATAAGGGTCTGGCAGGAGCATACAACCACAACGTCATCAAGATGGCGCATGAGCTTTTCACGCAGGGCGAGAACAATAAGCTGTTTGTCGTCGGCGAGCTCGGACGCCAGTATTTTGCGAAAGAGGGTCTCGCGGTGGATGCGGAGTTCAAGTATACCGTGCAGAACCCGTCGCTTCACCGCGCGCGTGTCATTGCGGATCACGTCATGGATCTGTACGCGGAAAATGAGCTTGATGAGGTATATATCATCTACACAAAGATGGAAAACTCTTTTTCTATGAATGCGGAGAAGATGAAACTTCTTCCGCTTGTAAAGGAAGACTTCCTGCATCCTGCCCCGGCGGATATCTACCAGGAGGAGATCCGGGTGGAGTCATCCATGGAGGCGATTCTGGAGCATGTAGTACCGAACTATGTCACCGGATATATCTACTGTGCGCTGGTAGAGTCGTTTGCCAGCGAGCATAATTCCAGAATGATGGCAATGCAGGCGGCAACGGACAGCGCGAAGGACATGATACAGACGCTGTCGATCGAATACAACCGGGTACGGCAGGCGGCGATCACACAGCAGATCACAGAGGTGAGCGGCGGTGCGAAAGCGCAGAAGAACAAGAAAAAGAAATAAAGCGGAAGGGAGCTTGTATGAAGAAAGGGAAAATTGTACAGGTCATGGGACCTGTCGTTGACGTAGAATTTGAAGATAATGACCTTCCATATATTAAAGATGCGCTTGAAGTGGACAACAACGGAAAGCGCTGCGTGATGGAGGTTGCACAGCACATCGGCAATAATACCGTCCGCTGCATCATGCTCGCGGCAAGCGAGGGCTTATGCAAGGATATGGAGGTTATTGCCGAGGGCGGCGGTATCAAGGTTCCGGTTGGAAATAAGACCCTGGGCAGACTGTTTAACGTGCTCGGAGATACACTCGACGGAGGCGAAAGCCTTGACGGTGAGGAACACTGGGTGATTCACAGAGATCCGCCATCTTTTGAAGACCAGAGCCCGGTCGTTGAGGTGCTTGAGACCGGTATTAAGGTCATCGATCTTTTGGCACCGTATGCAAAGGGCGGTAAGATCGGTCTCTTCGGAGGTGCCGGAGTCGGTAAGACGGTATTGATTCAGGAGCTGATCCGCAACATTGCGACAGAGCATGGCGGATATTCCATTTTTACCGGCGTCGGAGAGCGTTCCAGAGAGGGAAATGACCTGTGGTCTGAGATGAAGGAATCCGGCGTACTGGATAAGACGGCGTTAGTGTTCGGACAGATGAACGAGCCGCCGGGAGCACGTATGAGAGTTGCTGAGACGGGACTTACGATGGCAGAATATTTCCGCGATGAGGAGCATCAGAATGTACTTCTGTTCATCGATAATATTTTCCGTTTTACACAGGCAGGATCTGAGGTATCCGCGCTGCTTGGACGTATGCCGTCCGCAGTAGGTTATCAGCCGACCCTGGCGACGGAGATGGGCGAACTGCAGGAGCGGATTGCTTCCACAAAGAACGGATCTGTTACTTCGGTACAGGCTGTTTACGTGCCGGCAGATGACCTGACAGACCCGGCTCCGGCGACGACATTTGCACATCTGGATGCCACCACGGTACTTTCCAGAAAGATCGTAGAGCAGGGTATTTACCCGGCGGTAGATCCGCTTGAGTCCAACTCCCGTATCCTCGAGGAGGACGTCGTTGGAAAAGAGCACTATGAGACTGCCAGAAGAGTACAGGAGATTTTACAGAAGTACACAGAACTGCAGGATATCATTGCAATTCTCGGTATGGAGGAGCTGTCCGAGGAGGATAAGCTCGTGGTATACCGTGCAAGAAAGATCCAGAAGTTCTTATCCCAGCCGTTCCACGTGGCAGAGAACTTTACCGGCGTGCCGGGCAAGTATGTGCCGCTTAAGGAGACGGTAAGAGGATTCAAGGCAATTATTGACGGTGAGATGGATGAGTATCCGGAAGCAGCGTTCTTCAATGTAGGTACGATCGATGATGTGATCGAGCGTGCGAAGGAGATGGGGGCATGAATACATTTAGTCTGAAAGTGATTGCCTGTGACCGTGTCTTTTTTGACGGAAGATGTGAGCAGGTCGTTCTGCCGCTGCATGACGGAGAGAAAGCAATCCAGGCGCATCACGAAAATATGGTGTTTGCCGTTGAGATCGGCGAGATCCGCATCACGGACGAAACAGGCGAGGAGATCGTGGGTGTGACAGGCACCGGATTTGCACAGATCATCAATAACCGTGCAATGGTGATTGTTGACACCTGTGAGTCCCCGGAGGAGATCGATGTGCGGCGTGCCGAGGAGGCAAAAGAGCGTGCACAGGAGCAGCTCCGCCAGAAACAGAGCATTCAGGAGTATTATCGTTCTAAAGCATCGCTGGCGCGCGCGATGTCGCGCCTCAAGGTCGGGAAAAAAGACCGTCCGACCGGATATTAAGAAGAAAAATGGTCTTGTGCAAGGTTCCGGCGGGTCTGAGAGAGAAAAAACGTCTCTCCAGACCCGCCGGGACCTTGTTATTATGCGCGTGGGAAGAAAAAAGGGCTGTTCGCGGGTCTGGGAATGAAAAACCAGCCCGTGAGACCCGAAAAGAAACTGATTTCGGGTCTGGGAGAGAAAAAGAGTGTCGCCAGACCCGGCGGAAGCCAAAATGCAGCCATGTAAGTCAAAAAAATAGAAGATTGTACGCAAAAACGGGTCTACAGAGAGAAAAAGTCCTCTGTAGACCCGTTTTGATCTTATGCACAACATCAGCAAACAATGATTGACCAAGAAAGCTCCTGTGGGTGCATGTAAGGCTCAGCCCTGCAGCTTGCCAGTCGATGTAACTTACAAATTTACCCAGTCGTTGCAGGTCACACAACGTTGCAGCCCAGCCAGTGTATGCAACGTGCCTATCCATGTAGCCAGTCATTACAGATTACATACCGGTATATTGCCAGCCAGCCGATACAAGTATTAACGCACATGCCGTTGCAACTTACTTAAGCCCCACTGTAGCCAGTAATGCAACTTACTAGCCAGCTTATACGGCTTACTCATCGGTGCAGATTGCTTCCCCGCGCTGCTTACAGTACGAAGAATGTACAGGTTGCCGGTGCAAGAGTCACTGTTCCGGCTTCCTGTGCTGCCGGAGTGAGTTCCGGAAGCGAATTGCCGGCACCCAGAACAAGTGGCTTGCCATTTAAAGTCATGACAGCGGCACGCACGTTGCCGCCCTCGCCGGCGAGTGTGTAGCGCTCTGCGCTCTTCGGAAGCTCTACGGTGGTTGCCTCTGTCAGCGAGTTGTTGATCACAAGATATACAACGCCCTCTTTTCCATCTTTGCGGGAATGTGCGAAGACATGTGCGCCCTCGCGGATTGGCTCTGCGGTATCGTAAACGGTCGTACCCATCAGGCGGTTCCACAACAATACGGCAAAATAGTTCGGGCGCGGATCAAATACTTCGCGGGCCAGGAAGCCGTAGTCGGAAGAAGCCAGTGTATTGTGGAAAATAACGCCGTCTGTGATCGCTGCGAATCCAGCGAGCTCGTTTAAGGTACGGAAAACATCCAGATACGTGGAAGCCCATGTATCACCGCCACCGCCTGCGTCGCCGGACTCCGTTACCCACATCTCGCCGCCCGGGCAGTATTTGTCGCGGAGTGGAGCATAGGTGCGCGCACAGTTTAATGCAACGTCCAGATACGCCTCGGTATGGGCGGTATCTGCCAGCCAGTGTCCGCTTGGCATCACGGAAGCAAGACGCTCGGATACACCGTTGTAATAATGGTAGCTGAATACGTCCAACGGCTCTTTGGCGTCCTCTAACAGGTCGGTTGTGGAGCAGTTCTCTCTTACAAGCTGCTCGATACCACCACTCTTGCTGTTGTCATCACCGCCATTGATGGTAAGACCCTCGCCAACACTGCTCGGTCCGATACAGATACATTCCGGATAGTTGGCGCGTACCCACGCGAAAAACAGATCCTGATCGCGGTGGTAATCAGCCGGTGTATAACCAGCCGGGAAGCCGGTATCCTCCATCATGTTCGGTTCGTTTGCGAACTCGGCGCCGTCGATCGGTACGCCGTGTTCTTTGCTCAGACGAAAAATCTTCTCCGCCTCACTCGGATTCCACGGTTCCTCTGCGGAATGCAGACCCGGGCAGTTCGCAACGGAAATCATCAGTTTCGCATCGATCGCTTTTACGAAGTCGAGCACACCAATCCACTGCTCCTTTGTCAGGACATTTAAGTAGCCCTCCGGAGCAATACCGCCTGTTGCATTGTCAAAATCATAGTAAGTCTTGGTTGCCCAGGTGCCGGACACACGCACCCATGCGGTTCCGAGCTCCTTTGCGAGGGAGCGGAGCTTCTCGTTGTACAGATCGATCGGTGCGTATACCTGCATCAGATCCTTGTACATTGCAGCAATGCCGTCTGCGCTCGGAGCGACATGGAATTCCTCGGTTCCTGCAACCTGCTCCGGTGTGTACGCTTTCCAGAAGGTGCCGCCGGTTACCTCGGCGAATTCTACATTATAAGACATCAGGCGCGGATTTACTTCGCGCAGCGCCTTTAAATTCTCGGGAACTAATTTTACAAACTGTGCCATAGAAATCATTCTCCTGTTCGTTTTTATTTGCCGGTGATCCGGATCCCCGTATCACCTTTGCATAAAAACAGCGTACCACAAAAATTGTATTGTGTATGCAGGAAAACAACTATTTACAAAAATTGTGCAAAAACAGGACAAAATCGTTCCCGCCCTTAGCGCTCAAATCTGCCGCTTGCCCCGCACGGAAGCACCAGACCGTTGCTGGAAACCGGCAGACCGATTTCATCTGCGGCGATATGACCACCGTGTTTTTTTAAGACGGTATTCATCATATAGCTGAGCACTGCCGGCTGAAGACCAGTGGTGTAGGAGTTGATCAGGAAAAACAGAGGATCGTCCGACAGCAACTGCTCACAGAGCTGCACCAGCGGATAGATGGCGTCCTCGATTTTCCAGATCTCACCCTTGGGTCCTCTTCCGTAGGAAGGCGGGTCCATAATGATCGCATCATAGTGGTTGCCGCGGCGGATCTCGCGCTCAACAAACTTTACGCAGTCGTCCACAATCCAGCGGATCGGGGCATCACCAAGACCGGAAGAGACGGCGTTTTCCTTCGCCCAGGTCACCATTCCCTTGGAGGCATCCACATGCGTGACGCTGGCACCGGCAGCAGCGGCGGCAATCGTGGCACCGCCAGTGTAGGCGAACAGATTTAACACCTTGATCGGACGTCCGGCGCTGCGGATCTTTTCGGAAAACCAGTCCCAGTTGGCAGCCTGCTCCGGAAACAGTCCGGTGTGCTTAAAACTGAACGGCTTTAAGTTGAAAGTCAGCTTGCCGTAATGGATGGTCCACTGCTGGGGAAGATCAAAAAATTCCCACTCCCCGCCGCCCTTGGCGCTGCGGTGGTAATGGCCGTTCATTTTGCGCCAGCCGCGCTCGGTCTTCGGCGTGTCCCAGATGACCTGCGGGTCGGGACGGACGAGAAGATAATCTCCCCAGCGCTCGAGCTTTTCTCCTTTTGAGCAGTCAATGACTTCGTAATCTTTCCAGTTATCTGCAATCCACATAGCAATCTCCATTCCTGTGTACTTCTAATTTAAAACTATAACAAATATATACCACAAGCCAGCAGAGGGCAAGGAAAAAGTAAAAACGTCTGCCTGCGGGCAGAGAAAAAGCCTTCGCCACGGCGCGGCGCAGGCATTAACGGATGCGGATACAGCATCCGGAGCAGGAAAAAGCCCATAAAAAGCCAATAAAAAACCGGTAGAAAAATATCTACCGGTTCAAAGCTGCGCAGCCCAAATTGCCGGCTGCACGTTATTTTTTACGCCAGGTGGACGGCATGAACAGAATCATGAGCGGGAAAAGCTCCAGTCTGCCGGCGAGCATGTCAAAAATCAGCACAACCTTGGAGAGCGGCGAGAAGATCGAAAAATTCTGCGCCGGTCCGACACGGTTTAAGCCAGGACCGATGTTGTTCAGACACGAGACGACTGCTGTAAAGTTCGTGGTAAAATCGAACTCGTCCAGGCTGATGATAAGCGTTGAAAGCATGAGCAAAATAAAGTAAATGACCAGAAAAACATTGGTAGAGCGCAGGGTGCTGTGTTCTACGACATGTCCGTCCATGCGGATCTTGCGGATCTCGCGGGGGTGGATAATCAGGGAAAGCTCTTTGCGGATGGTTTTGAATAAAATCACCAGCCGGGATACTTTCATACCGCCGCCTGTGCTTCCCGCACATGCGCCGACGAACATCAGCGTCACAAGAATCGTCTGGGAGAGTGCAGGCCACATGTCGAAGTCGGCAGTGGAATATCCGGTGGTGGTGATGATCGCACCGACCTGGAAAAAGGCATTCCGCAGCGCGTCCCTGGTATTTGCGTAAAGCGGGCGTATATTATAGGTAATCATTCCGACAGAAGCAAAGATCAAAAAGAGATACCAGCGCACTTCCTCGATGCGGAATGCATCCTTGATTCTGCGCGATAAAATACAAAAATAAAATGTGTAATTGATACCGCTTAAGATCATAAAAGTTGTGACCGTGTTCTGGATAGCAGGCGAAAAGCTTGCAAAGCTGTCGTTACGGAAACCGAAACCACCGGTGCCGGTCGTGCCGAAACTCGTCAGAAGAGACTCAAACAGCGGCATGCCGAGCGCACACAGAATGACAATCTCAAGGAGCGTGATGGCAAGGTAAATGCCGTATAATATTTTCGCGGTATCCTTGATGTGCGGAACCAGACGGCTGACGGAAGGTCCCGGGCTCTCCGCCTTCATGAGGTTGATCGTAGAGCCGCCCATCAGAGGCAGGATCGACATAATAAAGACGAACACACCCATGCCGCCGATCCAGTGGCTGAAACTGCGCCAGAAAAGGCTGGCATGCGACAGGGACTCGACATCAGAGAGAATACTTGAACCGGTCGTGGTAAAACCGGAGACCGTTTCAAACAGGGCGTCTACATAATATGGAATGTCGCCGTTCCACACGAAGGGGATAGCGCCGAAAATACTCATAACGATCCAGCTCAAGGCGACAGTAACAAACCCCTCCCTTGTATACACGGTCGAGGAAGACGGTTTTTTATGTGTGAAAACAATCCCTAAAACCAGACAGATTGCAGCGGTAATGACAAATGGAATGCCGGCCTCCTCCTGATAGATCAGCGAGACCAGCGCCGGGAGCATCAGAAACGCGCTCTCAAATTGTAAAATATAGCCCAGAATATATAAAACCATGGAATAATTCATTGCAGGTTAATCCTCCAGAATCTCTTTGATGTCGGAGATGCGGTATCCGGAAATGACGACCAGAACGGAGTCTCCGGCGAGCATCATATCCTGTCCACCCGGCAGAATGACCTTGCCGTTGCGGTAGATGCAGCAGATTAAGGTGTTCTTCCGGAAATTCAGATCCTGCAGCGGAATGCCTGCGACGGCAGAATTCTCCTTGATGATGAATTCCAGAGCCTCGGCTTTTCCGCCGGCAAGCTTGTAAAGCGTCTCCACGTTGCTGTTGATGGAATTCACTGTGGAGCGCACATATTTTAAAATGTAATCAGCGGTAATGACACGCGGATAAATAATACTTCCCAGATTCATCTCGTTGATGACGGAGTTAAAGCTGCTCCGGTTGATCTTGGTCACCGTTTTTGCATTGGAGACATCGTTGGCGTACAGCGACAGCAGGATGTTTTCCTCGTCAAGACCAGTGAGAGCTGCAAAACCCTGCGCCTGCTCCAAGCCCTCCTCGGACAGCAGATCCTGATCGGTGGCATCACCGCAGATGATTGTCGCCTCCGGAAGCAGCTCGCTTAAAACGTCGCAGCGGGACGGATTGATCTCGATGATCGTCACACGGATGCCCGACTGGATGAGAATCTTTGCGAGGTAAAAGGAAACCTTACCGCCGCCAGCGAGAATGGCATTGCCGACGCGGTTCTTGACGATGCCGATCTTACGGAAAAAGTCAATGGCGTTGCGGCGCTCGGAAGCGATTGCGACGGTATCTCCGGCGCGGAATTCAAAATCACCGTTCGGGATGATGACCTCGCTGCCGCGGATGACGGTACACACCAGCACGTTGCTGTGCAGGGTCTGGTGCAGATTGAACAGCTTTAAATGAATCAGCGGGGAATTCTCGCTGACTTTAAAGTGAAGCAGCTCTACATGCCCCTTTGCAAAAGAATCCACACGGATGGCGGAAGGAAACTGAAATACTCTTGAAATCTCGTTGGCTGCCGTCAACTCAGGATTGATAATCATGGCGAGCCCGAATTCCTTTTTCAGGAAGGCGATCTCGCCGTTGTAGATCGGATTGCGCACGCGCGCGATGGTCTGGCAGTGGCCGGTCTTCTTGGCAATCACGCAGCACAGAAGGTTTTTCTCATCATCTCCGGTAACTGCGATTAAAAGATCGGCAGTGGCGATGCCTGCCTCCAGCAGTGTCTTATGGTTGATGCCGTTCCCCACGATGCCCATCACATCCAGACGGTCGGTAATATATTGAACCTTTTCCGGCTTTTCATCAATGACAACAATATTGTGATCTTCGTTGCTGAGCTGTTCGACAAGCGTAAAACCAACTTTTCCACAGCCTACGATAATAATGTCCATAGAAATCTCCTTAAAGAATAATCAAAGACATTATAGCATATACAAATTGTTTTTGGGAAAAAAAGCGTAGAAATTGGCAAAATCTTAATGATAAAAACAATTTTTTCAAGGAAACGCCCGCGTGGACAGTTCTTGTGTTTTAAATGAGGGTACGTTACAATGAGTGACAGAGAACTAAATGACAGGAGAGGAAAGAGGAGTTTATGCTGGAACAATTAGTGGAGTGTGAGAACCGGCTTTTAGAGGAACAGAGACGGTTCAATGAGTTACTGCTTGCCTGGCGGTCCGGGGATCTGGGGGACGATCTTACACGGATGAAGATTGAGCAGATGCAGCGGGAAGTGGATGCGCTGGGACGACAGCTGACAGCGCTGCGCACAGTAATTGCGGCACAGGCAGACCGCGAACGGGCGGGATACCGTCATGGGGCGATGCCGAAGGCGGCGTATGGATGGCCGGCGTATGGACAGGCGGTGGCAGCGGCGCAGTCGTGGAATCAGACAATGCCGCAGCCGGCAGTGCAGACAGCGGAGACGGGAAATCCGATACCGCCGGCGCCGGGCGCAATGTCACAGTCCGCGCGGGAGACGGGAAACCCGCAGCAGGCGTATCAGCAGACACCGCCGCGGCCGGTGGCAGCACAGGCGGGATACCAGCAGGCATCCGGGAAGCAGGATCTGGAAAAAACGATCGGCAGGGCGATTCTGCCGGTCTGCGCTGCAGGACTGATCTTCCTGAGTCTGGTGTTTTTTGCGATGCTGGTGCTGCCGTATCTTAGCCAGGGAGTAAAGATGGTTCTGATGTATACCGTCAGTGCCGCGATCACGCTGGCAGGAGGAATTCTTGTGGCACATGACCGCAGGAATAAAGCATTTCTTGGGCTGCTGGGCTGCGGCATGGGAGCGTGGTATCTCTCGCTGTTTTTAAGTGATTTTTATTTCCATGCAATAAACGACGGCATACTTTATCTGGGACTGCTGGTGTGGGCGGTGGTTCTGTGTGTGCTGTCACGTCTGCGGTCGAATCTCTTCCTTATCATAGGGCAGATTGGTGTGGGCATCTCATTGATTCTCGGCGTGCTCATGTGTAACTGGACGGAGGATGCGGAAAGGTTTCTGATTCTTTCTATATATTATGCGGTAACGCAGACCATCTTTTTCGTGTCCCACCTGCGGAGAGAATATTACCGCAATGCGGTGAATCTTGTGTCGTGGAGCATCGGGCTGCTCATTCTGGTGCTTGGAGCAGCTGCTTCCTATACAGAAGGCTCCGCTGCGGGAAACGTGTCAGTGGTATTGCTTCTTGCGCTTGCAGCGGTTCCGGTACTGCTTGGCGTAGCCGCGGCGGAAATGGACGAGAATGGAAAACTGCTTGGCGGTATTGTGGGGGCACTGTGTATCATCATTTTTTGCGGACTGTTTTTGAACCGGTTTACCGGAGCGGCGCTGCTCTTACTGGTATTTGGCATTGCAGTTCTGGCGCTGCTGGAATTCCGGCGGCCCGGGGATCTGTCCGCGGGGACGGTTCTGCTTGAGGTGGCTGTTTTTGCGCAGATGTTCTTTGCGGGAGTTGCCGCGCCGTATTTCGGAGAGTATGTATCGACGGGACTTCTGGCGGAGGCGTGCCTTCTGTACGGTTTCCTGCGAAAAAGAAAAGCATACCGGGCGGCTGCGCTCGGCTATGGCATCCTGCTGTTGCTGATCCCGATGAACGGGGGCATGAGAACAGTCTGGGGACTGGTATTCTTCGGCAGCGCGGTGCTGCTGATTGGGTTCTGCAGGGAACAGTATGAAACCTGGATGAAGATCTGTGGTTATCTGATGTTTTTGGCATTCCTGTCAGAAACGGCGGTGTGGGGAACGGATCTGGCAGCGGTCGCAGATGTTTACCTGAGCGATCTGATCTGTTTTATGCCGATTGTGCTCTGCAATATTCTGGCGGCGAAAGTTCCGCTGTTTCGCAGAAATCCAAAGACGGGAGAGGAAGAAAAAGCATTCGCGGCGGTAACGATGGCCGTGCAGGCGCTCCTTATTGCAGCGGTTCTGGTTCTGATGGGAAAACCGGACGCGCCGGTGCTTCACCTTATCTATATGCTTTTGGGACTGGTGCTCGTGTGCACCAATACCTACAGCCTGCTGATAAGGAAGGACGGAGACTGGTGGGGAATTTACGTGGCGTTAAAGCTGCTGCTGTTTGCATCGGTCGCACTGCACTCCTATGGGGTGCCCGTGTTCGTGAACGATGTGACGGGCATTGTGATTGCGTTCTGCTGTATCGTGGCGGGATTTCTGGCGGAAATGCGGATGAAGAGAAAATATAAGGCGCTGCGGGTCTGCGGACTGGTTCTGGTGCTGCTGTGCGTTGTAAAACTGGTGCTCGTGGACATCCGCTACGACAATGTGCTGCTCCGGGCGGCGGGATTTTTTGTCGGAGGCATCCTTTGCTTTGGTATCAGTCTTGTATACAATCTGGTCGACAAGTGGATGGGGCGGCGCGAAAATGCAAAAAACTGAAAAAAATCCTTGCAATTCGCGGTTTCATCGTGTATACTATGCATTGCTGTGACATTGATAGCGTTGAAGCGTGAGGTTGCTGCA
>ERZ827108.3754-NODE-3754-length-12198-cov-3.995635_pt1 | contig 12198 bp, 12 predicted proteins | sample MGYA00519921_ERZ827108 | MGnify/ENA primary metagenome ERZ827108 (study PRJEB31778, sample SAMEA3449258) | human gut metagenome | biome: human gut; feature: human-associated habitat; material: faeces | place: United Kingdom | collected 2010/2012 ... | reverse complement strand
CAAGTGTTTTTTATTGAAAATTCAAGGTTTTTCAACCTTTCATATCTCAGTGAATAAGCCACAGCTATGAGCATTTCGATGTATCAGGTACTGAAATAGCGGTTGAATGGTATACGAAATAAAACGTCATTGATTTTCGCTTTACTGGCCTTGTGTATACCCTTCCCTCTATGGCAGCTAACCTCCTATATCCACCAGGATCATCTCTGTCTCCAGAAGTCCTAACTTCCTTCGTCCTGCCTGCCCATAACCAGGGTGTCAGCTATGCTCCGTTACAGGGTCATGCCCTCCGTTCTGTAAATAACGACTTACAGATGTTGCTGGGATTTTTGTTATTTTTGATATATCACGTATGCTCAAAGACGGGTCTGCCTCTCGGAGCGAGTTGCAAAGTTCTATTTTCTGTGTTTTACTATCGCAGGAATTTAAGCAAAATTCTTCAAAAACAATTAAATCGGAATTATTCCCAGCTAAAACAATCTTTCTTTTGACATGTGTACATAGTTTGCAAATATCGGCAGCACTGATATGAGCCGTTTGTTGTATTGCAAAAGAAAGCGCTTTTGGCGATAGCATATCATAATACTTGCCTAAGTATCTTTGTAATAATAATTTGCGTTCACTTGTTTCTGGAGTTATGAATGTGATTGTTCGATCAAAACGTCTCCATATGGCTTTGTCTAATAAATCAGGATGGTTGGTTGCTGCAATAATAATGCTTTGACTTGGCCACGTTTCTAATTCTTTTAGCAAGACATTGACTAATCGTTTTAATTCTCCTAAATCTGAAGCATCATCTCTACGTTTGGCAATTGCATCAATCTCATCTAAAAGTAAAATTGATGGAAACGATTTTGCATAATCAAAAATATTCTTAATATTTTGACCTGAACGACCAAGATAACTTGAAATAGAAGTGGCTAAGTCCATTGTTACTAAAGGTAGATTTAATTTGTAAGAAAGCCATTTTGCAGAATAGGTCTTTCCTACGCCTGGTTCACCAATAAAAAGTAAACTATTTGGTGGAGTAATATCCTCAATAAGTAGTTTCTCGATTTCTGTCCTTTCGAGTATGAAATTGTTTAGTTCCTCCATGGTCTCTGATGATAATATGGGAGGGTCGATTTCTAAAGGTTCTTCTGCTTTGCAAAGAGTAAAACGAGTTTCTCTATCGATTGGAAGTGGTTGTACATCGGCAGATCTTATGGCAGAAGCTCCATTCCTGGAGTAAGTTAAAGATTGAGAAATTTCCTGAGCAATATTAGGTTGCTTTTTTTTATATAACTTAACCAACATAGTAGAAATTTCTTCAACCAATCTCCGGTCATTATCTAAACATGCCCGTACTAGTTTTGGTACTAATTCATCACTGTTCATCATTTCACCTCATAAATGCTATTTTGGTACAGATAAATTATACTATAAATTCAATGCAAAATCAATAAAAATGTTCCAAAATATAAAGAATGTCAAAAATGGAACAGTAGCCGAGAAAAAAATACATTAGGAAGTTTAAAGCCTATAATGTTAAGAGTTTCTATTTCATTTGATGAGTCCAAGTCATCTAATCATTTATCAAAATACTTATTTAAGTTCTAAGTCCACCCCAAAAGATGAAACGCCCACGGCAATCAGCGGCCAGCAATACACCGGACCGCTGGCACTATTAAATTTTGTCGTTAATGAAACAGCCTCCTTTATTTGACAATTTTCTCATCATATTTCAACTTGGAAAAGGAATTGAATAAATGACGGCAAACGCTCAAACCCCTTGAAAATAAAGGCTTTTTCCGTTTGTCGTTATTATACCGTAACGGCACAGTCATGTATCGCTGCTGATCGACATGGGCTTCAGTGCGGTAGCCATCGCGGATCGTGTCGGACATGAGAGTATCGATATCACCTACCGTTACGCCCATCTCTTCCCCTCGAAGCAGGCGGAGATGGCCAACAAACTGGACGATGAAAGGATGGTGAATCTGAATGTCAGCTAAGAACTGTGACCATCACAACCGCTGGCGGAACATCACCGTCGGCTTCCGGGTTTCCCCGGAGGAAAACGAGCAGCTGAACAGAGCGGTGGCTCTGTCCGGGCTTCCGAAGCAGGAGTACTGCTATCGGAAATGCATGGACAACAGCATCACTGTCACCCCGAATCCGCGAATCTTCAAAGCGCTGAAAACCGCACTGGATGATGTATGGACAGAGCTGAGACGCATCAGCACCGGAACCCAGCCCAGCGAAGAACTGGTGAACGACATCACGCTGATTGCAAAAATGCTGAACGACATGAAAGGAGAATGACCATGACCAGCATCTTTGAACAACTCGGCGGCACCTATACCCAAGGAAGCGACGGCATGCTTTACCCCAACCTCACTTTGGGCACCCGGGAACATCGCCCTATCGGCCGGTGGGGACAGATGCACAGGGCCTATCTGGAAATAGAACATCCCGGCCTGTATGATCGGATGATCCTGAATGGTACTCTGGACAGGAATCTGGCAGATGCAGAGGAACGTGCTCAGGCCATGCTGGAGCAGTTGACCCGGCGGATGGCGTTGCAGGAAGGCGTCACGGAAAACCTGAAGGCTGCCGACCAAATGGAATGGATCCGCAGGATGAACAGCATCCGCAGCAGAGTGGAAGAAATCGTAAGGGATCAGATCATCAACACCCTGTAAGCAAAGGAAACCAATCATGGAAAAAGCAAAACGAAACATTCACTACAGCTTCAAAGTGTCGCCTGATGAGGATGCCGCCATCCGACAGAAAATGAAATCCTTCGGCATCCGGAACCGATCCACTTACCTCCGGGCGATGATGCTGAACGGATACCTGCTGAAGCTGGATCTGCTGGAAATGCATGAGGCCGTTCGCCTGATGGGCAAGATGAGCGGCAACATCAATCAGATCGCCCGAAGGCTGAACGAGCATGGCTCGATCTATGAAACCGAAATGGACAAAATCGTCGATGAGCAGAGAGAACTGAAGGAACTCCTAAGCCAGCTTCTGCAACGGCTGGGACACGACCATGGATTACGAACAGAGAAAAAAACATAGCAACACAGCGGCGGATGGTGCAGTCACATCCGCCGCATACTTTTGAAAAGGGGGAATGTCATGGTAACCACCCATATCATTTCGATCCACGTTGGAAAAGGCAAAACAGCATATCAGAGCATCAAAGAGCGGCTGGATTACATCATGAACCCGGAAAAGACGGACGGTGGGCTTCTGATCTCGTCCCACGCCTGTTTCCCCGAAACTGCAGCGGATGAGTTCATGCTGTATCGTCAGGAATACCTGAACACTACCGGCAGAAAACGCGGGGATGAGGTGCTCGCCTATCATGTGCGGCAGGCTTTCAAGCCCGGGGAGATCACTGCGGAAAAAGCAAATGAGATCGGGAAAGCATTGGCCGAACGACTAACGGATAAGCAGCATGCTTTCGTGGTAGCCACACACATTGACAAACAGCACATCCACAACCACATCATATTCTGCGCTACAAGCCTGGACGGCCGGCAGAAATACAGGGATGTAAAGAGATCCGCCAAGGAGCTGGTGCAGATCAGTGATGCGCTGTGTGAGGAAAACGGATTATCAGTTATCTGCAATCCACAGGATAAAGCTGTCCCATATGACAAGTGGGCGGTCAATTGGAAAAAGAGCAGTCACCGGGATGATCTTCGAATCATGATCGATGCCGCTCTCCGGCACCGGCCAGACGGATTCGATGCGCTTCTACAGATGCTGGAAGATGCCGGATGCCGCATCAGGCGCGGAGCCCATATCAGCCTCAAGCCGCCGGATGGACAACGCTATATCCGGTTGAAGAGCCTCGGCCCGGAATACGATGAGGATACATTGCGACAAGCGCTGGCGGGTGATCATGTGCACATTCCGAAAACTCCCTGCGCTGATTATTCCAAAAGTCAGATCAAGCGGCTGATCGACATTGAAGACAAGCTGCGCGCAGGAAAGGGCAAGGGCTATCTGGTGTGGGCTGAGCGTAACAACATCGACGAAATATCCCAAACGGTCATCTTCCTGAAAGAGCATCACCTCGGTTCACCGGAAGAACTGGAACAGCAGATTGATGATCTGCAGTCTGCCCATGATGAAAAGAAAGCCTCCATCAGGCAGGCACAGAATCGTATGAAAGAAATCAATCGTCAACGTCAAGCCATCCGTGATTACCGCAGGACGAAAGAGATATACACTCAGTTTAAAGAATCCGGCTGGTCAGCAAAATTCTATCAGGAGCATCGCGCAGAAATCGAAGCACACAAAAAAGCACAAGCTGTCTACGAGCTTCACGACGGCAAACTGCCGACGCTGAAGGAGCTGACAGCGGAATACGTTGCGCTGAAGGAGCAGCTGGATGCATACAAGCCAGATCTGGCAGAGCTCAAATCGAAGCTGACAGACCTGAAGCACATCCGGTATAACTACAAAATACTTATCCGGGACATTCCGCAAACAGATCAATATCACCGCAAAGGAGATCGTATAGAACGATAACAACGCCTCTGTGCCGGAACTGGTTTTCACCGTTTGCCGGCATGGAGGCTTCTTTCATTTTTATGCCGTGGTGCTGCACTAGGTCGGGCGCAACAAGACACCACAACCACAGATCGCAAGATCTGATAAAATGGGCTTGGGGGCGGAGCCTCCCAACAAGCAAAGTGCAAAAGGTGCTACCTTTGCCCTGCTTGCAACCATGATAAACATGTATTTGAGATTGCTATCAGCCTTGTTTTGATCGTTTTCTGCGCAAGAAAAGCCAGAGACAGAGACATGGATGAAGATTGATCCTTGAAGCATATACCGAATCGATATCCCACAAGTAAAGAATCTTCAGCTCCCAGCATCACAGTCCATACCAGAAATTGCCAATGTCAAAATACCAGCAGGTCATTCATCGATGCTCAGCACACCCGCCATATAGCCCAGAAAACCGTCATATGCAAGCGTCCATCGATACAGTTCATCCCGTATGGGCTGCACATTCCAGTCTTTTATTCGATATTGAGGGATTTGAACGGTATCCATCTGCACCTGTTCACGACTGATCTCGTAAATACGGATGTCCTCATCCGGCACTGCGTGAACAAGCGCCGATACAGAATGATTGTCAATCACCCGGAATGTATCCTCAACTTTGACAAAGGACAGGCTGTCTTCATCCTTGAGCAGATTCGTCTGGTGCTCACCATAACGGGCCAATTCCAATCGAATGGAGTCGGTAACCGAAGTAGAAAGAATCGGACGGTCTTTTTCAAGGAACTCTTTGGTTAACACTGTAGCCGCATGTTTGATGATGGGGTGCTCCTTCAGCAGCGCATCGTCTGCGTAGTTGAGGCCGAAGGACCACATGAGCGCATTCTTTGTTTTTCCGTTCCGATTGACTCGCCCCGATGCCTGAAGCAGCGATGACAACGATGCCGTTTCACGAAAGCCAACAGAAAACGAAAAGTCAACGCCGGCCTCCACGCACGATGTCGCGACAAGCGTCCAGTCACAGTCGGATGGATCCCGAAGCCGCTGCCGAACGCGTGCCAGCGTCCTCGCGCGATCTCTGGCGGTCAGTGCTGTGGACAGATGCTCCACCCGATTACGCCCATACAGCTGCATGATCGTCTTTGCGATCACCGTTGCGCTTTGAACCGTGTTGACGATGAGAAGTCGCTGCCCCGGAAAGGAATTGACCCATTGTGCAAGCGCTTCACTTGTCATGAGTGCGGGATTCCAGAGATACCGGATGCGGTTCTGCTCATACTGCGCCAGCGCGGAACGAAGCGCGTTGTCAACCAGCTCTGGCACTCGCCGGGTTCCGGCTGCCGCAATCTGCTGAATCGTCCAGAATCTGTTGAGAGAACCCGACGCAAGAACCCAATGGCAATTCCACTCGTCAGCGAAGCAGTTGATCCATTTCCATGCAACCGGCAGAAGATGCGAAGGCAATGCGGCGTGTGCTTCATCAACAAAAATAGCACTTCCCGGCAATTCATGCAGCCGCCTGAGGGCAGATGGCCGGTTTGAGGCCAGCGTCTCAAAAAACGCTACCGCTGTTGTGACAATAACAGGGGCCTTCCACAGCGTAGAAAGGTGACGGACACTTTCTGATTCAAAATCCACCCGATGGTGAACCTCCGCAACGATTTTGTTCGGCTCTTCACCCGGAAGAACCAAACATCTGCGATAGGTTTCCACCGACTGCGAAATGATGCTTGTAAAAGGAAGCACCACAAAAATCCTGCGAAGGTGATGCTTTTTCGCCTGACTGAGCATGTATGCCATCACGGCAGTGGTCTTTCCGGATCCCACCGGACTGTCACAGGCAACGACATGGTCATTGACCTTGCTGTCTCTGCAGCATTGATACATCTGTGCCCGTAAACGGGAACGCTCATCCTCTGCCCGAAGACCGCTGACGTAGGCATTCAGCACCTGCAGTCTCTCTGCCGGACGCAGTTCATTCTGCCGCCCATCCATGGGTTCCTGCCCGTAATGTCTCGCCGTATCTCCATGGTCGGCATCCGCCAGACAGGAAAGCGCCAGGCGCATGAATACCGAGCGGCACCCGGCTGCCGGCTGTTCGTCTGCGGTCTTCTCCCCAAAGAGATCCCGATGGATGGCTTTCAGCTCCGGCAGCTTGCTGTCTGTCGCTGCTGCGATATCGGTATCACGGAAAGCCTCGCTGCCGTGACAGCATTCTTTCGGAAAATCCGGAAGACCCCGGTGATGCGACATGACACAGACTGCAGAGTACATTTTGTTCTCATGAAGCAAAAGCGCCGTGCCGGCATCTGTGTGGTTGATGGGCAGATGCGGCTGATTTCCGGCATGCAGGGCAGCTTGATTTTCTTCCTCAAGCTTGCCCAGATCATGCAGCGATGCCGCGTTGGTGACAGCGCTGACCAATGCCATGCCGTCTTCCTGTTTTGCCGCAAATGCAGCCGCTTCCTTCGCATATCGAACAGCGTCATCATGGACATTCTGTACATGATTCAGATAGGTTTGCGCAGGAAAACCATCGTGTGCGCTGTGCGCGAGATATTCTTTATCCATCAGACGTTGGCAAGATCCTGAACACCGGCAAGACGCTGCTTCAGCTCTTCGGGAAGGTCGGCAACATCCTGATAGTCCTTCCAGCTCGAGGAGGGTTCCTCGGCATTTCCGATCCGCTTTGGCGTCAATGCGTCGATCAGCAGATAGTCCGGACAGCTGCCCAGCTTGTTCTTGTGCTCCATATACCATGCGTGGCGCAAACGCACATCCGGACGGATGTTGGATCGGGTCAGGTCAAACATGTAGGGGATGACGCGCTTGAGCAATTCAATGTCCGCCGCTGTACATCCGCTCTTGGCGGCGTAATTGGGATTCACATAAAAGGGCATGCAGTAAACACCGTGCTCCACGACCCGATAGGCCAGGGGAGCCATGCCGCTTTTCTTGCCTTCCTCAACGCCCGCCTTGTTGGTATTGGTATGACGGACAATGCTGATCGGCGAGATGGACAGGCCCATGCCGAATTGAACCGCGCCGGTCTTGATATACTCCTTGTTGCCGCCATCCTCCAAAAAGGTGTTGCCAAAAATGCGGGCATCCCAATACTTTCTGACAAATGTGCTGTCCATAAAATTGGGGTTGTCATTCATTTCTTTTGTAATTGCTGCCCTGTCGCGCCCACGGGATTCCAAGATGCAATAGAGATCCGCCTGACGGATGTACGCTTCGGGCAAGCTCTGGAAAAACACGCCGTCATGATCCTCGATCAAATCACGGATTTTCCGCTTGACAGATACGGGCGAAATCTCACCCAGTCCATTCGGGCGCTGGCGAGGATCGTTTTCACGGTCAGGATCCCCATTCGGATTGGAATTGACAACCTCGAGAATCAAAAGCCCGGTTGCACGATTGAAATCCACACTCATCTTGCTCTACTCTCCTTTGCTCTGATTATTCGGCATTGCTTTCATCCTGCTTCTCCTGCTTGGGGAAGGAAGCGAGGTATCCGATAAACAGCTGTGCCTTCTGGGCATCACTCCAACGCATGGGAACAGAATACTCTGTCGCAAGCTTGTTGGCGATTTGCTCAAATACCTTCAGGTACCATCCTGCCAGACCGCTGGAATCTTCATTCTTCGTGCGGTACTGCTTTGCCCATGACAGGTAAGGCGCCATTCTCACTGAAAGCTGGGACAGCGTTCTACCCGGCGTTTCGCTCGCGGCAACAAACAGGGCAGAGCCCACAAGCTGCGGCGGAATCTGATTGTTACGCACCACCTTGCAGTATAGCGCATGCAGCTCATCGGAGGCCTTGAGCAGTTGTCCCATCAGGTAGGGTGTAGCTTCCATATAATCATCCTTTCTATTTCCGCTGAAGAACAGAAGCATGGACAGAACGGGCAGGATCTGTTCCAGCTGAGCAACGCGGCTGCACTTTCTTCCACTGTGCAGCAAAGGACCTGCATGGATGAATAGCGGCATACCATGCTGAACGAGAATGTGCAGCTCGTGCAGAAGCAGCCGGTGCTGTGCCTGATGAAGGAACAGCTCGATCCCCTCATAGGGATGCATGGCGGATACTGTCGATGATTCTCCATCCTGTCGCCAAACTTGATTGACAACAGCTGCAACGTCAATGGGAAATGGCGCTGAAAGCCGTATGGATGCAATATCCGGAAGATCATTGCAGGCCATATCCCAGTTTTCAGCGGCATGCATCAACGCGTCTGCCAAAGCAGACTCAGAGTAAAGAATCTTTGTGCGTCCCTTATCAATTTTTCTGAGCACAAATACCTGAACGCTTTCAGGTCTGTCCTTTGGCGGAATCCCGTTGAATGAAGCCAAAAGGCTTCCGGAGATTTCTTTGAAGGTTTCCGATCGATCAGGATGACCAAAAAACTGCACATAAGGAAGCGGAGCCTCCGGTAGTGAGCTGGGATATGCGAATACCGCTTCGCCTTTGCCTGTATTCAGCCAAGTGATGCCTTTGCTCTTGGCATCCCCGCCAAGCCAATTCAAGGCAGCCTGAAACTGGACACGGTGCTGTGCGGATAACGGGTAGGAATCGCGTTTGTCATCAAAGTTATGATATCTGTTCTGGCAGGGCTGCCCGTCGAACATCGTATACAATGCCGGCTCAAACCCCGCGGCAAGCTTAACCTTTGGCATTGGAGAATTGGTCGGCACATAGATTTGTCCGAATGAATCCATGAATCCATCCTCGGTTGTATTGCTCGTCACGATTCTCTCCGCCTGAAGAAATGCTGTATTCAGATATGCAGTAAACTCCCTGCTCGCTGCATACATGCCATAGGTATCATATGCGTCTGTGTCAAAGAATACGGAGATGTTCCGCTTGTCATCTTTGCACGGCTTACTGGCATCACCCAGCTGGAAAAGAATCAGCAAGGCCAGCCCAACGTCCTGCTTCTTTTCCAGCTTTTCGAATACCGCTCTTGTCAATGACTCGTGCAGCACCTGCGCATTGGCAAACGACGCACATTCTGCCGCCAGAGTATTCAGCAGGTTTTCTTTGGGAATGCCGGCACAGTCGAGCAGTTCGATCATTTTCTTTGGAGTCTTAGAAAAGCAATTCTTAATGCGGCTGCTCTGATGCGGTTCCCATGCATTCTCCCTGCACAAGGTCCGGAGCCGCAATACATCAATGCTTTCCGGCTTCTCGATGCATTGCGCAACCAGCTTTTTCTCTGATTCATCCGTGATGCGGTACAGGCTGATGAGATTGAGCCCGGGAAACGAAGCCTGATTTGATCCGAACTTTCTCAGCTGCATTGCAAGTTCCCGGTCGATAGCCTCAAAATCAACCACATGCCCGCCTTTTACCCAGATTCGGATACAGGGAGCCTTCGCGCTCACATTAGGCAGCGGAATGTACTCCCTATAGGATTGCGATGGAACAATTCCCGCCTGTTCCAGTGCTTTGGACAGGGATGACAATTCATTGATCAAAATGAACACCTCTCTTGGGCGGGAACACCAGCGTCCCAGCATGAATCGTCACGTCGTTGTCAAAGCGGTACGAAACCTTCGATTTGTGCCCATCGGGAAATACCTGCCGCAGCATGGAAGGAATGTGAATATCCTCCATATCGGTACATACCTTTGTCCCGTCCCGGAAGGGGCCAAAGTAGCTGGCCGTAAACTCTCTCAAGCCCAACGAGGGAATAACAAAGCACTGCCCCCGTTGCAAGCGCCGGTTGAAAATCTCCTGGTATGCATGACCGGGCGACGTTGTCCGCCTGTCCCATTCCAGAGTTTTTTCAGAAAGCGTATCCTTCCTGTGATTGGGCACAACCACCGCATAGAGCCGATAGCATACATCAATCAGAACGGTCGAATACATCTGATATGCATTTCCAAGGTCAATGCTCTTTTTCTGGCGCAACGGTCCCTTGTAGTTTGTTGCGTATGAATGAAACTGAACAGGAGCGCATATTTCAACCCTGGTTGGAATGATCTCCACATCCGGCCCGAAAAGGATAGATTCAAAGATGCCCTTGCAGGCCGAATACGTCGGAGCCGGATAGCTGACAGGACTGTCACCGCTGTCCGGTCTGGTCCACATCGCCGTTGATCCTGCGATTTCCATCTGTATGGGATACGAATGATGAACCATGCTTTCAGCTCCATTCCTGTGAGCAAGATAGCAGATGAGCTGCGGCGTTGAGAGATACAATCCGATAACCCTATGAATATTATACCATAATTCCGGCTGTATGGTAAAGGTTTTTGGATTTGAATATCCTTCTATGATGTATTACGAAGAAAAACGCCGGCATAATCGCCAGCGTTTCATGGATCACTTCTCATGTGCATTACGGAAAATGGTACGCATGTAGTCGCTCTTTCCATAGACCACTCTGCTGACCAGCATCCGATCGGTCTCCACCTTGTAGAATACCATATAGGACTTGAACGTCACGAAGTAGAAGCCGGTGAACAGGCCCTCATAATACAGCGGAGCACCAGACTTTGGAAAGTCTTGTTTTGCTGAAATCTGATTCATCAAATCATCGATGTATTTCGTTGCGGTTTCTTCACTGGCAGAAGCTTCAAAAACCTCCGCCCAGACGCGTTCGAGGTCACGAACGGCAATCGGGGAGTATTCAATCCTCATTTGCGTTTGCTGTGGAAGTGTGCCCGGACATCATCCTCGGACACCCAGCCTTCTTCCTCTCCCGAGCGGATGCCCGTATTGAGCTCGCACATCAGGCGGAGCATCGCCTTTGCCTTCTCGAATTCTTCATCGTCCGCAATATCGCGGATCGTAAAGCGGCCACGTCCATTGACCGTCAGATACACCGGTGAACCAGCGGAAACCTGTTCAAGAACGGTGTTGTAATTGCGCAAATCGGACACAGGGCTAATGATTGCCATGAGCAGACCACTCCTTTCGATTCCATTATAGCATGCGCAGAAATCTCGTTCAATACTTTACGAATAATTTTACGAACATTAGAGCATATCAAAACAGAATGAGCAATCCTAGCTGTATCGTGTTCGAGTCGGTGGTTAGGGTTAACTGGCTTTTCCCTACTCCTAGTCACATTCAAATGCAAGAGAAGCATATCTGATTCAATGGCAAAACCATGATAAACTTCAAATGCTTTGCTCCCCGAAGTGTCTTTTCTCTTGCATCAGCACCCGTTCTGCGCTATACTATACTTGTGGAATTTTTCAAACCGCTACAGCAAAGCAGTCTTCCCTGTTATCACCCTGATAACAGAATGATAACCGGAGGCTGTACAGGCAGTGGAATAGGAATGCCTCAGAGAATCAGAGCCATCACTTGGAATCGGACACACATAAATTATACAGAATGTGTTAAGTCTGAGAGAGTGGGAATGATTATAGAACTCAAGCACCTGCTGTTTGAGGCCTTTCAACCCTGTGATGTATGAATAAACAAGGCTGAACCTAATTCTTAATCTGGCTGTCCGATTTTACAAGGTCGGATAGCCAGATTGCTTTACAAGAACTCTTCTAAAGCAAATTGATTGCATCCTCCATCGTTTTTCGCAGAAACGTCCTTATTTTTCTCAAAAAAATGAGAAATAGGTCTTTACAAACGCAGAAAAACGTGGTAAGATATCCAACGTTGAGTGCGGGGCATTAGCGCAGTTGGTAGCGCACAACACTGGCAGTGTTGGGGTCAGGAGT
>ERZ827108.3752-NODE-3752-length-12208-cov-4.182424_pt1 | contig 12208 bp, 9 predicted proteins | sample MGYA00519921_ERZ827108 | MGnify/ENA primary metagenome ERZ827108 (study PRJEB31778, sample SAMEA3449258) | human gut metagenome | biome: human gut; feature: human-associated habitat; material: faeces | place: United Kingdom | collected 2010/2012 ... | reverse complement strand
AACCTGGGCCAGGCCCGATTTTGTCTATTGACAATGTCCTGCTCATATTAAAAAAACGCCACCGTCAATAGACGATAACGTTTCCTAAAGGCTAACGACGTTGCCCGAACTGTCAAACGCAAGCCCGTCATCGAGCCAATTACGGCATTTGAAGCGCTTTACCGTCCATCGCGGCGGCGCAGCAGGCGCTCGTCCACCAGGGCCACGATGTCTTCGTCGGTCAAGCCCGCCTCAATGCAGCCGCGAATCATGTCGTCGACGAGTAGCTCGACTGGCGTGTCGTATGCGCGCGCCGCACCGATTTCCTTTTGCTCCAACACGAATGTGCCCTTACCACGGCGCGTTGAGATGTAGCCTTCGCGTTCCAGGTCCATGTAGGCGCGGTTGATGGTGTTGTAGCTGCTGTCCAAATCGACAGCCAGCGCGCGCACCGTGGGCAGCTTGTCACCCGGAAGATATTTCCCTGCGCCAATGAGATACGCGATGCGGTTTTTTACCTGAATCCACACAGGCAAGCCGCTGGAATGATCCACCTGGAAACCCGCCATGGGGTTGTTCGCTCGCGTTTCGCTCATCGCTGCCCTTCTTTGTCAATCGCGTCGGCCAGACTGTCGGAAAGCGCGCTGGGCACCGTGACCACTGTCCCCTTCGACACCTTCACCGTTTCGTATTGCTGAAGCATGGTGCGCAGGCGCAACGCCGCCGACGGATCGCCGTAGGCACTCGCCGCCTCAGCCAGCATGTCGGCCATGTCAGCCTCGGCCGAGGCCACTGTCATGCGCGCGTTCTTCTCACGGTCGGCCTGCGCCTCGAGAGACATCACGTGCTGCAAATCGTCGGGAATCACAATGTCGCGCACCTTCACCGATATTACGCCGATGCCCCACGCAGCGGCCTCGCGCTCTACCTCTTCCTTAATTTCTTGGTCGAGTTGGTCGCGACGCAGCGCCACCTCGGCCACCGTCGAGCGGCCCACGGCCTCACGCATGGCTGTTTGCGCCAGAAACGACACCGCCGCATAGTAGTCCTCGACTTCGATGCAAGCCTTTTCGGCATTCCACACCATCCAGAACAACACGGCATCAACCGTGACGGGCACAAGGTCGGCCGTCAGAGTTTTCTCGGCATAAAATGGCGTGGCAATGGTACGCTGGTCAACGCGAATGGTGCCGTGCTCCAGAATGGGAATGGTGAAATACAGCCTAGGGCCCGCCACACGCGAAAGTTTGCCCATGCGCAGCACCACTACGCGCTCCCACGAAAGCGCGATATGTACCGATGAGACGGCAAGCAGCGCGCAAACGAATGCGAGCGATATTTCAAGAATGCCCACGCCCCCGGCCACGGCGCGCGCCGCAAGCAGCACCACGCCGAACACGAGTAAAAACACCGTGATATTAAATACCGTGGCTCCATTGCGCGACGACTTACGAGGCACATACGACGTGGCCGCGCGCATTTCGGCTTCTTTGTCGCGCACATCGTAGGGCATGTCCACATACGCCCGACGATCGGGCTTTTCCCTATTTTTCAGCGGCATCGCATTCCCCTTTCGCGATTGCGGTTTCTTTCCTATGGCAGAGCCAGCGTGCCCGCCAAATTGGCTGTTTGCGTTATGTCGAACGCGGAAATTCCCACAATCGAATATCGCAACGTCACGCCCCCAATGAGCACAAACAGCGCCACCCATAAAAGCTGGTTGCGCCTGTTGTCGAATGTGAGCAAATGCTCGAGCACAAGCGGAATGCCTAGGCCGCACACCACAAGGCCTATCCAGAACGGCCACCGCAAATCGCCCGCGACGAGCGCGAAAGCGGCCTGAGACGTAGTCGGCGAAGCGAACAGCCAGGCAACATAAGCCACCAGGCACGCAGCTTCAACCGCCACTGCGGCGCTGTCCACACGCGACAAGGCGAGAAACGAACCCATAAGCGGAGCTCGGCATTCCACAAACGCCCACGCGCCCAAGCACAGAGCCACGCCGCACGAAATGCCCGAAAGGACGAACAAGGCGGGTATGAGCGGCGTCTGCCACGCATCAACCGACGGGAGGCCAGCAAGCAGTATGCCCGTGTATGCCACCACAACGACTCCGATAAGCACGCCAAGAACGCCGCCAGGTACGGCCAACTTCTCGCGTAGGTCCCACATCTCTAGCATATTTGTGCATGCGAACACCGTCGAAAGCGCGCACGCAACGGCAAGCGACCATGCGCCTGCCGCGATTGCCGAGGGAGTCGAAGCCGTAAACAGAAAAAACGCGCGATCGATTCGGCCGAGGTCGGCGAGCAAGCACACGACAGAAAGCCCCAGCACAATCGCGCATGCAGCCCATGCCCGCGCGAAGAATTCCGTCGGCAAAAGCCAACGACAGGCAGCAAGGCGCGGAGAATTCAGCGCCTCGAGCAACGAGAGCACCGCAAGCGCCCCACCACCCGTGCTACCCAGAAACAGGTACGCCACGATGAGCGAATCGAATATGCCCATGCGCTTCCCTTCTCCACTCGCCAACGACATGACGCTCCCGTACGTTGCCACATTGTCGCAATTCGTTGCGTCAAGTATAGCAGGAGTGCCGCTTCGGAAACGATGTCCAAAAAAAAGCCCCGAATGCCCGGCGCGTTCGAGATGCATTTCGAACAAGTGCACGGCAACCGCAAAAAAGCCGACCCTTTCGAGTCGGCTTTTCGTTAGCGATCCACGCTGTATGAAGTTACTACGCGCAACCGATTCGCAACTTACGCGCTCGAAGCCTACGCGTTTGCGGCGGCCTTGGCGTTGGCAGCGGCCGGAGCAGCTTCCTTCTTCTCGGCGGTGCGAGCAAGAATGTTCGCGTACACAGCGCCCGAGATGTTGTGCCACACGCTGAACACAGTGCCAGGCACAGCGGCGAGCGGCATGGTGGCGAAGTGCGTCAGAGCCAGTGAAGTTGCGAGGCCAGAGTTCTGCATGCCAACCTCGATGGAAAGCGTGCGCATCTGCGCCTTGCTCAGGCCAAGCACGCGGCCCACGCCGTAGCCGAATGCATAGCCAAGCACGTTGTGCAGCATAACCACCGCAATGATGAGCAGGCCGCTCGTCATGAGCTTAGCGGCATTCGCGGAAACAACGGCCATGATGATGAGCGAAATAGCAACGACCGAGATAAGCGGAAGAACCTTGCCGAACACCTCGGAAACCTTCGGGGCGATGGCGTTGATGATGAAGCCAAGCACGATAGGAACGAGCACGACCTGAACGATCGACATAAGCATGCTCACATAGCTCACGTCGATGGACTGGCCGGCGAGCAGAAGCACGAGAGCCGGAGTCACAACAGGCGCCATGATGGTGGTGCATGCCGTCATGCCAACGGAAAGCGCGACGTCACCCTTGGACAGATACGTCATCACGTTAGAGGACGTACCGCCCGGGCAGCAGCCAACGAGGATGACGCCGACGGCGAGCTCGGTGGGCAGCTGGAAAATGGTCACGAGCAAAAACGCAAGCAGCGGCATAACGATGAACTGCGAGCAGATGCCAACGATAACGGCCTTGGGCTTGGTGAAAACGACCTTGAAGTCGGAAAGCTTGAGCGTCATGCCCATGCCGAACATTACGATGCCGAGGAGCGTATTAACCCAACTCGTGGGTAGTGCGGAATGAACGGGGCCTGGAATGATCAGGGCAATAATCGCTACCGCCAAAGCGATGATTGCCATGTACTTCCCTGCGAAATCACTTACTTTCTCAAGCGTTTTCATTTTCGACTTCCTTTCCGAAACGCTTCGCCGCGCAGCACATTCCCAGCAGGGGTGAAACGCTCGGGTCGTGGCGGAAAGGTCGATCGTAGTGCGAATTACCAGTGCTCGGCAATGCACGCTTGCGGCGTACATGCCCTATGCATGTGATGGGTTAGTATAACTATCGCACACTAAAGCGCAAGAGTATTTTCCGGCATTTTTGAAAAAAGCTTTGATAATCAAAGAAACCCAGGTGAAACGTCCAAGAAATATGGCGGAAATGAGACGGTCATATGAAGGAGCACACAGAACACGAAGAGGCGGGCACGCTGCGAACGAAAAGCCGCGTGGGATTACGCCTCGCATGAAGGCCCACGCATGGAGTCGTGGCACGCCGCACTTCAAGCCAAACGGCAATCCGGCTTGCAACCATTACCGTAAACCAAAAAGCCGGCTTGTGGCGCTTTGCCACAAGCCGGCTCTCTTGCATATCAAGCAAATTGGAACGCACTAGGCGTTCAGCGCAGCCTCCACGGCCTCAAGCACGCCGTCGATGGCGACCGACTGTTTCTCGCCAGTGGCGCGTGGCTTCACTTCCACAGAGCCCTCTTTCAGGCCACGCTTGCCCACGACAACCTGCACAGGCCAGCCGATAAGGTCGGCGTCGGCGAACTTGACGCCCGCGCGCTCGTCGCGGTCGTCAAGCACCACTTCCCAACCGGCGCAAGCAAGCTCGTCGGCGATTTTTGCGGCCGCCTCGGTCACCTCGTCGGGCTTGCCGGAAAGTGGAATCACGCACACATGCGCCGGAGCGATGCCCACGGGCCACACAATGCCGTTCTCGTCGTGGCTCTGCTCAACGGCGGCCGCCATGCAGCGCGACACGCCCACGCCATAGCAGCCCATGACGAACGGCTTCTCGACGCCATCTTCGTCCATGAACGTAACGCCCATGGCCTCGGAGTACTTCGTGCCGAGCTTGAAAATCTGGCCAGCCTCGATGCCACGCGCGATGGAAAGGGGCTTGCCGCACTTCGGGCAGGCGTCGCCTTCCTTCACCATGCACAGGTGCTCCCAAGCATCCACCGTAAAGTCTTCGCCCTGCTTGGCGCCCGCAAAGTGGAAGCCGTCGACATTCGCGCCCACGAGCCAGCGCTCGATGCCGCGCAAGCTTTCGTCGGCGGCGATTTTTACGCCCTCGGGCAGGCCGACCGGGCCCATAGAGCCCTTCACGAGGCCCGCGTCCTTCATTTCAGCGTCGGAAAGCGGCGTGAACTCGCCGAGCAGATGCTCGACGGCCACCTCGTTCACCTCGTAGTCGCCGGGGACGAACAGCACCCACAGCGTGCCGTCAGCGGCTTTGCAGGAAAGCGCCTTCACGCAGGCGTTTTCGGTGGTACCCAAAAATGCAGCAAGCTCCTCGATGGTGTGCACGCCCGGAGTCTCGAGCTTCGTAAGCGCGTCGGCCGCGTACGCCACGGGATGCGGCGTGGCCTGGGCGGCTTCGGTGTCGGCCGCATAACCGCAGGTGCAGCTTGCGATTTCAGCCTCACCCGCGTCAGCAAGCACCATGTACTCCTCGGAAGCGTTGCCACCGATCTGGCCCGAGTCGGCCACGACCACGCGGTAATCGAAGCCCATGCGGTCGAACATGTTGATATAGGCCTCGCGCATGCGAGCGTAGCTGGCATCCAAGCCGGCTTCGTCGGCGTCGAAGCTGTAGGCGTCCTTCATGATGAACTCGCGGCCGCGCATAAGCGCAAAGCGCGGGCGGCGCTCGTCGCGGAACTTCACCTGAATTTGGTAGAGGTTCTTCGGCAGGTCTTTATAGCTGCGAAGCTCGTTGTTCACGAGATCGGTCACGATTTCCTCGTGCGTGGGACCAAGGCAGAACTCGTTGTCGTGACGGTCGGTCACGCGCAAAAGCTCGGGGCCGTAAACGTCCCAACGGCCCGAACGATGCCACAGCTCAGCGGGCTGCACGAACGGCATAAGAATTTCCTGGCCGCCATGGGAATCCATTTCCTCACGCACGATGGTCTCGATTTTGCCAATAACGCGCATGCCGAGCGGCAGGAAGGTGTACAGGCCGGCGGCTTCCTTGCGAATCATGCCCGCACGAACGAGCAGCTTCGCCGATTCGATGTCGGCGTCAGAAGGGTCTTCCTTCAACGTGGGAGCGTAGATGTCGCTCATGCGCAAAACGGGCTGTTTGCGAATGTTTGCCATGGATGGTTCCTTTTCTATGTTGGTTCCAATGCGGAAATTGAACGCGTGGTTACGGTTTCGATGGAGCGCGCCCCGCCCAGCTGCAGCGCGGAAAGCGATGCAATCGAACCGGCGCCGCAACACCGCGGGCGAAGCAGCGAGAAGTCGATGCATCGAACGCTGGCGCACAGACGGCTATACCAGTTTTTCGAGCTCTTCCATCAGCGCGTCTACGATATCGGCCTCGGGCACTTTTCGCAAGACCTCGCCGCGTTTGAACACGACGCCCGAGCCGGCACCGCACGCCACGCCAAGGTCGGCGTCGGCGGCTTCGCCCGGACCGTTCACAACGCAGCCCATAACGGCGACCTTCACCGGCTCGACGCGGTTCGCAAGGCGCTCGTCGACTTTCTTCGCGAGGTCGATGAGGTTCACCTGGCAGCGACCGCATGTGGGGCAGCTTATGATTTCGGGGCCGCGGCGGCGCAGATCGAGCGCGGCGAGCAGCATCCAGCAAGCGCGCACCTCTTCGGTAGGCTCGTCGGTGAGCGAAATACGCATGGTGTCGCCGATGCCCTCGTTCAGAAGAATGCCCAGGCCGCAAGCCGATTTAATGACACCCTGCATGAGCGTGCCTGCTTCGGTGATGCCGATATGCAGCGGCACCTGCGGAATTTCCTGCGCGAGTGCGCGGTAGGTGGCGATGGTCGCCTGCACATCGTGCGCCTTGGCTGAAACCACGACGTCGCCGAAGTCGCGCCGCTCGAAGTGGCGCACATATTCGACGGCAGATGCGGCAAGCTTCTCGGGAAGCGTGAGGTCGGCGCGTGCCTTCAACACGTCATCGAGCGAGCCGGCGTTTACGCCGACACGAATGGGAATATGGGCGGCGCGAGCGGCTTCGATGACTTCGTCGGTCTTTTCCCAACCGCCAATATTACCCGGGTTGATGCGCAGCTTCGCAGCGCCGCGACGCGCTGCCTCGATGGCGAGACCTGCATCGAAATGCACGTCGGCGACCACCGGCAAGGGGCTTTTCGCGCACACCTCGGCGAATTGGTCAAGATAAGCGCGACGAGGAATGGCCATACGCACCACTTCGCAGCCGGCCGCCTCAAGCGCGCGAATCTGACGCAGGTTCGCCTCCACGTCGTCGGCGGGAGCGTTGAGCATCGACTGCACGACGCACGGGGCGCCGCCGCCCATGGGAACTCCACCCACGTTCACGCGACGCGTGCGCTGATTCGGACGCAGCGAGGCGACATCGCGAGACGAGACTGCGGCCCCGGACGCAACGGCAGCGTTGACGCCAGCGGCAGCCGACGCGGCCAATCCAGCAGGCGATGCGCCAGGCGCAAGAGCAGCATCGGGCATATTCGTTTCACAAGCTTGCATATTTCCCCTTTTGGTCGGGCATAACTGCTTAATTTTACGCCCAAAAGAGCCCAACAGGAACCAGCAAAGCCCAACAGCGCAGTTTCGCCATGCGAGAGAGGATACGACAGCGAGGCAAACGGAGGGATTCTGCGTGACGCCAATGCTGCGGTCGATAAGCCCTCGTTTATCAACGCCAAACGCCAATGCGAAACCCCATACGAACAAGACGCCAGCCTAAGCCGAAGCACGTGAAGCCCACATATTCCGCAACGCCGCGCCCTATCGGCATCATCGTGCCAGCCGAATTCCGCACCTAACGAGCATGAAATTCCAGCGCATCAAAGCATATCGGGTGACAAGCGCAGCATAATTCATAGGCAAGTTGATCAATTCCATTTGTGGCCACCCATCTTGTCATCCATTTTTCGCAAATGCCCGCCGCACGCGCGTGCCGTGTGGGTATAGTGGATTGCGTGCGAATCACAGCGCGAAAAAAGCTCGCGCCCACAAACAGGAAGGAACATGCCCATGCAAACCGAAGAATTCTTCCTGTTCGATACGGTGAACACCATCACGGCGCCCGCGCTCGACTCCGACACAATGACGGCCGTGAAGGACGCATGCCTTCGCTACGAAAAGCTGTTCTCACGCTTCGATGAGCAATCGCAACTCTTCCGCATCAACAACGCCCATGGCGCACCGGTCGATGTCGACTCCGAATTGGCCCAGTTCATCAAAACGTCGCTCGCCTACTGCGAAGCATCAAACGGCCTGTTCGATATCACGATGGGGTCGGTCACGCGCCTGTGGAATTTCAAGAATGGCACCATTCCCGCCAAGGACGACGTGCACGCCGCCCTTGAGCACGTAAACTGGAGAGGCGTGCACGTCACTGACTCAACTGTGCAGCTCGCCGACCCCGATGCATGCCTCGAGCTCGGCGGCATCGCGAAGGGATACATCGCCGACGGCGTGCTCGACGTGCTTGCACGCCACGGCGTCGAACACGCCATCGTGAACCTGGGCGGCAACGTGGCCGTCATGGGCGGGCGCCCCGACGGTACGCCATGGCAGGTGGGCCTGCGCCAGCCAATCGCCTCGCACGGCATTCCCGTGACGGCAACGTTCGCGGCGGTGGGCGTGGCATCGGGTTCAGTAGTCACGAGCGGCGTGTACGAACGCGCGTTCACAAGCGACGGCAAGGCGTACCACCACATTATCGACCCCCGCACGGGGTTCCCCGCCGAAAGCGACGTGGTAAGCGCCACGGTCGTCTCGCACACCTCACTCGAAGGCGACGGCTATTCAACTTCGCTCATTTTGATGGGCGTCGAGGGCGCGTTGCAATTCGCCGCACAGCACCCCGAAATCGACATCGTGCTCGTCGATGCGCAGGGCCGCGTATTCGTCACGCCAGGCATAGGCAATCGTGTTCCGTTCCGCCTGCTCAACAGCAAGAAATAACGGTTTCGCACAATAGGAAACAACGGACCTGCACAATCGCGAATCCGTTGTTTCGCTTCTTTATTCGGGTCGGAAATGCGCACTTCGAATTCGGCCGTCCTGCCGATTCCCAAAGATAATTCGGTCGCCCTACCAATTCCCAAAGATAAACCGCTGAATATCTTGGTTGAGCATGAGTATGAAGAATCCTATGAACAGCGCCATGCCCGTCATGGTCATGATATTCATAGCCTTATACCCCACCTGGCGTTTCGTAAGCTTCTGGAAAATCTCGATCACGAAACGGCCGCCATCGAGCGGCGGAATAGGCAGCAAATTCATGATGCCGAGCGACACCGAAATCATCGACATGAAGAATAGGAACTCCAACGGGCCCGCATCGGCATACTGTTTCGAAAGCACCGCCATACCCATGACGCTCGTCGAATTCGACACGACGTCAGCCGCGGTTTGCGGGTTGAACAGCCCCGCCACGGCCACGGCAACCATGCCGATGTAGTTGAACCCGGCGCTAATGGCGGTTCCCACATCGACATTCACATGACGAACCACTTCGCCCGCCTCGTTCACCATATCGATGCCGAACACCGAATAGATGAGCACAAACGCCACAATCGCGAACAGCAGATTCATGAAAATGCCCGCGAGCAGAATGACGCAGCGCTTCCAAAACGGCTGCGCACGATAGGTTTGCGCACGTTCGGCCAGGTAGAGCTCATGCGCGTCGTTGAACGGACGGGGCGACCCCTCGGCCAGGTCGATTCCTTTGCGCTTATCCTTGAAGGCGCACGTGCGGAATACGTTGTGCTCGTCGGTTTTCTTCGGACCAACAAGGCAGCCCCATTCCTCAAGCACGTAGAGCGCCTCAATCGCCTCGTCGAGCGTGATGCCCATCTTCTCGGCGACATCGTCGGCGTACACCGTGCCGTTGGCATAGGCGAATGCGAGCGCGTCTTCGAGATGCGGATCTTCGGGGCCCGGCTCCATGCCGCACACTTTCGCGTAGCCGCCAAGGGGAACCGCCGTGACGCCGAACTTCGTGCCGCGCCAGGTGAAGCCAATGTTCGGGCCCGGCAAGCCCAGCATGAACTCGGTCACGCGCACGCCGAAAGCGCGCGCCGCGAGGAAGTGGCCGCCTTCATGAATGAAGACGAGCACCGAAAGCACTATGACGATGTAGAGAACCATCAAGACGACGTCCATCTATGGCCTTTCGTTCGGGATGCGTCCGGGCGAGGCGCCGACGAGCTGGCCGCGTCGACCCTTCGCATCGACCCTGGGTCCGCACCGATTCCGCCGCTTGCCAGAAGCGCGCCACTCGTACCACGGCCGAAGCGCCTCGCACGCCCCACAACCTTTTCTGTATTTACTATTTCCGTATGCGATTATGCCAAGTCCAGACGCGTGCGAGCAATGCGTTGCCACGCTGTCGCGAAACGAACAGAAGAACGCCAGGCACGATGGCACGATGGCACGATGGCACGATGGCACGATGGCACGATGGCACGATGGGCGGATTCTAAGGCAACCCTTCGGCCCTGTCCCTTTTCACGAAAAAATGGCAGAGATTTGCGGTTGTGAACGATGGTTTTGCGAACGTGAGCGAAAGCGAGAATTCCGACCTGGGGTTATGCTGTCAGAATCGGTCGACTCGACAGAAAAAGAACCCGACGACCGTTCACAACCGCAAATCTCTGCCATTTTTCCGTATTTGGGGACACGTTTTTCTCAAGTCGAATGGGCATTCCATAAAAAATGGACGCCAGCCTGCGCCAGCGCCCAAAACCAAACCTCTTTGCCCACCGGGCATTCGATGGCAGCACCCCAAATGGGACCCGCGCCCGACAAAGAAGACCCAGCGACGGCGTCTCGAAAAAAGTTTAGGGCGCGATAGCAAGCCACCCGAGTCTCAGCTGCCTTACAACAGGCAGCCGCCGCCCAGGCAACGATCGTCGAAAGTTGCTCGGGCGCCCTAACAAGTTGTCTAAGGCCGCTTTCGACAGGCAAACCCCGTCAAGCATTTCGGCAAAAGCTGGCGCCATTTCCCTTCGCGACCAACCAGCCTTATTTCGCCTTCGCGGCAAGCCATGCCGCGGAAGCCTCACGCGCCCAAGCGTCAATCTCGGCGAGCTGGTCGAGGCTTTCGACCTTCTGCAGGCCGCCGCCCTGCCCTGCCTCGTGCGCCTCCATCATGGCGCCGACACAACCGTCAATGTCCAAGTATCCGCACGCATTGCGCAAGAACGCCGCCACCGCGACCTCATTCGCGGCGTTCATAACGCATGGCAGCGTGCCGCCCGTATTGCCCGCGTATTTCGCCAGCTTAAAGCAACGGAACGTGTCCTCGTCGACCGGATAGAACTCGAGTTTGCCGAGCTGCGTGAAATCGAGCGGCTCCACCGGCGCATCCCAGCGGTCGGGGTAGCTCAGCGCGAACTGGATGGGAATGCGCATGTCGGTGGTGCCCAAATGGGCCTTCACGCTACCGTCGGAATACTCCACCATGGAATGGATGGCACTCTGCGGCTGCACGACCACCTTAATGCGGTCGTACGGCATATCGAACAGGTGATGCGCCTCAATCACTTCAAGGCCTTTATTCATGAGCGTCGAAGAGTCAATCGTGATTTTCGCGCCCATGTTCCACGTGGGATGCTTGAGCGCCTGAGCCGCCGTCATATCGCGCAGTTCGTCACGCGTGCGGCCGCGGAACGGACCACCGCTCGCGGTGACCCACAGGCATGACACCTCTTCAGCACGCTCACCGAGAAGGCATTGGTAAATTGCGCCATGCTCGGAATCGAGGGGCATAAGAGCCCCCGCCGGACCCGTCGCGGGGGCCACGCCCGCCGCACGGCGCGCTGCGTCGACCTTGGCCGCCATGGGCATAATAAGGTCGCCGCCCACGACCAGGCTTTCTTTATTCGCAAGCGCAAGCACCTTGCCAGCGGCGAGCGTCTCATAGCTCGCACGCAGACCGGCGGCGCCCACCAGAGCGTTCACCACAACGTCGGCCTCTTCAATGCTCGCGAGCGCAGCAACCGCCTCGGGGCCAAAGCCGACCTTCACGCCGCCATGCGCGCTCGCGAGGCGCGCGTCACGCGCAAGCTCCGCATTGCCGAACGCGATATTGCGCACGCGGAACTCATGCGCTTGAGCAAGCACGGCATCGACGCTGGAGTTGGCCGCGAGGGCGATTACCTCCAGCTTGTCGGGGTGCCGACGGGCCACATCGAGTGTTTGCGTGCCGATAGAGCCCGTCGATCCCAAAACAACAATTTTACGAGGCATGCCGCCTTCATTCGCATGAGCCGTATAAGCCATTTCAAACCACCCCTTATCAGAAGCGAAAGCAAAGCGCTTCCGCGCCAAAAGCCAATGAGCAGAGCTCCAGAAGCTCGATTCAGACGCCGCGGAAAATCCCGCCCGGCCCAACA